>Ga0307515_10002144_pt1 | contig 43311 bp, 38 predicted proteins | sample 17_EM_MG_FD_194513 | JGI IMG/M metagenome (GOLD analysis project Ga0307515, IMG submission 194513) | Populus trichocarpa ectomycorrhiza microbial communities from riparian zone in the Pacific Northwest, United States - 17_EM | ecosystem: Host-associated > Plants > Roots > Unclassified | place... | reverse complement strand
GCACCGCGAAGCGCGGCCCCGGCTGGCGCACCACCGAGCCGGCATGCAGGATGACCCGCAGGCCGCTGCCGCTGCCGTGGCCGTAGCCGAGCAGCAGGTGGAAGTAATCGGTGGCGCTGGCGCCGACACGCTGCGCACCCAGGTCGGCCATCACGCTGCGCGGCATGCCGAACAGCAGCAGCGCCTGGTCGATCAGGTGCGGGCCCAGGTCGAACAGCGTGCCGGCGCCGGGCACGGTGCCGTCCTCGCGCCAGCGCACGCGCACCTCGGGCCGGTAGCGGTCGAGCGTCGAGATGAAGGTGTTGATCTCGCCCAGCACGCCGGCTTCGAGCTGCTGTCGAACGGTCAGGAAGTCGTTGTCCCAGCGGCGGTTGTGGAACACGCTGAGCAGCAGGCCGCGCTGCTCGGCCTCGCGCACCAGCTCATTGGCTTGGTCGGTGGTCAGCGCGAAGGGCTTGTCGACCACGACTGCCTTACCGGCGCGCAGGGCTGCCAGCGCCAGCGGATGGTGGCTGTCGTTCGGCGTGGCGATCACCACCAGCTCGATGTCGTCGCGCCGCAACAGCGCGGCGGCATCGGGCTCGACCTGTGCCTGCTCGCCGAGCGCGGCCTGCACGGCCGCGGGTTGTGAGCTGGCGACGGCCATCAGCGCCAGTCCGGGCGTGGTGCGCAGCAGCGGGGCATGGAAGGTGCGGCCGGCGTAGCCGAAGCCGATCAGGCCGGTGCGAACCGGCGTTGAGTTAGGAGCGGGCATGCGCGAATTGTGCGGGCGGTGGACGGCGGCGCCGGAAGCCGGGCGGGCACTGGGGTGATTGGCGAGGGCCGCCCCGCACGCCCAATGGCATCATCGCCGCCATCAGACTGTCATCCGGCTGCCGTCCATGCCATCCACCTCCGTACCGACTGCCAACCCCCTGCTCGCCACCTGGACTGGCCCGTTCGGCTTGCCGCCGTTCGACCAGATCCGCCCCGAGCACTTTGCACCGGCGTTGGCCGAGGCGATGCGCCAGCACCTGGCCGAGCTGGATGCGATCGGCGCCGAGACCGAGCCGCCGAGCTTCGACAACACCGTCGCGGCCTTCGACCGCGCCGGCGCGCTGCTGTATCGACTGGAGGCGGTGCTCGGCAACCTGACCGCGTCGGAAACATCGCCGGCCTTGCAGGCGGTGCAGCGCGAGATGGCCGCGCCGCTGGCGGCGCACGACAGCGCAGTGAAGATGCACGCCGGCGTGTTCAATCGCCTGGACGCGTTGCACGCGCAGCGCGCGGGCCTGGGCCTGACGCCCGAAGCATTGCGTTTGTTGGAACGCCTGCACGAAGACGCAGTGCGCTCCGGTGCCCGTTTCGACCGGGCGGCACAAGCGCGCTACTCGACCATCATGCAAGAGCTCGCGACGTTGACCACCCGGTTCGCGCAGAACGTGCTGGCCGACGAATCGAGCTACCTGCTGCACTTGAAAGGCGAGGCCGATCTGGCCGGCCTGCCCGGCTTCGTGCGCGCGGCCGCCCGCCAGGCGGCCACCGAGCGCGGCCTGCCCGAAGGCAGCCATGTGGTGACGCTGAACCGCTCGCTGATCGTGCCGTTCCTGACCTTCTCCGAGCGGCGCGATCTGCGTGAAGCTGCGTGGCGCGCCTGGGTCGGCCGCGGCGAGTCGGGCGGGCCGACTGACAACCGCGCGTTGGCAAAAGAGATCCTGCGGCTGCGCCAACAGCAGGCCGCGGCGCATGGCTGCACCAGCTACGCCGACTATGCGCTGGCCGATACGATGGCCGGTGAGCAGGGCGCGGTCAGACAGCTGTTGAGCGAGGTCTGGCGCCGGGCATTGCCGGCTGCTGAACGTGAGCGCCAGGCGCTGGTGGCGATGATGCGCACGCACCTCGTTCAGGGCGAGCCCCAGGCCTGGGACTGGCGCTACTGGTCAGAAAAGGTGCGGCAAGCCCGCTATGCGATCGACGAAGCCGAGTTGAAGCCGTACTTCTCGCTCGACAACATGGTCCAGGCCTTGTTCGACTGTGCGCAGCGCCTGTTCGGCGTGCGCTTCGAGCCGCGGCCCGAGGTCAAGGCTTATCACCCGGACGTCAAAGCCTACGAGATGTTCGACGGCTCAGGCCGCAGCGCGGGCCTGTTCCTGCACGACAACTTCGCGCGCCAGAGCAAGCGCTCGGGCGCCTGGATGAGCGACTTCAACTACCAGTCGAAGAACCGCGGCGTGCCGGCGCCGATCATCGTCAACAACAACAACTTCGCGAAGGCGGCCCCGGGCGAGCCGACGCTGCTGTCGTTCGACGATGCGCGCACACTGTTCCATGAGTTCGGCCACGGTCTGCACGGGCTGCTGTCGAAGGTCACCTACCACCGGCTGGCCGGCACACAGGTGCTGCGCGACTTTGTCGAGTTGCCGTCGCAGTTGTTCGAGCATTGGCTGAGCCAACCCGTGGTGCTCTCGAAGCACGCCCGCCACTGGCAGACCGGCGAGCCGATCCCGCAGGCGTTGATCGATCGCTTGCAGGCCGCGCAGCGTTGGGGCCAGGGCTTTGACACGGTGAGTTATCTCGGCAGCGCCCTGGTGGACCTGGCGCTGCACGCGCGTACCGACGAGGCGGCGCCGGATGACATCTGCGTGTTCGAGCGCGAAGAGCTGGCCCGGCTCGGCATGCCGCCGGCGGTGGGGATGCGGCACCGGTTGGTGCACTTCCAGCACGTGTTCGCCGGCTCAAGCTATGCCTGCGGCTACTACGTCTACCTGTGGGCAGAGGTGCTGGACGCCGATGCTTTCGGCGCCTTTGAAGAGGTGGGGAACCCCTTTGATGCGGATGTGGCGGCGCGCTTGCACCGCCACATCTATGCCGTGGGCGACACGGTGCCGCCCCAGCAGGCTTACACCGACTTCCGCGGCCGCTTGCCGGCGCTGGAGCCCTTGTTGTCGAAGCGCGGCTTGCTCGAAGGCGAGAACTTGGCCGGCGCGTGAGCCGGGCGCTGCGGCGCACGGTCCTGGCGCGGCGCATCAGCGCGCACGAAGCCAGGGCGGTCGCCGCGGTGCTCGAAAGCCGGGCGCTCACGGTGTTCGAAGGCCGGGCGCTGCTGGTCGAATGCGGGGCGCTCGCGGTGCTCAAACGGGCTGCGATCGGCCGGCGGACGGCGATCACCGCCGAAGCGGTCGCCCTGCGCCTGCTGGCCTTGGTAGCCACCACCGCCATGACCACGGTCGTTGTAGCGCGGGCCGCCGCGGTTGTTGTTGAAGTGGTCGCCGCCACGGCCATAGCCGCCGCCTGAATTGCCACGCGGGGCACCGCCGCGCGCCGGGCGCTGCATCGTTTCCGGTGCCGCGCGCTGCGGTTCCAGGCCTTCGACGGTCGCAACCGGGATCGGCTGCGTCGTGTAGTGCTGGATGCGGCGGATCATCGGGACGTCGCGGCGCTCGGCCAGCGTCACGGCGCGGCCCGAGCGGCCGGCACGGCCGGTACGGCCGATGCGGTGCACATAGTCTTCCGCCTTCAGCGGCAGGCCGTAGTTGATGACATGGCTGATGGTCGGCACGTCGATGCCGCGGGCGGCGACGTCGGTAGCAACCAGGATGCGCAGCTGGCGCGAACGCAGGCCTTGCAGCACGCGGTTGCGGCGGCCTTGCGGCATGCCGCCGTGCAGCGAGGCGACCTTGTGGCCCATCTCGTGCAGGCGATCGGCCAGGCGGTCGGCGTCGATCTGGGTGCTGGTGAAGACGACGGCCTGATCGACCTCACGCCCGGTCAGCAGCGAGTCGAGCAGCGCGTGCTTGTGGTCGAGGTCGTCGGCCCACATCAGCTGCTGCGAGATGTTCTCGTGCTTGGCGGTGTGGCCGGTGATCTGGATGCGTTCGAAGTCCGGACGCTGCAGGCGCTGGGCCAGTTGACCGACCTCGCCGTCGAACGTGGCGCTGGCCATCAGGGTCTGGCGCTTTTCGGGCAGCGCTTGGGCGATGTGCTCGATGTCTTCGATGAAGCCCATGTCGAGCATGCGGTCGGCTTCGTCCAGCACCAGCATCTCGACGTTTTCGAGCACGGCCTTGCCGCTGCCCAGGTGGTCGATCAGGCGGCCGGGGGTGGCGACCAGGATGTCCAGCGGGCTGCGCAGCGCCTTCAGCTGGGCCGGATAAGGCACGCCGCCGACGACGGTCGTGACCGACAGGAACTGCACGTGGCGACCGTAGTCGGCCGCGGCCTTGCAGACCTGCATCGCGAGTTCACGGGTGGGCACCAGCACGAGGATGCGCGGGCCACGCACAACGCCGCGCTGCGGCTTTTGCGCCGGGTCCTGGCGGGCCTGGATCACCTTCATCAGCGCGGGCAGCACGAAGGCCGCGGTCTTGCCGCTGCCGGTGTTCGAGCACACGCGAAGGTCCTTGCCGGCCAATGCGGCCGGAATGGCGCGAGCCTGCACGTCGGTGGGGTTTTCGTAGTTGGCTGCTTTGAGCGCGCGCAACAGGGCCTCGTCGAGGCCGAGCGATTCGAAAGTCATGAAAAGTCCTAGCCACCGGACCTTGAGCGGTACGGGCAGCGGTGGGGCTAATGAAAAACATCGCCGCCGACCGCTTGTCTGCCACCTGAAATCAATTCAGGCGCGAGGACTTTCAACATGGGTGAGGCATATCGCTTGAGTGATCAAGCGGCCGACTCACCAGAGGGGAGGTCAGAGGAAATGAACTGCGTGCAATGGGCTTGGCAGCCTCAGTGCAACCCGGAAGTGTATCGTAAACCCCGATGTTGTGTGTGTGATTCGAACGGAGCACAGACACATTCACACAAAATCCACGCTTCATCCTGTCGCCCGATGCCTCATTCACGTCCCGCGTGCCCGGACCACGCCGAATCGTCCGCCGCCTTGCCTTTGCTCCTTCGCCGCCACGCCACCGGCTGGCCGCTCGTGTTGACGCTGTGCGCACCGGTCTTGGCATGGGCGCAAGCCGACCCGGCCACGCAGCCACCGCCGCCTGTGCCGGCCTCACCGGGGCCGGCCAGCGCGGTCGCGTCGCCCGCCGGCGCGGCACAGCGGGTGGAAGTGACCGGCGAGCGGCAGAACGACAACGACCAGCGCCGCCAGTCGACTGCCGCGAAGATCATCGTCGGCCGTGACGAGATCGAGCGTTTCGGCGATGCCTCGCTGGGCGATCTGCTCAAGCGCCTGCCCGGCGTCACGATCGGCGGCAACCCCGGCCGCGGCGGTGCCATCCGCATGCGCGGCCTGGGCAGCGGCTATACCCAGATCCTGCTCGACGGCGAACGCGTGCAAGGTGGGCTGTCGCTTGATTCGATCGACCCCGAGATGGTCGAGCGGATCGAGATCCTGCGCGCACCGACGGCCGAGACCGGTGCCCGCGCGATCGCCGGCACCATCAACATCATCACCCGCGAGGGCTTTCGCAAGCGACTGAACGACCTGAAGCTCGGCTTCGGGCTCGAAGACGGCATCGTCTCGCCGGGTGTCTCGTGGACGCGGGACGACAAGTGGGGCGACGTCAACTACAACGTGACGTTGAACGCGTGGTTGCGGCGAAACGAGGACGAGAGCGTGGTGACCACGACGTCACTCGATTCGGATTTCAAGCAGATCGAGTCCAGCCAGTCGAGGGATCGTCGTCACGGCCTGAACTTCAATGCGCGTTTGCAGTGGCCAATGGAAGACGGCGCGTCGCTGATGCTGATGCCGCTGCTGGTGTTCTCGGAAGGTGATGGCAAACGCTCGTCGACGCTCGATCATTCCGGCGTCGAGCCGCCCGATTTCGACGACTACGACAGCAGCACCGGCGACAGCGAAAGCCGGTTCATGCTGGCCCGACTGAACGCGCAGTGGCGACACCGGCTCGGCGAGGGGCGCATGGAGTGGCGCGGTGGCATCGGTGCGTCGCAGTCGCGTAGCGAATCCGAGCGCCACCAGTATTTGGATGGTTCCGAGACAACGCGTCTGAACGAAGACACCGACTCGCGTGAGCAAACTGGCCATCTCAACGTCAAGTACACGCTGCTGATGGGTGAGTCGAACAACCTGGTCACCGGCGCCGAGGTCGACATGGGACGCCGCGCCGAAGACGGCAGCACGCTGTTGGTCAGCAGTGCAAAGCCCAACGATCCCTTGATCAACACCCACGACAACCTGCGTGCTTCGACCCAGCGCCTGGCCGTCTACGCGCAAGACGAGTGGAACCTGACATCGCAGTGGGCAGCCCACGCCGGCCTGCGCTGGGAAGGCATCACGACCGAAGGCGAAGGCGCCGACACGCCCAATGCACGCAACCGGTCGAGCGTCTGGACGCCGCTGTTGCATGCGGTGTGGCGGCCTGAGCCGAAGAGTCGCGACCAGGTCCGCATGAGCCTGACGCGTAGCTACCGTGCGCCGACGCTGCAGAACCTGCTGGGCCGCTACAACGTCTCTTCGCGTGATCCGCTGGGCGAGAACTCACCAACCACGCCGGACCGCGCGGGCAACCCCGACCTGCGGCCCGAACTGGCCACCGGCATCGACCTTGCGTACGAGCACTATCTGCCCAATGGCGGGCTGCTCAGTGCCAACGTTTTCTACCGCCGCATCCGTGACCTGATGCGCACGCTGACCACGTTGGAAGACGTGCCCGGCTTCCCGGCCCCGCGCTACGTCGCCCGGCCGCAGAACGTTGGCAACGCGACCACGCAAGGCGTCGAGCTGGAAGCCAAGTTCCGCCTCAACGAGCTGATCGACGATGCACCGGCGGTTGACCTGCGCGCCAATGTCAGCTTGTTCAATTCAACGGTCGACAGCGTGCCCGGCCCGAACAATCGGCTCGACTCGCAGCCCGGCGGCACGGCGAACTTCGGCGCCGACTACCGCTGGCCCGGTACACCGCTGACGACAGGCGGCAACTTCAACTACACGCCCGGCTACACCACGCGCCTGGCAGAAGATCAGTGGCTGACGCAATCGGCCAAGCGGGTGTTCGATGCCTACGTGCTGTGGGCGATCAGCCCGGTGATGCGTTTGCGCGTGACGGCCAGCAATCTTCTGCAGCAGGACGCCGAGACGGTGAGCCTCGTCAATGCCGAGCGGGCTGACACGGTGGCGTCGACTTTCGTCAACTGGCGGCTTCAGCTCGAAATGAAACTCTAGGACCTGGCCCCTTACGCCGCCTAAGGCGTCGGTCCCCCCGTGGGGGAGCGATCGCCTTGGGGCGGCCCGGCGGCGATCCGCACGCATTGGCCAGCGTATTCGACACATTGACCCGCGCGCATCTTCGCCGTCTTGCGCAACTCGACCTGTCCGTCGACCCGCACCTCGCCCGCCACGATCAGCTGCCGTGCGCTGCCACCACTCGGGGCGAGGCCAGTGGCCTTGAGCAGGGCGTCGAGCGCGATGTGCTCGCCGCGCAGTTCGAATTCAATGGTGTCCATCGCGCCATTGTCGCGCCCCCCAATTCCGGGCTTGGCACGCATGGGTGGAAGGACTAGCATGTTCCGCCCATCTGTCGGGTTACTTCGCGTTACCTGGAGGTCTCATGAACAAATTTCTCTTCTGTCGTCCGTGGATCAGCATGGCGGCTATCGCGGCTCTGTCGGCGGCTGGCATCGCGTCGGCCGCGCCCAGCTACAAGCTCGAGTACCTGAAGAACGACGGCCCTGCGGTGATGGACACGGTCTATGGGATCAACGACAGTGGCCTGATGGTCGGAAGGTTCACCAAGATCGAGCCGTACCCCAACAAATACTCCCTGGCCACGCTGAGCGGACAGACGGTCACGCCACTGCCCGACACCCCCAGCTACATCAACCCTGCCGTCAACAACGCCGGTGACGTCTTGGGCTCGGCCAACGCCGGCAAGCCGGTCGTCGTCTGGTGGCACGATGGCACGCGCGAGATGATCCCGAACATGGTCTACGGCAAGGTGATCAACACCTCGGGCCAGGTGCTGGGGACCTACAAGATCACGCCGCTGCAGCCGGTCTTCGGCATGCGCTACGACCACGGCACGACGGTGAAGCTGCCACCGCTGCATCCGACCGGTGAGGTCTATGTGTATTCGATGAACGACCAGGGCGTCGTGGCCGGCATGTCGGCGGTGTTCACCGACATGTACCACTTCTATCCCGCGATCTGGGACGCGAATGGCCAGGGCCACAGACTGGGCGATGACACCGTGGTCGGCGAGGGCGAAGCCAAGGCGATCAACAACCATGGCCACGTCAGCGGTTGCGCCGATGTGATCGGCTGCTTCTTGTACGACGGCACCAACTTCACGCGCCTGCCCGATGTGAAGACCCGCCCGGTCGAGGGCGTGGCGGCGATCAACGACGACGACGTGATCGTCGGCTACTCCGGGGCCGGCGCCAAGCGTGGTCCGGTGGTCGTGCGCAACGGCGAGTCGCACTACCTGCAGGACATGATCGGCAAGCGCGGCGAAGGCTGGACCTACATGGTCGCCTATGACATCAACAACGCCGGCCAGATCGTCGGGCGCGGCACGCAAAACGGCAAGATGGTGAACTTCATCGCATCACCGATTGCCGCCGATACCGCAACCACGCCCTGAAGCGTTCGCCCTCAAGCCGCGGGTTCGACAAGCGCCTGAACCCGCGGCGCGGTGGTGCGGGCAGCACGTTTGAAAGGGTGCGCGGTCTTGCGCGTGCCGCCCTGCGGCGTCATCAGGTACGTCACGTGCTGGCTGTCTGCCCGCAGCCGCTGCCAGCCGTTGCGTTCCATGAACGCGAGGCAGATCGTGTTGTCGGTATCGATGTCGACGACGATGTCGGCCCTCAGGCTGAACAGCCACTCGAGGGCCGGCTTCAGCAGCAGTGCCCAGCGGCCGCGAAACGCTGGCAGCACGGCGATGTGGGCCTCGGCGCCATCGAAGATGATGCCGCCGATCGGCTGCCCGTCAGACAGGAAACCGATCGAAGGGCAATCGCGATAGAAGTCGCTGAACACATCAGGTGTCACGACCTGCAGCGTGGCCGAGCCGTCGCCGATGAATCGCTCCGAATCCGCCGCATAGAAAACGGCCAGATCGACGCAGGGTGCCAGCGAAAGGCGACGCATCGCGCTGCGGCCCTCAGCTCGAAAACTCGGCCTCCAGCGACCGGCCAAGCAGGGCTTTCATCGCCAGCCGCACCGATTGGTCGGGGCTGTCTTCGAGGGTCTGCGCCATGCCTTCCCAGCAGGGTTCGCCCAGCAGGTACAGGCAGAACGCCTTCAGCTCCGGGTGTGGATCGCCAGGCAGCGATTCGAGGTGGCACAGCGCTTCGCGGCATTGCCCGCGCTGGATGGCGATCAGCACGGCAAAGACCACCAAGTCTTCAGGCGTGGGGTAGACCGCCGAGATCTGGTCGAGCATGGCCTGGGCCTCATCCAGGCGCCCTTCGCGCACAGCCTCGACCATCGGGCGGACCAGCTTTCGGGGATCGGCGTCGGTCGTGTTCATGGGCCGCCCACCACCGTGTTCAACGCTGCCATCTTGACGTTGTTGACAGCACCGGCCGCTGTGAAGTCGGACGCGGTCGCGGCGACACCTGCGGTGGCGGTGAGCGCGCCTTGTGCGACCTTGCTCAGGTTGCCGGTGGCCAAGCCACTCACCGTCGTCGCGACGCCGTTGCGGACCGACTGCATGTCGTTGGCGACCTTGTCGATCACGCCCCCAGCCACGCTTTCGATCTCCTTGTCGGCCCACTTCATCAGCTGGTCCAGCTTGCCGCCCATCAACGCGTTGGCGGCAAAGCCGGCGGGCGACAGGTTGGCCGCATTTCGCGCGACATCGAGGCCGGCGCCGAGCATTTCTTTCAAGCCGCCGGCGGCCTTGCCGAAGTCGAGCTTGACGATCCCTTCGGCGACGTGGCCCACGGCCTTGAACGCATCGCCGATGCCGTGGCCGATGGCGTTGAACGCTTTTCCGATGGCACCCATGACCCACGCTCCGTGAAATGGTTGAGACCGCCATGCGCGGCGGCGGGTTGATGAATCGGGCCGCTTCGCAATCGCCAAGCGTCGTTGGTGCGCGCAGTGTGTTCACTGTCGATGGACGGACTGCCGGGGTCGCGAAGCGACGCGCTGAAAAGCGAATCGAGCGGCGTTCGCTTCGCCGTGGCCGATGACCGGCGACCCCCCAAGCACCGAAGCGTTGCATCCTCACGCCGCAGGATTGACAAGCCGATGCACCCGCGGCAAAGTCCGCCACCTTGAGCCGCGATTCCGCGGCGCAACCACCCGCCAACCGAAGGAGGCTGCCATGGATGAAGTCACCAACACCCTCTCTGCGGTTCGCCAGCAACACGCTGCTTTCCTGCGTTGACGTCTTGATCTGACGTCGGGCCGTCGCCTCTGACGGCCTCGGGCAAGCGCCCACCACGCACCGGCATCTTGCTGCCGGGCGATCCGCACCCAAACCCTGAATAGCTCTGGCCTCTTGGCCTGAGCTGCCGCATGCGCACGCCGGTGAACCCGGCCGCGCAGACGGCCCCCGTTTGTCTCGACGCGGATCACTCACAGCAATGTTCGACACGATCGACTTCCAAACCCTGCGCGGCATCGGCCTGACCCAAGGCCTCGTGGCGCAGATGTTCAACCTTCAAACCGAAGCCGGAGACCGGCTGATGCGCGTTGTCGAGGTGCAGCGCGACCGCCTGCGCCTGCACGATGGCGTGAACGAGCACGTGGCCCAGGTCTGGCCCACGCTGCGCCTGGCCTTGCAGATGCAGGGCGACGTGCTGGTGGTCGGCGACTGGGTCGCTGCGCGCACCGGTGGCGACCTTGGCGATGCGCTCTGGGCCGCGGCCCGCGTGCCACCAGTCAACCACCTGGTGCGGCGCGACAGCAGCGGCCAACGCCAGACGCTGGTCAGCAACGTGGACACCGCGTTGCTGGTGATGGGCGCGGGGCAGGACTTCAACCTGCGCCGACTCGATCGCTACCTGGCGCTGGTGCGTCTGGCCGATGTGTCACCACTGGTCGTGCTGAGCAAGGCCGACTTGTGCACCGACCCCGTGGCGCGGATCGAAGCCGTGCGCCGCCACACCAGCGACGGTGTCGACGTGCTGGCGCTGAACGGGCTCGACGCGTCGAGCGCCGATGTCCTGTCGCCCTGGCTGAGCGAAGGCCAGACCCTGGTGCTGCTGGGTTCCAGCGGTGCCGGCAAAAGTACGCTGACCAACCGGCTGACCGGTGCACTGCAAGACACCGGCGGTGTGCGCGAAGGCGACGAGCACGGTCGTCACACGACAACGGCGCGCTCGCTGCACCGTTGCTCAGCGGGTGCTTGCATCATCGACACACCGGGGCTGCGCGGCCTGCAACTCGACGCCGACGGAGCGCAACTCGACGCCGTGTTCGACGACATCTCGCGCCTGGCGCCGCTGTGCCGGTTTCGCGACTGCCAGCACCAGGACGAGCCCGGCTGCGCGGTGCGCCCGGCCGTGCCTGCAGCGCGTCTGCTGAGCTATCACAAGCTGCAGCGCGAAGCCCGGCGCCACGAGATGACGGTGTTCGACAAGCACAAGCTGCTGAGCGAGTGGAAGACCCGCGGCCGCGAGGCCAAGGCGGTGGGCCGCAGCAAACGCGGCTGAAGACAGAGTTTTTCGGGTGGCTCATCGACTGAGCCAGTAGCTGCCTACACTGTCTTCTGCACTGACTGATCTGCAACGCCCGATGAGGAGGAGAGGGCGGAAGCGTCGCCGTTGGGGCGACCGTATCCACCCCTGGGCAGCACAGGTCAACCGGTGTGGCGCGGCCTCATTCGAGGCCGTGCATCGATGGTGACATTCAAGGAGAACACATGACGAAATCAATCCCCTGGATCCGCGGCGTGGCGGCGTTGGCCCTGGTGCTGGCCGGCTCGGCGCAGGCCGACACATTGACCAGTGGCTTCATCCCCGCCGAAGGTCGCGTCGACGTCGCGTTTGACACGAATGGCCAGGTGCTCTACATCAGCGGCGGCGCGCAAGTGCGGCGTTTCGACTTCAACACCAAGACCTTCCTGTCGCCGCTGGCGCTGGGCGGCTCGACGATGGGCATGGACATCTCGGCCGACGGCAAGAAGCTGGCGATCGCCAACGCGTCTCGCGGCGCGGACAAGAACTTCGTCGATGTCGTGACGCTGAAGACCGGCAAGGCCAAACGCGTGTCGTTCCCGCTGGCGTTCTACGAAGGTGGCACCTACTCAGTGGCGTACGACGCTGCGGGCAAGCTGCTGGTCACCAGCCAGTTCGAAGGTTCGGGCACAACGCCACTGCGCCGCTACGACCCGGTCACCGGGTTGAGCGATCAGTTGGCCGAGTTGCGAGTGCCTGCGATGGTCAGCCCGAGCGCGACCCACCGCTACGTCGCGGTGGCCGAGGGCAACATCTCGAGCGGGCCGTACGGCCGCTACGTCACCGGCGACAGCAGCTACCAGTCGTCGAACACGACGAACTGGTTCCTGTTCGAAATCGCGATCGCGCCCAACGGCTCCCAGATGTCCGTACCGACCTACAGCGGCACGTTCATCGACGACGCCAAGAAGACCTTCCCGACGGTGGGCACGTACGCGGGTCAAACCCCGATCGGTGCGGCCTACGCGCCGTCCGGCGAGGTCGTGTACTTCCCGTTCGCGGACAGCAACTTCGTTGCCGAGTACGACCGCAAGACGATGACCGAACGGCGCCGCTTCACCGTGCCGGGCAATTTCGACTGGCAAGGCGGCTGGGCCTTCGGTGAAGGCCGCACCAAGGTGTCGTCCGATGGCCGCTTCCTGTTCGTGACGCTCGACAGCGGCGTCTTCTACCAGGAGCTGGCCGCAGCGGACTGATCAGGAGGTAGCGAGGAGACCGCGGCCGCCAAGCGGCCGCCGATTCAGCGGCGATGCCAGGGAAGGGCCGTCGCATGACAGGCAGCGCCAGACTGCCAAGGGGAGGAGCTGATGGCGGGTCGGCGCGTGTGCGCCGGCTCGCCACTCAGTCTTTGGAGGCCGCGTGTCGCGGCCTCGCGTTCAAGGCTTGGCGGCGTTGCTGGCCTTCCATTGCTCGATCGCCTTCATCGCCGCGTTGACGTGGCCATCCGGATCCATCGCGGCGTAGGCGAGCAGCACCTTGCCTTGCGGGCTGATCACGTACGAGATGCGGTTGGCCATGTTGGGCACCACCGCGAGCGTCGCGTCGTACTGCTTGATGATCTTCGCGCCGGGGTCAGCCGCGACGGCGAACGCATTGCGGCAGGCTTCGACGCTGAATTTCTTCAGTGTCTCGATGTCGTCGTTCGACATGCCGATCACGGTCGCGCCGAGCGCAGCGAACTTCGGTGTCGCCTCTGCGAACTGATGGGCCTCAACTGTGCAGCCGCTGGTGAACGCCTTGGGGTAGAAGTACAGCACCACCGGGCCCTTCTTCAGTGCGTCGGCGAGCACGAAGCGATAGGGCTGACCGCCCAACGCGGCGTCGGCACTGAAGTCAGGGGCAGCGGCGCCGACAGCCAAGGCGGCCTGTGCAGAGGGCACGGCCAGGCTGGCCACGCAGAAGGCAGCGGCGCTGAGCGCGTGGCCGCGGGCAAAGAAAGCGGTGTTCATCAAGAGGCCTCGTGAGCAGTCAACGGGTCAGGGCAAAAGAGTCAGGGCTTCGGGCAATCGCAAGCGTCGTTGCCCATGTCCAGAATGATGCGCCAAACGCCGGGCGCTTCTTGCCGCCAGACCGAATTGAAACGAGCAACCAGCTTGCCGTTGGGGTCTCGCACTGGGCCGCTGCTGAGGGCCAGTTCGCCGGTGGTCATCACCTCGACGTTGTCGGGCTCCCACGAAAACGGGGGCTTCGGGCCGTCGAAGAACTTCTTCCAGACGGCGGTCACGGCGGCCGGACCCCGCAGCGAGCCCTTGGCGCCCTGGAACACCGTGTCGGCCGACAGGAACTTGGCGAAGGCCGCGAAGTCGCGGTCGGCCATGGTCTTGGCGAAGGCGCGTTCGGTGTCCGAAACCACCTTGCGCAGTTGCTCGGGGTCGGGCGCGCCAGCGGACGCGGTCTGGGCGTGCAAAGGCGCGATCGCGCCGACAACCAGGCTCAGTGTGGCCAGGAATCGGGTGGGGGTCAGCATGGCGGGGGCAGGGGCTGTTGAAAGTGCGGCGGTTGTACCAGTTCCCGCCGCCACGCATCAGGGGCCCGACCCCAGGTCCTTCAGGTGGTCTTCGGCCTCTTTCACATCCTTGCCGTACTCGGTGAGATAGCGGTTGCGCTCTTCACTGCTCCACTCGGCCGCAGAGAACGCGACCAGCGGGTAGGCCTTGGTCCGATAGACCGTGCCGGCGCGGCGCGGCATCAGCGAGCGGTCGGGAAAGGTGTCGGGCTTCAGCAAGAAAGCCTCGACGTCGCGCAGCACCAGCGGAAAGGCCGGCTGTGTGTCGCGCAACAGCTTGCCGAACAGCTGCAGCTTGAACTCGGTCGGCCCGACGCCCAGGTCGTCGTTGAAGTTCAACAGCGCCACCGGCCGGCCATCGGCATCGTCGACGCGACCCGCCACCACATAGCGGCCGGGTTGCAGCACTTGTGCCGGCAGGTACAAGTTCAGCGACCCGGCCTCGACCGCCTCACGCGGCGTCGCACCCCAGATAGCGGGCGCAGCGGGCGAGTGGATGACGTCGAATGACGCGTACCCCGGGTGCTCGCCCGATTGCAGCGCCAGTTCGACACGGATCAAGCCGTCGAGTTCGGCAAACCCGTCGCGCGTCGGCTGCAACCGGAAGCTCAACACGTTGTCGCCGGCGGCGGTGTCGCCGCCCCGGCCGTCATCGGTGAACTGCACCATCACCGGCGCGATGCGTGAGGGGCGCGCACCGGTGGCGCCTTCGTGGGCCATGGCGCGAGGCACCTGCAGCGGCAGCGTGTGGCCTTCGCCGTCGATTGCCGCGACGGTGAACAGCACGCTTTCGTCGCCCTGCGAATAGACGCGCTCCTGCGTCGTGCGCAGCGTCAAACCTTCGATCGCCGGGCCACCGGGTTCGCGCAGCGGGCGCTCGGTCGCAACCGGTTCGAAGGGGCGGACCTGGTCCGGGTGCTCGGCCAACGGTCGCGACTCATGCGGGTAGCGCGTGGCCTCGCGGTAGCTGTCGAGCGTGCGGCGGGCGCGCTCGAGGCGTTGCTTCCACAAGTCGCGCGCGGCGCTCCGATCAGGCGCTCGGGCGCTGGGCGTGGGCGCCGCGGCGTGGGCCACGGGGGCGGGTTCGGGCGCAGGGGCGGCGGCGGTCGGCGCTGCGGCGGCCTGCGGGGCGTCGCCCCAGGCCCACCACAGCAGCACGACGCCGAGCCCCAGCGCCGCCAGCGCGGCAGCGGTGCGGCGAGGGCGCATGACGTCAGCGCGCGTTGGCTTCCATGTCGGCCCGCACCCGGCTGGTGATGCCGGCCCAGTTGCCGCTGGTGTAGTGGTTGTAGCTTTCGCTGCTGTCGCGGAAAGCCACCGTGTGGAAGCCCCACTTCGCCCGCCCGCCTTCGTTCTTCGCCGTGCCTGTCGTCAGGTCATTGCAGAACCAGTCGCTGGGGTTGCAGAACGAGCCGTTGCCGCTGCCCGAGACGCCGCCGCTCGAGTGGTAGGCGATCGCCTCGTCGTCCTGACCCGGCAGCACGAACGAATACACCGTGCCGCTGGCGCCAGCGTACATGTTGAACCACGTCGCTCGGGTCGAGCTGTGGTCGTACATCGCTCGCGCGGTGGTGGTCTTCAGGTCGGCCACCAGCGGTTCGTCGAGTGCCCAGTCGCCCGCATCGGCCAACTCGGAGCCGCCCGCCGCGCCGCCGCCTGCGTCGACCCACTTGATGTTCCAGCCGGTCTGCGAGCTGCCGTTCAGGTTGCCGCACTGGCCCTGGCCGTTCGGGCTGGCGTTCTTGACCATGCGGCTGGTGCCGCCATACAGCGCTAGCGAATAGCCGATTTGCAGATCACCGGCGCTGTGGACGGCGATGTAGCACCAGTTCTGACCGGTGCAGTAGCAGTCGAGCGCGTCGCGCACGAGGTAGTTCTGGTCCGAGACGTGGTTGTAGCCATCCCAGTTGACTGATTTCTTGTTGACGCCGGCGTTGGTGGTCGCCGGTCCCCAGTAGCTGAAGTCGGCGTGGTTGCCGAGTTGGCCGCCGCCGGTGCGGCCGTTGATCCACAAAGAGTAGTTCGTCGCATGAGCCAGGGCGAGGAACCCTGCTGCGAACAACACGAACCACGACACCCCACGCAAGATGCGTTTAGCCATGACCGTCTCCTGCAGTTTTTAGAAAATAGCACGCTCGTTCGAAAACGCGCCCGCAACTATGCGACTGAGCAGGAGCCGGGATCAACGGGGGAATTCCCGCAATGAAAAACGCGCCCAGCGGGCGCGTTATTTGCCCCACCGGCCGAACGGTTCGGCCGGTGGAAAGCTGGCGTTAGCCAAACACTCAGGGCAGCCTGAGCGTGTCCTTCAGGAACAGCACGGTGGCGTAGAACTGGTAGTCCGCGTTCTCTTTGCGCTGGAAGCCGTGGCCTTCGTTTTCGGCCCGCAAATACCACACCGGTGTGCCGTTAGCACGCGCGCTCTTCACGATCTGTTCGGCTTCGGTGTAGGGCACACGCGGGTCATTGCGACCCTGGATAACGAACAGCGGCTTCTTGATCCGCTCGGCGTTGGTCAGCGGCGAAATCTTCTCGAGGAAAGCCTTCATCGCCGGGTCGCGTTCGTCGCCGTATTCGACGCGGCGCAGGTCGCGCCGATAGCTCTCGGTGTTGTTCAGGAAGGTCACGAAGTGCGAGATGCCGACCACGTCGATCGAGCCGGCAATGCGGTCGGCGTAGTTGGTCGACACCGCCAGGCTCATGTAGCCGCCGTAGCTGCCGCCGACCACCACGATGCGTGATGCATCGAGGTTAGGCTGGGTGGCGATCCAGTCGATCAGCGCGCCGATGTCCTTCACCGAGTCTTCACGCTGCATGCCGTTGTCCAGCGCCAGGAATGTCTTGCCGTAGCCGCTGGAGCCGCGCACGTTCGGCTGGATCATCGCGATGCCCATCTCCTCGACGTAGTAGTTGTTGCGGTTCAGGAAGCCGAACTGCGCCTGGCCTTCCGGCCCGCCGTGGATGTTGATCAGCACCGGCCGCTTGCCGCCAAAGCGCGCCGGCGGCAGCGTCAGCAGGCCCGAGATCGTGCGGCCGTCGAAGCTCTTCCAGCGAACCAGCTGCTGAGGCGCGAAGCGGGTCGGGTCCACGCCTGCGGGGGCGTAGGCGCGGGTCCACTGCTGCACCTGGCCGTTGGCAGGGTCGAGGCTGTAGATCTGGCTGGGGCCGGCCGAACTGTTCAGCCCGAACGCCAGTTCGCCGCGCTTGGGATGGAAGTGCATGCCACCCACGTTGCCGGCCGGCAGCGCCGGCACGCGCAGCTCCTTCAAGCTGCGCGTGTCGACCAGGTGCAGCTTGCCCTGGCCGTCCTCGTTGACGTTCAGCGCGGCCAGGCGGCCGTCTTCCGACAGGTTGCTGCCGGCGACGTCCCACGAAATGTGGCTGGTGACACGCTTGATCTTGTGGCTGGCCAGGTCGACGCGCTGCAGTTCGTTGAACTCGCCGGCGCGGTCGCTGGTGAAGAACAAGCCCTTGTTGTCGCGCGAGAAGCCCGAGGCCAGGTGCGTCGCGCGGCTCTTGCTGCCGGGGGCTGGCAGCAACTGGCGGCGTTTTCCGCTGGCCAGGTCGAGCAGCCAGACCTGCGATTCGTTGGCCGAGATGTAGTTGGTCAGTGCGATCTGCTTGTTATCCCACGAGACAGAGCCGGCGTTCCAGCCGCCGCCGGGCAGCTCGGTGACTTTGCGGCGTGCGTCGGGCTTGAGCGGGTCCATCAGCCACAGCGTGGTGTTGATGGTCGCGCGGGCGCCACCGGCGGCGGTGCGGTCCAGCGGCACCGAGGTGTACAGCAGCCGGCTGGCCACACCGTGCTTTTCATGCAGCCAAGTCTCGAAGTTGTGGCGCTGGTCGGGGTCGGTCAGCAGCGTCGCCTCGCGTGTGTCCAGCGCCATGCGGTAGAGCTGGTTCACTTCGTTGCCGCCGGCGGCGCGCTCGAACACGATGTACTTGCCTTCGAGCGGCTCGTACTGCGCACTGGTCACCGGGTCGGCGAAGTCGGTCAACTTCTCCGGCTCGGCCAACGGGCTGGCCACGCGGAACAGCTGCGGCGTGCTGCCGCCGGCCGGCCGGTGGGTCACCAGCATTTCGCGCTTGCCCGGGTGCCAGTCGACGAAGCCATGGCCGCGGAAGTCGGTGTACTTGTCGACCGCCTGCACCAGGCTGCGCGGCACCGGCGGAATGCCTTCGACATGCAGGTTGGCATTCGGTGCCAGCGTGTCGACAGCGGGCGCCGCCGGGGCTGGCGCGGGTGCCGGTGCGGGGGCCGGCGTGGCCACCGGTGCGGCTGGGGCCGCGGCGGGTGGCGAGTTGCCGGCGCAGGCGGCCAGCATCAGCATCGCGGCGGTGGCCAGCGCGGCCAGGCCGCCGGTCGGGCGGGGAAGCAAGGCAGGGGTCGTCATGTCGAGGCTCGTGTCGTCACTTCGGGGGGATCAGCGAATGCGCTGTGGCGTCATTCGTGAGAGGTGTGCCGGCGGGTCGCGCCAGTGCCGGGGCACTTTAACTGCCCCGCGTGCGCAGGCCCTAACATGGCGCGTTTTGCCACTCGCCGGAACCCCGCCATGGCCGCCGCCAGCCTGCTTGCCCTGATCGACGACATCGCCACGGTGCTGGACGACGTCGCGCTGCTCACCAAGGTGGCAGCCCAGAAGACGGCCGGCGTGCTGGGTGACGACCTGGCGCTCAACGCCCAGCAGGTGACGGGTGTGACGGCCGACCGCGAGTTGCCGGTCGTCTGGGCAGTGGCCAAGGGCTCTTTGGTCAACAAGGCGATCCTGGTGCCGGCGGCATTGGCCATCAGCGCGGTCGCGCCCTGGCTGATCACGCCGCTGTTGATGGTGGGTGGCGCCTACCTCTGCTTCGAAGGTGCCGAGAAGCTGGTCCACCGCCTGCTGCACAGCGCCGCAGAGAGTCTGGCCGAGCACACCGAGCTGACCCAGGCGCTGTTGGCCGGCGAAGCCGACCTGGTGGCGTTCGAGAAAGACAAGATCAAGGGTGCAATCCGCACCGACTTCGTGCTGTCGGCCGAGATCATTGCGATCACGCTCGGCAGCGTTGCCGGCAAGGCGCTGGTCACCCAGGCCAGCGTGCTGGCGCTGGTGGCGGTGGTGATGACGATTGGTGTCTACGGCATCGTCGCCGGCATCGTGAAGCTGGACGATGCCGGCTTGGCGTTGAGCAAGCGGTCCGGCGTGTTCTCGCAGCGCCTGGGCGCGATGTTGCTGGCGGCGGCGCCCAAGCTGATGCGGGTACTGGCGGTGGTGGGCACCGCGGCGATGTTCCTGGTCGGCGGCGGCATCCTGGTGCATGGCTTTCCCGCGCTGCACCACCTGATCGAGTCGGCCACCGCGGCAGTGCCGGCGGCGGGCTGGCTGGTGGGGGCGCTGGCCGACGCGCTGACAGGCGTTGTGGCCGGTCTTGTCGTCGTGGTGGGCGTGCTGGCCTTCGGCGCAGTGCGACGCCGCTTGTCGGACAAAAGCTGACAGCACATCACGCCGCGCGCCGACAGATCTGATCGGCGTCCGTCCGCTGTCAACCGCGACCCCGGTGTTTAGAGTTAAGTCCATACACCCGGAACATCCAGGTGCCTGTGGAGAACCGAAATGGACATCTGCATCCAAACCGCAACGTCAACCCAACAGCGTTACGAGCTGCGGTTCCAGTCCCTGTTCAATCAGGGGCGTGCGATGGTCTTTCCCTGCAACGAGCAAGGCTTGGTCGATATCGACTCGCTGAGCGAGCGGGCGCGTGAGAACTACTTCTACGCCCGGGCCGTGATCGGCTTCGAGTACGCGACGCCGGCCGTCGCGCCGGACTATTCGCACTGACCGCAGAACGCACCTGACCGGCGGTCCAGCCGCCGGGTTTTGACGATGCGCCGGGCAACCGCCCGCCGGTACAACCACCTTGGTTTGGTACCGATAGAGGGGATGGCCGGCAGGCACCCCGCCCTTCAGACTTCGCTAGCTCCACTGAGTGCACACACCAGGAGCGACGCAGCAATGGAGGGATACCATGCTGATTTGCGACAAGCTCGTTTTCATCGAGCTTCAGAAGACGGGTTCGACCCACATCAAGCAGCTCCTGCGTGAGCTGGTTGGCGGGGTCAACGACGGCAAGCACAACACGCCCGACGAGCGGATGCTGCATTGCGGCAAGCCCTTCGTAGGCTCGGTACGCAACCCGTGGCTCTGGTACTTGTCCCTCTGGTCGTACGGCTGCCAGAGCAAGGGTGAGCTCTATCAGCGGTTGACCCACGAAAAGCGCTGGAAGCGCCTGGGTGACAAGGCCGAATCGAGACGAGCCCGCGAATCGGCAGCGCCAGCCAACGAACAAGACGATGACGGTGACGAGGCTGATTCGCCGCGTCGCCTGCCGGCGCACTGGAACGCCGAACGTGCCAAGTACTGGTATGCCGATCCGGACAACCCGGAAGCCTTCCGCGAGTGGATTCAAGCCGTGCTGGGTCGCCGCACGCTGCGCCACATGCTGATGGCTGGCTACGGCAAGTCGCCGATCGGCAAGGCTGGCGGCCTGATGACCTACCGCTACTTCACCCTGTTCGTCAAAGGCGCGGAAACCGCCGGCCCGACGATGAACAACCTGCTGTCGCTGAGGCTGATGGACCGGTCGGACTGCTTCGTCAACCACTTCATCCGCAACGAGTCGTTGGCGGATGACTTCATTCAGGTGGTCCAGTCCTGCGGCGTCGACCTGTCGGATACGCAGCGCGAGAGTGTGCTGTCGGCACGCAAGGTCAACACGTCAACCCGCCCGCATGGGCCGAGCTACTACTACGACGAGGCCAGCCTCAAGCTGGTGGCGCGGCGAGAGCGCTTCATCATCGAGAAGTTCGGCTACAGCGCGGCCAAGCCCCGCCTGGACACGGCAAAGGTTGCGGCTGTGTCTGCGCCAGTGTCGGTCGCGTCCGCCCAGATCTCGGTCGGTGCCCGTTTGATTGCCGAAGCGGCAGCCGCGCGGCAGCGGCGCAAGCAGCAGAAAGCGCAACGCGAAGCGGTGATGAGCGCGTAGTCACGCGCGCAGAACCCCGTGCGAACCGGCCTCGCCCATGCAGGCCGGGCAAGGCGCTTGCCGTTTTCCGATTCGCACCGGGACGAGGTCGGCCGTGCTGCGGGCCCGGTCAGGCGCTCAATTGCAGATGGTGCGAGCTGGCGTAGCGCTGGACCTCTGCGCGATTTTCGAAGCGTTCATCGAGCGTCGACGAGTTCTGCCGCTCGCCTGCCCCCGGTGACGGCTCGGCCAACTTGGGATCGACGCCGAGAAAGTCCAGCATCTCGTCGCGCCGGGCATCGATGGTCTCGGTGGAGACTTCGAACAAGGCGTGCCCGGCCACCCGCCGCGTGATCGACGCGTAGCGGCCGTCCAGCTTCTTGCAGTACATCTCGAAGACATGGGGGTCGAACTGGATTCGCGTGGTCGGCTCGGCGACGCCCGTCGCGGCGCGTTTGTTCTTCCCCTTGTTGCTCCATTCGCCGGTGAGCTTGGCGATTTGCAGCGACGACCATTGGGCCAGGACGTTTTCGCGGCGCAGCAGGATCACCCGCCAGGATGAGTCACCGACCAGGTGGTCGATCACGCGCGGATCGTGGTGAAGCATCATCTTGAAGCCGAACACCGGCTTGGCGTCCGGCCGGCGCGACCAGGCTTCGGACAGATCCTCCAGATACACCAGCGGCTCGGTCGCCAACTTGGTCATCATCTGCTCGGACAGCAAGCCCAGCCGGCGTAGCGCGCCGCCATGGGCGTTGAAGATCTCGCCGAGGCACGCGACATGCGGATGGGCTTCCAACGCTTGCACGAGATGCGAGCTGCCCGATCGCGGGGTGGACAAGATCACGTAACGCTGGCGCGCAGGCAATTCCATAACGGCTCCACCGGCTATCCCTCGATGCCAGGGTGTGCTCGGGAACCGAATCGCTCCTCTGCGCCCCTGTGTCTAGATGTATCGTAGACCGCCGGACCGCAGGGCCACACCCCTAACGTGGCATTGGGTTTACCACGAGGGGATGTCGCTCAGGGCTGTGCAGGACTGCCATAACGCGCCATCAGCGCCGCCCGACGCGGGGGGTGCATGTTGGCGCGCGTGACGTCGCCGGCGTAGTGCGCCAGCACCCTGGGGTCCATCACGCGGAACCACAGTGGTGGCACATAGGCCAGCAGCAGCATGGCCGGATAGCCCGAAGGCAATTGCGGGCTCTCAGCGAAATGGCGCAAGGCCTGATAGCGCCGGCCCGGGTGGGCATGGTGGTCGCTGTGGCGCTGCAGCTGGTACAGGAACAGGTTCGACAGCACGTGGCTCGTGTTCCATGAATGCGTCACGTCGCAAGGTTCACGCCGCCCGTCGGCACGCTTCGCCCGCAGCAGCCCATAGTGCTCGAGGTAGTTCACCACCTCGAGCAGCGAAGCGCCGTAGAAGGCCTGCACCGCCAGGAACACCAGCACCTTGGGGCCAAAGGCCCATGCCAGCGCGCCAAACAGCACGGCGGTCATTGCCCAGGCTTGCAGCACCTCGTTGCGCCAGTGCCAGGCCGGCAGGCCGCGGGCGGCCAGGCTGCCGGTTTCGATGTGCCAGGCCGAACGCACGCTGCCGATCATCGTGCGCGGCAAAAAGGCCCAGAAGCTCTCGCCCAGCCGTGCGCTCGCCGGGTCGTCCGGTGTCGCCACCCGCAGGTGGTGGCCGCGGTTGTGCTCGACATAAAAATGCCCATAGGCCACTGGCGCCAGCGTGATGCGCGACAGCCAGCGCTCCCAGCGTGGGAGCTTGTGGCCCAATTCGTGCGCGGTGTTGATCGCCACCCCGTTGATGCCGCCGACCGTGAGCACCAGCCCCAACCAACCGGTGGCCGACAGTGGCACCGAGGCCGCGAGCGCGCAGCCGATGATGGTGGCCGCAAACTGGAACGGGATGAAGGCGACGACGATCGCGCGGTAGTAGTTGTCGGCTTCGAGCGCGGCGGTGCTGCCGTCAGGCGGGTTGCGGCCGTCCGGCCCCAGCAGCGCGTCGACCAGCGGGATCACGATGTACATCACTGCCGGCAGCAGCCAGAGCCAGAACTCGGCCCCGCTGCGCCAGAAGTTCACCAGATTCCAGGCCGCGCCCAAGGCGAAGAACGGGCTCAGCAGCCACAGGTAGCGGTGCGGGTCGCGCCAGCGTTGGGCCCCCGCGGGTGACGGCGTGGGCAGCGGAGGCAACGTGTTCTCGCTCATGGCCCGATCGTCGCGCGCATGGCAGGCCGGGTCAACGCAACTCCACGCCGGCAGGTTGGTCGGTCCGGGCCATGCGCGGTGCGGTCTGCCGTTGCTGCGCCATTCGTCTTCAGCGCGCCATACTCGTCGCCGGGGCGCGTGACTGGCAGGTACTTGAATATTCCTGCCCAGTCGCTGTATCGAGTTGTGGCGAAGACGGTCGAGGCAGCACGCGATATTCCTGGCGGTAAACGGGGCTACCTCGGCAGACGGTGGTGCGAAGATGACGAGAAAGTCGTTACATCCTCGGGTTGACGCCTATTTGGCTGGACCAAAGAATCTGGATTGAAAGCGATCCATTTCAGGTCGCAGTCGTGACCAGCCACACAGAAAGTCCGTCCATGGAAGATGTCCCATTTGCGCTCAATGCACGATATTGGGCGGGTGCCGCTGTATTTTTGAGCGCATTCGCCGCGCAGGCAGCTGTCACGTTGATTGCCGATGGCGTCGGCAATACCTATGAATTGATCGAATCGAAGAAATTCGGGATCGAGGTGCCGGATTGCAAGCACAACGTCCGGCATATCCGCGAGACGCTTGACAGCGAATTGAAGAAGAATGTTTTTGCCTTCGACATCCACCGCGACCTCGACGACGACAGGTGCACCGCCACCGATCGGCAACGGGTGGAGATCAAGACCTCGCCGGAAGGGTCTCCCACCCAGCAGCATACGAAGGGCGAAACGGCTCATTACCGCTGGAAATTCAAACTGCCCAGCGGCTTCCAGCCGTCCCCCAGCTTCACGCATATTCACCAGGTCAAGGCCTATGGCGGTGACGACGACGATTCACCGATTCTGACGCTCACGCCGCGCTTCGGAAATCCCAGCAAGCTGCAGGTCATCTACACGGGTTCGTCCGACAGCGGGGTGAAAGCCGAGGTCAATCTGGCGCCGTTCATCAATACCTGGGTCGAGGCGTATGTCCGAATCCTCAATGATGACAATGGCAACATCCAGGTGACCCTGCGCAGGCTCAGCGATGGCGCCTCGCTGTTGTCGTGGAAAAGTGGCACCTTGGATACATGGCGAACGGGTGCCTCCTACAACCGGGGTAAATGGGGCATTTATCGCAGTCTGGACAATATTTCGTACCTGCGTGACGAGACCGTTTTGTTTGCCGACTGGTGCGTGACTGAAACGGCCAAGAAAGATTGCCCGAGCGACATCAAGAAGCCATAACCCTCGGCCGGTGCACCCGCGTGGCAGCCATCTACGCGGTGCCTCGGGCATCATGCGCGGCATGGTTGCCATGCCTCACCACCACTGCCGCGTGCTCGGCTCGCCTTGGCTGGGGGTGCATGGCACCTGGATCGACAGTGCGCGCCACTACGGCCGGCACTGGCATGCCACCTACGGGTTAGGCGTGGTAGAGCAGGGCGCGCAGCGCTCGGCCAGCGGGCAGGGTGATGTCGAGGCTTTCGCCGGCGACCTGATCACCACCAACCCGGGCGAGGTGCACGACGGCCGGCCGCTGGGCGCCGACTCGCGCCGCTGGCGCATGGTCTACCTGGAGCCGCAGGTCGTCGCGTCGATGGGCGAGGTGCGGGCCGACCTGGCGCTGACCCGGCCGGTGGTGCACGACGCCCGTTTGGGCCAGGCCCTGCACCAGTTGCTGCACCGGCTGGAGTGCTGGAACGCCGGTGCCACCACACGCGCCGACGCGCTGGCCTGCGACGAGGCGCTGGTCCACACCTGCGGTTTGCTGCTGCAAGGCCATGCAACCGCCGCTCCGCGGGAGGCGAGCGCAAGCCTCGCTGCGACACGGATGCTCACAGTGCGCGACCGGCTGGGCGACGACCCGCTCGACGTGCCCAGCCTGGACCAGCTGGCCACGCTCGCGGGGCTGAGCAAGTTCCAGCTGCTGCGGCAGTTCCAGAAGGTCTTTGGCCTGACGCCGTTCGCGTGGTTGCTGCAGCAGCGCGCCGAGCGGGCGCGGGCCCTGATCCGCGACGGCGCCGGCCTCGCCAGCGCGGCGGCGGACTGCGGTTTTGCCGACCAGAGCCACATGACGCGCACCTTCGCCCGCCACTTCGGCTTCACACCCGGCGCCTGGCAGCAGGCGATGACGCGCTAGCCGTCGACAGCGGCTGCAACCACGTTCAAGACCGCGGCGCTTTGCGTCGTGAGACTGCGGACCCTGGAGTGTCTTTCAGAGGTCTTGCATGTCCGTATCGTCCGAATCCCTCGCGTCCCGCGAGTCCCGAGAATCTGTCAAGGGTCAGTGGCTGTGCAGCCTGGCCATGGTGGTGGTTGGCAGCACCGTCGTCGCCAGCCAGCTGATCGGCCAGAGCGTCGAGCCCTTCCTGGCCACCGCCTTGAGACACGCGGCAGCGCTGCCGGTGTTCTTGCTGCTGATGTATTGGACCGGCGCACGCTGGCCACGCGTGGGTTGGCGCGACGGTGCCCTGTTGCTGTTGCAGGCCGCGGCCGGCAGTGTGGGCTACACGGTGCTGTTGATCGAAGGCGTTAGGCGCTGTGGTGCGGCCGATGCGGGCATCGTCGCCGGCACGTTGCCGGCCGTGTCGGCTCTGGTGTCGGTGCTGTTTCTCGGCGAGCGGCCAGGCTGGCGGTTGGCGGTGTCGGTCGCGTTGGCCACTGCGGGCGTGATGGTGGTGGCCGTCGCGCCCGATGCGGCTGGCGCCGCCGCACCGGAGCGCTGGCAAGGCATTGCGCTGGTGCTGGCGGCCATCGGCTGCGAAGCGCTGTTCATCCTCGCCAACAAGCGCTTGACCGCCGAGGTGCCGGCGCTGGCGATGTCCACGCTGATGAGCGCGGGCGGCTTGCTGCTGTCAGCGCTGCCGGCGGTTCTGGCGCTCGGCACGTCACCTTCGGTGTTGAACACCAGCGCGCTCGCTGTGATCGCCTACTACGCCTGGGTGCCGACTGTCGGCGGCTTCTTGCTCTGGTATGCCGGCAGTGCCCGCACCAGCGGCACGCGGGCTTCATTGGCGACGGCATGGTTGCCAGTGTCGGCCTTGCTGTTGGCGGCCGCCTGGCAGGGCGAACCGATCCGCCTGGCCCAGTGGGCGGGCCTCGGCTGCGTGTTGATCGCCGTGGTGTTGGCGGTGCCTGCCGCCAAGCCACGCGGCCAGCCACGGCTTGACCCTCACGCAGCGTGAGGGTTGATACTGCGCGGATCCTTGGTGAACCGAAGAGGTGCGTGCTTGCTGAAAGTGGGAGAGTTGGCCCGGCGCAGCGGGCTCACCGTGCGAACGCTGCACCACTACGACAGCATCGGCCTGTTGCAGCCCTCGGCCCGGTCCGACTCGGGCTACCGGCTGTACGACGACCAGGACGTGGCGCGGCTGCACGGCATCCAGGCGCTGCGTGGCATGGGGCTGGCGCTGGCCGAGATCGCTTCGCTGCTCAATGCCCGCCACGGCACACCACTGCCGGCGCTGATCGCGCGCCAGATCGCCGCGATCGACGAGCAGATCGAGCGCAGCCAGCAACTGCGCTCGAAGCTCACGCTGATGCATTCACTGCTGGCCACCGGCAGCCAACCGGGGCTCGACGACTGGCTGGGTGGCCTGTCGCTGATGAACGCCTGTGCGCAGTACTTCAGCGCCGACGAGATCAAGCGCCTGTTCGAAGACTGGGCGCGCACCGAGGCCGAGTGGCCGCCGCTGGTGGCCGAGGTGAAGGCCGCGATGCAGGCGGGCGTGCCCACCGACGCGTTCGAGCTGCAGCCGCTGGCCCGCCGCTGGATGGACCTGACGATGCGCTGGATGCGCGGTGACACCCGGCTGCTGGAGCGCTGGCGCCAGATGCTGGAAGAGCAGCCGGTCACCAACAGCAACAAGGCCGGCATCGACCGCGCCACGCTGTACTACATCGACCAGGCGATCCAGTTGCGTCTCGCCACACTGGGCAAGTACCTGTCGGCGGACGACATGGACCGGCTCGATAAATCGATGCAGTCCGACTGGCGTGTGCTCACCGAACAGGTCCACGCATTGATGCGGGCCGGCATACCGCCCGAAGACCCCGCCGCCCAGCCGGTGGTCGACGAATGGCGCCGGCTGCTGGCGCGCCTGACCCGCAACGACCCGGCGCTGTGCATGCGGCTGATGACGGCCCATGCCAACGAGCCGCTGCTGCGCGCCGGTGCGGTGCTGCCGACCGAGGTGCGCGAGTTCGTCTACAGGGCGCTCGAGGCGAGTGCCGCGCTTGACCCTCACGCCGCGTGAGGCCACACAGTGCGGCTTCGAACCATGACGAAGGAGCACGAACGATGAACACCCCGAACGCCAACATCATCCACAGCGGTGAACCCAGCCGCAGCGCCTTGCGTGTCGCGACGCTGCGCGCCGTCCATGCCTTGCTCGACGAGCCGATCGTGCTCGACGACCCGGTGGCGCTGCCGCTGCTGGGCGAGACGATGGCCACCGCGCTGCGAGCCGACCCCTTCACCTGCAACGACCCGTTGTCGCGTGGCCTGCGCGGGGCCCTGGTCGCCCGCAGCCGCGTCGCCGAAGACGAACTGGCGCGCCGCGTCGATGCGGGCCTGCGCCAGTACGTTGTGCTGGGCGCGGGGCTGGACACCTTTGCCGCGCGCAACGTGCATGCGGCCAAGGGCCTGCGCGTGTTCGAGGTCGACCATCCGTCGACGCAGCGCTGGAAGCAGGGAGCTTTGCAGGCCGCGGGACTCGATGTCGGCGACACGGCCTTCGTGCCGGTCGACTTCGAGCGCGACGATCTGCTGAAGTCCTTGCAGGCGGCCGGTCTGCGCAGCGACCTGCCGGTGTTCTTCGCCTGGCTCGGCGTGACGATGTACCTGACGCCCGAAGCCGTGCTGAAGACGCTGACCGCCGTGGCCACGCTGCCCGCGGGCAGCGGCATCGTCTTCGACTACCGCGTGCCGACCGAGCAGCTGAACCCGGTCGAGCGCGCGATCCACGGGATGATCTCGCAGCAGATCGCGGCGATGGGCGAGCCGTGGCTGTCGAGCTTCGATCCGTCTGCGTTGCAGCGGCAGCTGAAGGAGCTGGGCTTTGCCAACGTCGAAGACCTGGGCCCGGATGAGCTGAACGCGCGCTACTTCGCCCGCCGCAAGGACGGGCTGCGCACCGGCGGCGGCGTGCACATCATGTGCGCCGGCCGGTAGCGACCGACTCGACACTCGCGACACCGCTGCCGCAGGCCGGCGGTGGGGTCGCCCCACATCCTTATTCAGTTACTCAGCCCGGTCAGGTCAGCTGTGACAACCGGGCTGGGCGCTCTGCCGCCATAGCAGCCGCACTTTGATCAGGGTTATATCGACAACTGTTAACCGAGTACTTTATTCCAATTTGTTTCATGGGTACATGAATATCGATACAACGAATAGGCATATACATACTTCCACTTAGTTCCCTAGAATCAATGTAAAGAAGATTCAGGGAGCATGTATGGGGCTTTCTATTCCGTTTCTGCCGAGCAGAATACGGGCCAGCGCGCTGCTGCACGGCAGCAATGCCGATTTCGTGACCAACGCGTACCTCGCGTTGCAGCGCCAATGGCCAGATGACGGCGGCTTTGCGCACTATGTGCACGCGCTCAGCGAGTTGGGTGCTAAACGTGCAGACATACTACGCGAAATTGCAAACTCGTCAAACGCCAAACAGTGCGGGGTCAGTTTTATTGACGACCTGCCGGCGGAGTATGAATTCCGGCCGGAAGACCATGACAGTAATAGGCTGCTTGAAACCAGCCTGACGCTGCGCCTGGCCCGCACCGCGGCCGATGTCGAGCAATTGCGCCTCGCCATCAGCCGGCTCACGGCCGGCGAACTGGCCGGTGCCGTCGAGGGCTTGGTCCAGGCGCAATTGATGCACCAGGCGGTGCTCGAAAGCCGGCTCAACACGCTGGCGGCTGACCAGCGGGGCGAAAGCCGCGCGCAGGTCGAAGGGCCCGCCGTGGGGGCCGTGTCCAACGTCGTGCCGAGCCTCGAAGGCGCCAGGCAACACCTCGTCGTGGTGCCGCCGCCCGCTGCGGCCAAAGAGGCGCACGAAAGCCCAAGCACCGTCCGTGCGCTGCAGGCCGAGGTGGCCGAACTCAGGCTGGAGGTCCAGCGCCTGCACAGCTACGCCACCGTGGAGCTCAAGCGCGAAGTGGCCGACTACGTCAACGCGCTCAGTTCGGCCACCCAGAAACCCGAGCACGTTGCGCCGCAGGCCCAGTCGAAGCGCGACGTGGCGCGCGGCCGTGCGCACATTCATGCGGTGGGGCGGCAGAGCCGTGGCAGCACATGACCGATCCGCTGGTCGTTTTTTCTCCGCTGCCGCCTGCCAAGTCCGGCATCGCCGACTACATGGCGGAGTTGCTCCCTGCGCTGGCCGCGGCGAGGCCGATTACCGTGGTCTGCGACAAGCTTCCCCCCAGCCCGCCCCGCGGAGATTGGCAGGTCGTGGACGTGGCCGGCTACGAGGCCGATCCCCAGCTGGCTCGATGTCCCCACATCTACCAGATCGGCAACAACGCCGACCATGTCTTCGCCTATCGGGCTTTCAAGCAGCGCCCCGGCATCCTGGTGCAGCACGACTTCAACCTGCACTACCTCGTGGAAGATGCCACGCTGGCAGTGGGTGATGGCGCGGGTTACCGCGACGTGTTGTACGAAGAGTACGGCGACGCCGGCGCAGCGCTGGCGGACCTGCGCCAGGCGGGGCTGTTCTCCGAGGCGCAAAAGCTTGCCCTGCCGCTGAACACCCACCTGCTGCGCCGGGCCACGGGGCTGATCGTTCACAACCGCTGGGTCTACGACCGGCTGCCGGAGGCGGTGCGAAGTTCCACCATCGTCGTGCCGCACCATGTCTCGCCCCAGGCTCTCCAGTACGACGAGCTGTCGCAGGCCGAGGCGCGCGCGTCGCTTGGCTTGCCGCCGGACACCTTCATCGTGCTGTCGTTGGGTTACATCACGCCGCCCAAGCAGATCCAGGCGACCCTGGCCGCGCTCGGGCTGCTCAAGCGTCAGGGGGCGGAGTTCCTGTTCGTCGTCGGCGGCCAGCGCAACCCAGGCTTCGACATCGACGCCCACGTGGCCAGGCATGGCCTGGAACAACATGTTCTGATAACGGATTATCTTGACGAAGACACGTTTTTTCGGCACATCGCAGCCGCGGACTGTCTGGTCAATCTGCGCTACCCCAGCGTGGGCGAAAGCTCGGGCACCCTTACGCGCGCGCTGGCGCTGGGGCTTCCCGCGATCGTCTACAACTTCGGGCCGTTCGCGGAGATCCCGAACGACGTCGTGATCAAGGTGCCGCTCGAACTGGTCGAGCCCGTGGCGCTGGCCGCCGCGCTGGAAAGACTGATGCATGAGCCGGCCCTGCGCCAGACGCTGGGTGATTCGGCCAGGCAGTACATGCGCAGCCACCATTCCGTGCAGAGGTCTGCAGGCATGTACCTCGACCTCGTGCAATCACTCAGCCACGCCGCCGCTTGAGCGGGCGGGGCGAATTGCAGCCGTTTTCATGAGCTCAGAAATTCTTCCCAGCCTGCCGCGCTCATACAAGGTGTCAGAGCTCCTGAGTGGTGACAGCTCGGGCTTCATCATCAACGCCTACCTGGCATTGCAGCGCCAGTGGCCGGACAAGGGCGGCTATCAACACTACCTGTATGTCCTGTCGGTCCACCCCGAGCAGCGGCCCGTGATCCTGCACGAGATCGCCGCGTCGCCGGCCGCCCGGCGCCACGGAATCGAGCTGATCGACGACCTGCAAGAGGCCGAGCCGCCGGCGAACGACGCCGAGCAGCTGTACATCCGGCAATGCGTGAACCTGCGCATCCCGCATCTCGCGCAGGCCATCGATGCGCTGAGTGCGCAGGACGCGGTGGCCGGTGTCAACGAAGAGGTCGCCCGCCTGCAGCAGCGGGTTGACGAGCAGGGCAAGGAGATCGCCAACCTGCGCCGAGAGCTGCGCAACATGGCCGCGCGGCTCGGCATCGGCACCGTGACGCTGGTTCCCAACGCCGTGTCGCAGGAGGGCGCAGCGCCTGCATTCCTGGTGACCGAAATCGAACAGTTGAAAGCCACGGTCGAGCCGCTGCATCACTTCGCCACCGTCGAGCTGAAGCGCCTGATCGCCGACTACACCAACGCCTTGATCACCGCCCACCTCGACGCGGTGAGATGAACACCATGGACCGCATCGTCATGTTTTCGCCGCTGCCCCCTTGCAAGTCGGGGATCGGCGCCTATACCGCTGAACTGCTGCCCACGCTGAGCCGGATGGTCGGCGTGACGCTCGTGTGCCAAGAGAAACCCGACGCAGACGAGGTCGAGGGCCTGCTGCGAATCTGCCCCGATCTCGAGGTGACCCCCTGGCCGGAATTCCAACCGACGCCGCAGCAACGCACCATGCCGCACTTCTTCCAGATCGGCAACAACAAGGACCACGTCTTCGTCTACGACGCCTTCAGGCAGCGGCCGGAGGTGCTGGTCCAGCACGACTTCAACCTGCACTACCTGGTCGAGGACGCGACCTTGGCCCGTGGCGACGTGGCCGGCTACAAGGCCGTGATGCGCGAGGAGTACGGCGACTCGGGCGCCACGCTGGCGGACCTGCGCAGCGCCGGCGTCTTCTCGGAAAGTCAGAAGCACACGCTGCCGGTGAATCGCCACCTGGTCGCGATCGCGAAAGGCGTCATCGTGCACAACCAGTGGGTGTACGACCGGCTGCCCGCGGCCGTTCGTCACCGCACCGTCAACGTGCCGCACCACTATTCGCCGCTGGCCGATCAGTTCCGCACGCTCGGCGCGCCCGAGGCGAGGTCGATCCTCGGCTTGCCGCACGACGTTCCGCTGATCCTGTCGCTCGGCTTCGTCACGCCGCCCAAGCAGATTCATTCGACGCTGTCGGCGCTGGCCACCCTCAAGCGCGAGGGCAAGAAGTTCAGGTTCGTGATCGCCGGGGAGCGCAACCCCAGCTTCGACATCGACGACCACATTGCCCGCAACGATCTGGCCGATGAAGTCATCGTGACCGGCTACGTCTCGGAGACAGACTTCTTCCGCTACATCCGCGCGGCCGACCTGCTCGTCAACCTGCGCTACCCGACAGTCGGTGAAAGCTCGGGCACCCTGGCGCGCGCCCTGGCGCTGGGCCTGCCGGCGATCGTCTACGACTTCGGCCCCTTCTCGGAGTTTCCCGACGACGTGGTGCACAAGGTGCCGCTGGAGAAAGGAGAGCCGGTGCAACTGGCGGCCGCCATCCGAAGAATCCTGGCCGACGTCGGCTATGCCCGGTCGATGTCGCTCACCGCCATCGGCCACATGGCCAAGCACTGCACGGTTGAACGTTCCTGCGAGCAATACCTGCGCCAAGCGCAATTCATTAGGGGAGACTGAATCTTGATCACTTTTGTCGGATGGTATGGACGCCAGAACGGTGGCGACGAGGCCTTCAAGGATGTCCACCGGCTGATCTTTCCCGATCAGCCGCTCGAATGGGTGGACGACCGTGTCGCGCCCGATCCCAAGGTCGAGCGGCAATGGGTGCTGGGCGGTGGCGATGTCATCAACGAGTTCTATATCAAGCGCATCCCCGATGAGGCGCCGTTCGTGATCTACGGCTGCGGCATCGGCGGTGAAGCCGAGTTCGCGGTGATGGAGCGGCATGCGCACCGCATCAAGGCGGCGTGGGTGCGCAACGCGAAAGACGCCGAGCGCCTGCGCGAGATGGGCATCAACGCCCGCTTCACGCCGGACATCGTTTTTCAGCTCAAGCGCTGGGCGATCGACCAGCAGCCGGCGGACCCGGCCGGCCCGGTCAATCGCAAGCGGTTGGTGGTGTTTCCGTCGGCCAATGCGGCGCAAGCCGCTTCGCGCGCCGGGGACCTGCGCAACTACCTGTACTACGAGTTCTTCAAGCGCGAGCTGGCGCTGACTTGCGACTTCCTGGCCGACTACTACGACATCGTGTTCTACCCGCTGTCGACCAACGTGAACGACAACGATCGCCTGTTCGCCGAAGAAGTGGCCAGCCACATGAAGGAAAAGCGCCGAGCCATCGTGATGCCCGGCGAAGACCCGATCCCGGAGGTCATCGAGCTCGTCCGCAACGCCGAGCTGGTGCTGTCGATGAAGTTCCACGGGAACATCTTCTCGGTCCTCGCGGAGACGGCGTTCGTCAACATCGGGCTGTCGCGAAAGACGCAGTACCTGTGCCTGGACAACGGGCTGCCCGAGCTCTCGATTGCGCCGTATCAGTTTTCGTTCGACTCGCTCGTGCGCTCGGTGCGCGCGGCCGAAGACCCGAAGACGCTCGCCAAGATTCGATCGATCAGCGACAGGCTGTTCGAAGAGGCCAGTGCAGAAGGCGCTGCCTTTCGCAGCCTGTTGCGCGACCTGAGGACTTGAACCAAGGAACCACCATGGGAACTCTACAGACCATCTTGCCAAAAGAGGCGCAGACGCTGAGCCGGCGCCTTTGGCTGCGCGGCGCGAAGCGGCTCGGGCTGCTCGCTTTCGATGCCGAACAAATCAACGAGCGGGCGGCCGACGAAGAGGAGGTTCTGCCACCCGCGGAACCGGCCGAAGGCGAGGGCACGGGCCCGACGCTTTTCGGCGCGTCGCTGTACCGGCCCGCGCCGACGATCAGCCCCTTCACGCCGACGAGGTCGACCAAAGGCCCGCGCGGCACCGAGGGCCCGACGCGCGGCGGCATCAAACTGCCCACCGCCTCGTGCTGGGCTTTCGGTCGGCAGAGCTTTGCCATTCCCGAGCGTTTGCAGAACGCGCCGCAGCGAGCAAAACGATTCAGGCTCAGCCTGATCTTCACGCGACCGATCCTCGCGCCGACGCAACGCACCGCGCATGGCCAGGCCTACCTCGACTTCGTCAAGTGGGAAATTGCGCGCCTGATCACCGAGGCGATCCCGAAGTACGAGGTGAGCTACCTGATCCAGGACTCGGCCGACAACGAAGCCTGGGAGCACTACGACGTCATCCTGCGCAGCCGCAAGCCCGAGCTGGTGAACTTCCTGACCGGGGCCACCGCGGATGAGCAGATGGCGCTGGCCATGGGCAGTGACGCGGTCTTGACCGACCACTACGAACTGGGCGCTGCGGTGTGGGGGCATGGCCGACGTTCGGCAGTGCTCGGCGTCGACGGCTCGCACCAGGCCCACGCCAGCGGCCACTTCCTGCCGGAGTGGTCGTTCGACCGCGGTGCGCTCGATCAACTGATCCATCCCTACCCCAAGGGCAAACCTGCAACACCCGACTCGCTCGAGGCGCTGCAACTGACCGTCACCCAAGAACTGGCATCCGGTTGCCGGTGGTTCGAGGCCTGAATGAAGATCATCTGCCTAGGTTATTTCGAGCGCGGCAACTCCGGCGACGAGGCTTTCAAGTTCGCCCATGAGTGGTTGTTCGGCGCAGAGAACATCGAGTTCGCCAACGGGCGCTTGTCCGCCGACACCATCGGCGGCCGGCCGGTCATCCTCGGCGGTGGCGATGTGGTCGCGCCGTTCTTTCTCGACTGGATCCCCGAAGGGTCCGACTTCCACATGCTCGGCGTCGGGCTGAAGTACGAGGAAGCCAGCCTCAAAGCGATGCGGGAGAAGGGCCCGCACCTGCGCCACAGCTGGTTCCGCAACCGCGTCGATGTCGAGCTGGCCCGCGCGGGCGGGTTCGACTGTGACTACATCCCCGACATCGTCTTCAGCCTGCGGGATTCGATCGAGCCCTTGCCGAACGAGGTCGAGAAGCAGTTGCGCCGGCTCGAGCGGTCGCCTTTTGCGGTCGTCTGCCTGGCGGACCACTTCAACTCGCGTTATGAATTGACCGATCCGAGCCACAACGCCTACCTTGAGTACTTCAAGTGGGAGCTGGCGCGGATCCTGGACGAACTGGCGGAGGACTACCGCGTGTTGTTCCTGCCGTTGTCGGTCTACACGAACCACCAGGATGCGCGCATGCACCACGACGTCGTGGCGCGAATGAAGCGTGCCGATCGAGTGGAGCACGTCAGCGCCAACCTGTCACCGATCCAGGCCATCAGCGTGGTGCGCCGCGCGTCGCTGGTCGTGTCGATGAAGCTGCACGGCAACATCTACGGCCTGGCGACCAAGCGCCCGTGCGTGAACATCGGCGTCGGTCGCAAGCAGCAGCTGCTGTACAGCGAGTCCGAGCTCGAGTCTTGCTCGGTGCACCCGGGCGAGCTGTCGCAGCGCACGTTCTTCAACGCACTCTCTGCGGCGACGAGCGAGCCGATGCGGAGGCGGGTCAACGACCTGTCGGACCAGAGCTTCGAAGCCCTGACCGAGTTGCGCGAGTCGTTGCGGGTTCAGTTCGGGCTCCATGAGGTGGAAGAGGCCAGCGTCGCCTGACGGTCCGATACAGGGAGGAGGGCTGTGCGCTGCACAATGCGCAGGCCCCTTCTTTCACCCCACCGCCATGAGCACCCCCACGCTGCTGCTTTCCCTGTTCCAGTACAAGGCTTGGGCCAACGCCGAGCTGTTTGTCGAACTGCGCAAGGTCGACGCCGAAGCGCACGAGGCCGAGCGCCACACGGCCATCCGGCTGCTGAACCACATCCATGTCGTCGACCGGATCTTCGTCGGCCACCTGTCCGGCACGCCGCACGGCCAAACGGCCACCAACACGCCCGAGACGCCGACGCTGGACGACCTGCAGGCGGCGGTCACCGAGACCGACCGCTGGTACATCGACCACGTCAGCTCGTTGACGGCCGAGCGCCTGAGCGAGCCGGTCAGCTTCACCTTCACCGACGGCCTGCAGGGCTGCATGACGCGCGAAGAGATGCTGGCCCACGTCATCACCCATGGCGGCTACCACCGCGGCGCGGTCGGCAACGTGATGCGCCAAGCCGAGGTGGCGCCGCCGCGCGACACCTTCACCCGCTACCTGCACGCGACCGATCCGGTGCGGCGCGAGCGATAAGACACACCACGGTCGGCTGAGGCAGCCCTTCTGGCCGGCCGTTCGGCGCCGGCTTGTTATCGTTCGCCCATGCAATTGCTTCTGGCCCCAATGGAGGGGCTGCTCGACCATCACCTGCGGGACATGCTGACGCGCGTCGGCGGCATCGACCGCTGCGTCAGCGAGTTCATCCGCATCACCGACATGCTGCTGCCCGAGCGCGTGTTCTTCCGCGTCATGCCCGAGCTGGCCAATGGCGGTTGCACACCATCGGGCGTGCCTGTGCGCGGCCAGTTGCTGGGCTCAGACCCGGCCTGCCTGGCCGACAACGCGGCCCGCCTGGCCTCGCTGGGCCCGACGGGTGTCGACCTGAACTTCGGCTGCCCGGCCAAGGTGGTCAATCGCCACGGTGGCGGTGCGGCGCTGCTGGACGACCCGGCGTTGCTGAACCGGATCATGACGGCGGTGCGACGCGCCGTGCCGGCCGAACTGCCCGTGTCGGCCAAGATGCGCCTGGGCACCGAAGACCACAGCCGAGCTGAGGAATGCGCGCTCGCGTTGGCCGAGGGCGGCGCGGGCGAGATCGTCGTCCACGCGCGCTCCAAGCGCGACGGCTACCGCCCGCCGGCGTACTGGGAGCGCATCGCCCAGCTGCGCGAGGTGGTCAAGGTTCCGCTGGTGGCCAACGGCGAGATCTGGACGGTCGACGACGCGCTGCGCTGCCGCGAGGTCAGCGGCTGCACCAACCTGATGCTGGGCCGTGGCATGGTCGCCGACCCGGGCCTCGCGCTGGCGCTGAGGGCAGCCTTGGGCGAGCCGGCGGCCGAGCAGTCGGCCGGCGCCCCCGCGGCGCTGGAGTGGCCGCACCTGCTGGCGCTGCTGCGCGTGTTCTGGACCGGCATCGAGCACCACATCACGCCGCGCCACCGGTCGGGCCGCCTGAAGCAGTGGCTGAACTTCCTGCGCCGGCGCTTTCCAGAGGCCGAAGTGGCTTACCAGCAGCTGCGCACCGTCAACGAGCCGGCGGCGATGCGCCAGGCCCTGTACAGCCTGGGCTGAAGGCCACAAACTCACGGCTACGCGTGGCAACGTTTACATCGACCCCGCCCCGCCCGCACGGTGCCGTTGCAACCGGTCGGATGGCGCTATCCCGGCGTGAAAACCCGCTTGTCGGTTGCTGGCGCTTGAAAAGCCGGCAATCCGGCCGATAGCGCGCGAGCAGCTGAGCTGCTGTCGTTGGACATGGGTTACCCCTTCCTGATCAATTCACTGGTCAATCTGATCGTCGGCCTGGCACTCGTGCTGGCTTGGCGCCGCCACCGCGAGCAGGTGTTCCTGCGCTCGCTGGGCTTCGCCACGCTGGTGCAAGTCTTGGTGCCGCCGGCCTTCATGTGGTGGCAGAAGAGCCAGGGCATCACGTCCTGGCCAGCCGCCGCATTGCTGGCTGCTTCGGCGGCCGGCGCGTTGATCCTGCTCGCCAATGGTGCCGCCGGGCTGGCCGGGCGCAGCCTGTCACGGCGCGGCCTGTCGGCTTTTGGCGCGGTGCTGGTGGTGATCTACATGGTCTCGCTGCCGCTGGAGCCGCGCGCCGGGCAGGCGCTGTCCGGTGTGCTGAACCTGGGCGTCGGGCTGGTGGCGGCACGTTGGCTGTGGCCCCATCAACGCGCCGAGCGCCTGAGCGGCGTGTTGCTGGTGGCCGTCGGGCTGAACCAGTTCTGGTACGTCGCGGTCGGTGAGTCCGGCCTGGCCTTGCAGGCCAGCCTGGGCACCGTGTTGCGCGTCGGGTTGGGATTCAGCCTGCTGTACGCGGCGCTGCGCCGCAGCAGCGAGGCCGCGCAACGCTTGCGCGACCAGTACCTGCGGATGACCGAAAAATCGCACTTCGGCGTCATCGTGATCCAGGACGACCGGGTGCCCTACGCCAACAACGCGGCGCGGACCATCTACAACCACCCCGGTGCCAAACCCTTCCCGCTGCCGTGGCGCAGCCGGCATGTCGGCGACGACGACCGCGAGCGCTCGCTCTCCCGCCACCAGGCCATCGTCACCGGCCAGGTCGACCAGGTCCAGTGGGAGGGCCCGCGCCTGCGCCACGACGGCCGCCACATGTACCTGCGCTTCGCCTCCTGGCGCATCGAGTGGGACGGCCGTCCGGCCGAACAGGTGGTGGTGATCGACGACACCGAGCACCATGCCGCCGCCGCAGCGCTGCTGCGCCAGGCCACCGAAGACGGCCTGACCGGCCTGCCGAACCGCAGCGCGCTGCTGAGCCGGTTGGGCCACCTGTGCGAGCAGGGCCAGCCTTTCGGCCTGCTGCTGATGGACGTGGATCGCTTCAAGCTCTTCAACGAAGCGCATGGCCCATCGGTCGGCGACGACGTGTTGCGCGCGCTGGCCAAGGCGCTGCTCGTAGCCGCCCCACTGCCGGCCGAGGCGATGCGCCTGGGCGAAGACGAATTTGCGCTGCTGCTGCCACTGCCGGTGGGCGAGGGGGGTGCCGAAGCGGCCTCGCTGGCGCTGGCCGGCCAAGTGCGTGAGCGCCTGCTGCAGCCGCTGGAGCTGCCGGGCCACCGCTTCTATGTCGACGTCTCGATCGGCTTGGCGCTGCACCCCGAGTCGGGCCGCGCGCCCGAGGCGCTGCTGCGCGCTGCGCAGGCGGCGATGCACGAGGCCAAGCGCGTGCCCGGCCTGTCGGTGCGCCTGGCCGACGCCGGTTTCGTGCGCGGCTCGGGCGCCTCGCTGAAGGCCGAGCAGGCCTTGCGCGCCGGCCTGCACAACGAAGAGTTCCTGCTCGTCTACCAGCCCAAGATCGCGGCCGACGATGGCCGGCTGACCGGCTTCGAGGCGCTGGTGCGCTGGCAGCGGCCGGGCGTGGGCCTGGTCGGCCCGGCCGATTTCATCCCCGCGGCCGAGCGCACCGGGCTGATCGGCGCGCTCGGTGCGCTGATCCTCGACAAGGCCTGCGCGCAGGTCGCGGCCTGGCTGGCCGCCGGCGAGCCGGTGGTGCCGGTGGCCGTGAACGTATCACCGCTGCAGCTGCTGGACCCTGACTTCGCGGGCCTGGTGGCGCGCAGCATGGCGCTGCACCGCGTGCCGCCGCAGTTTCTGACGATCGAGATCACCGAGACGGCGGCCGCCACCCACCTGGACGTGGCCCGAGAGCGCATCACCGAGTTCGTCGCGCTCGGCCTGCAGGTCGCGCTCGACGACTTCGGCGCCGGTGTCTCTTCGCTGAACATCCTGCGCAGCCTGCCGCTGCAGGTGGTCAAGATCGACCGCCTGCTGATCGACCCGATGCCGGCCGCCGACGCGCAGGCCGTCGTGCGCGCCGTGTGCCAACTGGCGCGGGCGCTGCGGCTGAAGGTGGTGGCCGAGGGTGTCGAGACGGCAGAGCAGGCAGACGCCGCGCGCCATGCCGGCTGCGACGAATTCCAGGGCTACTACTTCAGCCGGCCGGTGCCACCTGTCGAGGCGGTGGGCTGGCTGCGGCGCTCGTTGCCGGCGACTGCGGCGGCCTCGAATTGACCGCCCGGCTCAGGGCCTGACCAGCATCGGTCGAAAAAGGGGAATCGGCGACGCCCCTCTCAGATCCGCAGAGGGCGTCAGACCGGGGCGACCGCCGCCACGCCGGCGCGCGCCACCTGGGCGTCTTCGTTCGACTTCGCCCCGCTGACACCGACGGCGCCCAGCACATGGTTGTGCAGGATGACCGGCACCGCGCCTTCCAGCATGCCGGTCATGTTGGGCGCGCTGAGGAAGGCGGTGCGGCCTTGGTTGATCATCTCTTCATAGTGGCGTGACTCGCGCTTGCCCATGGCGGCGGTGCGGGCCTTGGCGGTGGCCATTTCAGAGCTCAGCGCCGGGGCGCCGTCGAGGCGGTAGAAGCCCAGCAGGTGGCCGCCATCGTCGACGACGGAGATCGAAACGGTCCAGTGGTGCGTCCAGGCTTCGGCACGGGCGGCCTCGAGAATCTTCCGCACGTCGGCGTGTTCGAGGTAGGGCTTGTTTTGCATGGCGAAATCGATGGAAGGTGACGGGCAAAGCGGCAGAGTATCGCCAATGGCGTGACAAGCATTGAAGATGCCAACCCTCAAGCTGAATCAAGTTGTTGCGATGCGCCAGTGACGAAGGTCTCGTGGGGCAGGCCCAGCGTGCCACTGAGCAGCCGGCGCGACAAGCCCTGCACCCCGGGGGTGCGGCTGGCCGGCGTGAACACCAGGTCGCGCAACCGCGCCAGCGCGTCGGCGTTCGACTGGAACAACGGTGTCAGGCCATGGCTGGCCCAGCGGTACCAGCGCACGTGGCGCCGGCGGGTGGCCTCGAAATGGGGCAACCGGGCCAGATTCAGTGCGGGGCCCAGGCTGTCGGCCAGCAGCATCGCGTCGAGCAAGGCCATGTTGACGCCCTGGCCCAGCTGCGGGCTCATGCCGTGGGCGGCGTCGCCGATCCAGACGGCCCGGCCGTGGTGCCAGCGCGGCAGGTTCACGGCGCGGTAGGTCGCGTGAGCCAGAGGGCTGGGCGGATGCGCCTGCAGCTGATCGGCGGCTTCGGGCCACAACGGGGCCAGCGCCTGCGCCACGGCATGTGAATCGGCCCCGGGCGGGGGCGGCTGGTCGGCCGGCATGCTCCAGTACAGGCACAGCTTGTCGGGCTGATCGGCGCGGTGCCGGCCCACCGGCAGCAGCCCCGCCATCTGGCGCGCCAGGCGGTAGCGCTGGTTCAGCTCGTGGCGCTGCGACCAGCCTTCGGCCGGCACCAGGCACCACCAGGCGCCCCAGCGATAAGGCCGCGCGCAGGCCGGGCCGAACTGCTGCTCGCGCAGCGCCGAGCGCGAGCCGTCGGCAATGACGACCAGGTCGAACGGGCCCCAGCGCTGGCCGTCTTGTCCGTGCAGTTCGCCGGTTTGGCTGTCGAGCCGGGTGATGGTGCAACCGGGGCGCAGCGTCAGCCGAGCGGGCTGGTGGCGCTGCAGCAGCTCGAACAACGCGCCACGCTGCATGCCCAGACCTTGCAGGTGGGGTGCGCCGTGGTCGTAGCGCATGTCCATGACCAGGCGTCCGCGCTGGTTGTGGCCGCGCAGGCATTCGACGCGCGCACCCAGCGCCTGCGCTTCGGCCAGCAGGCCCCATCGCGCCAGCACCGCTTGGCCGGTCGGTTGCAGCAAGAAGCCAGCGCCGGCCGGGCCGGGCTCGCCGGCCTGCTCGAAGACCGTGATTTCGGCGTCGGGCGCCTGGCGGCCGAGCGCGATCGCGGCTGCCTGGCCCGCCGCGCCCAGGCCGACGATTGCGATGCGTCGTAAGTGTCCTGAGTCAGAAATACGTGCCATTGAGATTCGACCAGATGGTGATGATCGTGCGGCTGGGCGGCTGGGCAGATACCGAGCGTATCTGCCCTGACGACCGGGCGCGCGAGGGCGCCATCCGGTCGAACCCCTTCGGGGCGGGCCGAAATGGGGCGCTCGCAGCGTCGCCAAGCCAGGCTGATACGCCGGGTATCAGCCTGGCTCTGCGCCTCGCGATCATCCCCATTGCGGCCCGTCCAATGGCACGTATTTCTGACTCAGGACACTAAACGGCCGTCACGCGAGGATGAAGCGGCGCAAGGCCGCGAACGCGGCCTCGGGCTCGTCGCGCCAGGCGCCGTGGCCGCTGTCGGGGTAGACCTGCAGTTCGGCCAGGCCGGCGGGCAGCGCGGCGGCGATGTCGGCGCTGTCGGCCGGCGGGCAGACCGGGTCGTGCGCACCGGCCATCACCAGCACTGGGCAGCGGGCGGCGGCCAGGCCTGGCGCCAGGTCCATGCCCTGCATCTCGTGGACGATGAAGTGGCGCAGGATCGGCAGGTTGTAGCGCGCCCTCACGCGACCGTCGGTGGTAGTGGCCGGCCGCGTGTTGTACAGCGGGTGCAGCTCGCGCAGGTACTGCTCGGTGTTGGCCTCGGTCGGCGTGCGCCAGAACTTCTCGGCCAGTTGACGGGCCGCGGCACCGCCCAGTCGCTCGAACACCGGCAGCTTGCGCTCGAGATTGAAGGCCGGCGAGGTCGACGACAGGATCACCTTGGCCGGGTGGCCAGGGTGGCGCGCCAGGTAGCGCTGGGCGACGAAGCCGCCGAACGACTGGCCCAGCACGATGGGCTTGGCTATGCCCAGCGCGTCACACAGCCGCACCACGTCGTCGGCCCAGGTGTCCAGCGTCCATTCGCCGGACGGGCACGGGTCGCTGCGGCCGTGGCCGCGGTGGTCGTAGGTGACGATCTGCGCGATGTCGGTCAGCTGCGAAAACGCCGGCTTGAAACCGGTGTGGTCGAAGCCGGGGCCGCCGTGCAACAGCACCAGCGTGGGCTTCTCACGCATGGCCGGGCCATCGGGCACCAGGCCGAAGCCGTCGACGTCGACAAACAGGCGCACGCCGGGGGCGATCTCGATGCGCATGGGTTCTCCGAATGAAGGGTGGGCTTAGCGGCGCTTGGCTGGCGCTGCACGGGGCGGGGCCAGCGCCGCGCCAGCCAACAGCATATCCACCAGCCGCTGGGCGGCCTGATCGATCGTCAACGGCAGGCGATCCTTGAGCAGGCCGTCAGCGTGAAGCGACGCGAGGCCATGGCAGATCGACCAGCCCGCCAGCGCCACCACTTCAGGCGGGCCGGGTTGGACCAGGCCCGCGGCCTGCGCGTCGCACACCGCCTGCACCAACACGCCATATGCCCGCTGGCCGGCAATCATCAGATCGGGGTGAGCCTGCTTGTCGCACTCGGGCCCGAACATCAGCCGGTAGACCGACGGGTTCGCGGCCGCGAACTCGACATAGGCCAGGCCCACCGCGCGCAAGGCAGCCAGCGCGTTCGGCGCCTTCAGCCGTGCGCGGTCGGTGTGTTCGGTCAGGCCGTCGAAGCCCTCGGCGAGCACGGCGGCCAGCAAGGCCTCGCGGTCGGCGAAGTGGCGGTAGGGCGCCGCGACGCTGACGCCGGCCTGGCGCGCCGCCTCGCGCAAGGTCAGCGCACCGGGGCCGCCTTGCTGGATCAACGCGGTGGCCGAACGCACCAGCGCACGCGCCAGGTCGCCGTGGTGGTAGGCCGGCTTGGCGGGGATCTTCGCCTTCGAGGGC
>Ga0307515_10002143_pt1 | contig 43312 bp, 23 predicted proteins | sample 17_EM_MG_FD_194513 | JGI IMG/M metagenome (GOLD analysis project Ga0307515, IMG submission 194513) | Populus trichocarpa ectomycorrhiza microbial communities from riparian zone in the Pacific Northwest, United States - 17_EM | ecosystem: Host-associated > Plants > Roots > Unclassified | place... | reverse complement strand
TTGAAGAAGACATAATAATAATAATAATAATAATAATAATAAAAATAAAAATAATAAATTTATGCATCGAACTTAAAGAAAAAAAAACGAAAAACAAAAAGAAGCAGAAGCGGTAGCATGGATTAATTAACAAACTAAATTGAAGAAGACATAATAATAATAATAATAAAAGTATGCAGCGAACTTAAAGAAAATCACAAAAAAAACCCCAAAAAAAGGAAGAAGCAGAAGCGGTAGCATAGATTATGATGATAAATTGAAGAAGACATGATGATGATAATAATAATAATAATATCAGAATGAAGGAAGAATCCCTTTCCGTACCTTGAATTGAATTTAATGCCAGCTTAAAATAGGAAAGGGAAAACTTGAGGGTCTTTCTGCTGCAACGGAGAAGAACCACCTCCCCTTTAATTTTCAGAAGACAAAAAAAGCATATAATGTAACGCTGCTTCTCATCTGCTCTTCGTGCTTCTAACTTTCAATCGAGCTGCCTGCCTTTAATTGTGATTTCTTTCAAGTTTTCAAGAATCGATAACGTCCCTGCCGAGACGGGCCTTACAGCTTCACCGATGCTTCAATGGGCCTAACCGCTTCATTCTGCCATCAATATTGGGCCTGCCCACTTTTCCCGAGAGTTCAATTTGAATGTGCCTGATCTCCTCTTTGAGCCTTGATGACTTATTTAAGAGTTCTGTCATAGAATACTTATGATTTTTTTATGAGAACCTTTTTCTTTTTCTTTTGGTTGTGAGAACTTAATTAATTATAGTAATATAATAATCGAGTGTGTGATTGTATTGTTTACATTGATATGGCTGAATTAAATTGGTCCTATTGTTGTAACATCAATAAATATAAGAAAAAAATTAAATATGTTCATTCTTTAATTGGATAATACAGGTATTTTCGGGTTAATTTATTAAGTGAAAAAATGAATAGACTTTCTTGAGTATCAGAAAACTTTTAGGATTTGATATGTTTAATCGTGTCCTGAAATTGCATTCATGTATACCTAACATGTAAAGGGCAATTGATTCACCATCCAGGTTTACATTTTGAAAAAATGAGGGGTTGCGACGTGCTGCGTGGGTGTACATCTTTTTATGTGTGAAAGGGAGAAAAGGGCACAGAGAGAGTGACTCCTTGTCAGATTATCAGCATCATTTGAGGGGGGGGCACGGTTACCACACAACTTCGGGTAAAGCCGCTAGAGTATCAATGAATTATTATAATTTTAAAAATTATGTTTTAATTATGTTTTTTTTATATTATTATATTAAAATCATTTTAAAATATTTTAATGTTTTTAATATGAAAAATAATTTAAAAAATGGAAGCTACCAAATCGCCTCTACATCTCTCTTTTTCTTTTTCTTTTTCTTTTTCTTTTTCTTTTTTTTGTATGCGATATGCTTACTAATCACATAGACAATGTGTGTGTGTGTCCCGTAAAAAATATTAAATGAAAGAAAATGATGGCTTATCACGGCCAAGCAAATTAAATATATGCAGAATTAATAAGCATATAATAAAAAAGCTCACAGCTATACAATTTAAATAGAATATTTAATTTGTAAAAGAAGAAAATCAACACGTTATTATTAATGATTATATCCTCTGATTTCTAATGCTAAATTGTCTATCACTTGATGAACATAGGCTTGATTGGATTCTGATAGTGGTTGCGGTTTAAAGTGTTTTTCGCTTAGAAATGCATTAAAATGATATTTTTTTATTTTTAAAAAATTATTTTTGATATCAGCACATCAAAAGATCTGAAAACATAAAAAAAATATTTTTTATCAAAAAAAAATTTGAAATTTGAGGGAATGCGGTTTCAACCGCGTTTCCAAACGGAGCCTTAATCTCAATGCCAATAGTTTTCTAAGATTTCGATAACAATATTTTACTAAATTACATTCTATCAATGTCTACGAATTAAAAAATTAACTTGATTTTCTCTTTGTAACGACATAATATGATGTTTGAACAAGATATTAGGTATAAAAAGAAGGAAAAATACAACAAGGAAAAAAAGATGTATAAGAGATCAGTAGATAGCAGTTGTCTTAGGCGTAGAAAAACCACACCAATCCATCCCAAACGTAATGTAGAAACTCTACTGCGGTGAAGATACTATAAAGGAGGTTTTGTGAAAAAATAGCTTGATGTCAGGATGGTAAAAAACTTAACACCTCTCCTTCTTATTATTTTGTCAATATGAAAAAAAATGAGAACATTGTCCTATTTAAAACCCCAATTATGAAATTCCTTCTCTCCCACTTCACGCCTCAGAACGCACAGTTTTTATAGAGAAAGAGGCGCTTTCACATCTTCTTAACAAGAAATGAAATGAATGGGGAGAAGAAAGGTTTTGATGATGTCGCAGAAAATCCAACTAGCCTGGGAATAGGGTTTCAAGGTTGGACAATCGGTTAATCAATTGATCCTAACAATCTCGGTAATAGCCCAACCCAACCTGCCAGATATTGTCCGTTTTGGGTCTTACCGCCCTCACGAATATCTTCTTGGTGACCACGCATGGCTCCAAAACGCGTTTGACAAGTCAACAACCAGTACTCCTAATAAGGCCAACTACAAAATCATCACCCGTCGATGTGGGATATTACAATACACCCCTCTTAAGGAGCCCGATGACCTCGTCGGCACAACCGGACAGTCAATGAGGCCGGCTCTGATACCAAATGTAACAATCCAACCCAACCTGCCAGATATTGTCTATTTTAGGCCTTACCGCGCTCACAAATTTGTTCTTGGTGACCACGCATGACTCCAAAATGTATCTGACAAGTCAGCAACTAATACAACTAATAAGGCCAGCTATCAAATCCTCACCCGCTAATTTGGGATATTACAATCTCCTTCATTCTCCCTAACCAACGTAGTTGATAACTTATACTTGATCCTTGATAGGCCAAAGTTGTCCGTGACTAGTACCTGCAAAAAATCCTCTTTAATGGAAGTTGGGACTCTCTGATACTTCAATAAGTATCTTTTTAGAGAGAAAATATACAAGAATATTCTAGAGAGAGATGCTCTGAAAAAATATATATATATATAAAATGAAGAATTAAAATTGTGAACCTTTTTTTTATGAAGATCTCATTGTATATTTATAGCCCATAAAAGAATGGTCTATAGGGTAATTAGCCTGATAGCATTGAATAAGGGATAGATATCATTTATTTGTTAACATTATGGTAGGTCCATGAAGGACTTTTATACACCTAAAAAGGTGTGTGGAGATTTAGAGTTTAAAACGTCAAATGTAGCTAAATCTATAGAGGCAAATTTCTTCCCCAGAGTTAGACCCAGAGGAGGTTGGTCACTCCCTTGGACATACAAATAGAGGATTGTCATTTCTCTGGACATGCCATGGGAGGATGGTAATTATCTTGGAGGCATGCATGTCAGACCCACGCTATCTTGGATTTGGGTAACTACCAAGTCCAAGCGTATTGGGTCTGGCATGGTTGTCAGACCCACGCCACCTTGGACTTGGCGCACTGCCAAGTCTAAGCGCCTTGGACGTGGCTAATTATTAGGTCCAAGCGCATTGGGTCTAACATGCGTGCCAGACCCACGTCCCCTTAGACTTGGCGTACTGTCAAGTCCAAGCGTATTGGGTCTGACATGCAAGTCAGACTCACGTCACCTTGGACTTTGTGCACTGTCAAGTCCAGACACATTGGAATTGGTTAACTCCTAAGTCTAAGCGCATTAGGTCTGGCATGCGTGTCAGACCCACGCCACCTTGGACTTGGTGCACTTCCAAGTCCAAGTGTATTAGGTCTGACATACGTGTCAGACTCATACGTTTGCAATAAATAAATAAAAACTTAATAAAACTAACTCATCAGGTTTCTTTTGTAATGTATCTTGAGAAATAGATCTAGTGGAGACGAAATAGGGCCTATAGTTTAGAGAATTAAAGGACGTGGCTATGAACCACGGTGTCTGGAATTCGAATCCCCCTTCACCCACAACTGGCCTAAAAAGGAAGGACCCTTTCTTATGAAGGTAGGAAAATCATGATTGAGATAGCGGATTAGAGCTATCAAACTTGGGTATGGGTCTATCTAGTACATTTTGAGCCAGTCAACTTATTTTCTCAATCTTTCTAGGGTCTGACAACCCTATGAAACTTTGCCAGGTATGAAGGAATGAAGAGCGCGACGAGTTAGTGAGAGTGCTTTTAAGTCTAAAGGTTAAAAAGCCTTCGTCCAAAGCACTATGAAGGGACTGGTTTAAGGAAGTAACGTTGGTTAGGCAGATAAGTGTTAAAAGATGTTAGGAGTAGCTCCCTGCTTGATAGGACCTACTTGGATTAGGTTATTGAAGCGATAAGACCAGCAACACTTTGTATTGACTTAATGCTCAAATCAGAATAAGATCGTCATTTTCCTAATAAAGGAAAGGCAGAGCATACCTAATGAGCAAAGGAATGGAAGCCAAGATATTAGTTTGAACTAGGGAGTTTCGGTCTTGGTCAATCCTCATCGATCCTGGTCTTTTTTTTGTGGTGATATATCTGCGAGAATATGTACATGTGCTCCTCACCGTACCGGGTGTTGCGGGTAATTCCAATCGTGCCATCAAAATAGGTTATTTGAAAGTGAAGAAGAACAGAACGCGGGAAATCGGTAACCTAACCTGAACTTAAGGTGAACATTACATTCATAGAGTAATGGTTGTAACTATTTATATATAACTCTGCTGAGATTTGATTCCTCACCCTCTGTCCATACAGGAGAAATAGGATTAAAACCATTGTTTGAATTAATTTCCACCATTTTAATCCATTGATTCTGATTTTTATCGTTTTAAATTATTTCATACTTGATTTTTTCCTGACGTGAATGACAAACCGAAAACAAGAATTAAATTTAGCATCCAAATTCAATGAATTAATTATATGGATTTAATGAGTTTGGACGATATTTTTCTTGTACTATCAAAAAAATATTTCTTTTATATAGAGAAAATATTTTACTGGTAACCCGGGTGATTTTAACCCAAAACCTAGACCTTTTATTCTAAAAGATCTAGTGTTGAATGGGCCCAAGTTTTATTTTTTTAATATATCAAAATTTAAATTATTTAAAAGGTTGTTGAATTAAAATTATTTAGACTTGAAATTCTTATTAACTAAGAAATCTTTAAAATTAATTTTTCATTAATTTATAGTTAATTTTAGACATAATAATGTATCTATGTTGAAGAATATTTTTTAATAAAATATATTAGCTTTGAATGTAAACGGATTCCTCTTTTAAGTTGATCATAAATATGTCGGTAGATTATATCAAAAACCAATTTCAAATGAATATTACAAGCACAAAAATTATTATTTAATGAAGTAAAACAACATCAATGTCTCTGCTGCAGATAACATCTCAATGTGGTGTGTGTGTGTGTGTGTGTGGAGGTAGTTAACTATGTTTTTTTATAATTATAGTGGTAGTTATTTTTTATTAAAAATATATTAAAATAATTTTTTTATTTTTAAATTTATTTTGAATATATCTAAAAACATCAAAAAATTAATTTCAAGATAAAAAATAAATTTTATTTTTTTAAAAAAATACTATTTATACCACAAAAATAAACATGCACTTAGTTACCCCAAAGAAAAAAAAAACATTGCAGAATGGAGAGTCCTCCTAGTGTAGTTATATTTATACATTGAAAAAAAAAAGGTACGAAAACAAATTCAACGATAGCGAAATTTATCTTCAAACAATGACATCGAGAATCTGTGGCCTCGCATAAAAGCATAATCGTATAATATGTTTGTAAATGTAATAGAAATTGTTTTTTTAAATTATATATTAAAATAATATTTTTTTATTTAAAAATTTTATTTTTAATAATTGTTAGAAAATTTTTTTTTTAAAAAAACTAGTAGTGGTATTTAGTACTTAATTAATAATTGGATTTGTCTATCTTTTTTAAAATATAAAAATGAATATTAGAGTGCGAGGATTTTTTTGTAATGCTATTAAATTCAGGAAACAAGATGAGTCTTGAAATTTCTTTATCTGGATCTTTGCATAGCACAAGTTTATAATAAAACTATAAGTGATATAAATTACTTTATTTAATAAATTCAAAGAAAACCTAGATGACTGGTTTTTATTTTTTTAAAAAAATTGATGTTGAACGATGAAATCAAGAAAAAAAAAATAAGAACATCAGGCCACATAAACTTTTTAAACCCGTAACCTAGATTATTAGAATGGAATTACCATACATGGAAAAACGGTGAAACTCAATCCCCGACAAATCTAACATCAAATGATGAATTATTATTATTATTACTATTATCATCTTTATTATTATTATTATCATTATCATTGCTGTTATTATCAGTGTCATTACAACTATCATTATTAGTACTATTATTAATAAGTAAAATCATTATTATTATTATTTGTATTATTATCATGATCATTATCACTATTGTTATCATCGTTATTGTTATTACTGTTAATACAATTATTGTTGTTGTTGTTGTTATCACAACTAATATTACCATTATTTTTATTTTTATCACTATTATAATTATTATCTTACCATTATAACAACTATTATTATTATAACAAACTATTATTATTATTATTATTATTATTATTATTAGCACTATTACTAGCACAATTATTATTTTGATTAACGTAGGTGTCTGGGTCAGCTTGCGCGCACCTCAACTAATCTCACGGGCCCTGAAGTTAACGACTATGTAAATCTCCACTGACAATCATATTAGCAACCACAATACTCGAACCTGAGACTACAAGGTGAGCAAACCCCTTGATCCCAAACTCTTACCATTGGGCCACCTACTAGATGGTTCAATTATTATTATTATTATTATTAGTCTTGTTAGCACTATCACTATCTATTATCATCACTGTTATTGTTACTATTATAACTATTATTATGATTATTATCAATATTATTGCTATCACTATCACTATTACTATTAACAACATTAATATTGTTGTTATTATCATTATTATCATTGTTGCTATTATTATTAATATTACTATTACAATTATTATTATTATTACTATCATCACCATGATTATTGATTCATAATCATCACAACTATCATAATAAACTATTACTATTGCTGCTATTATCATTAATATCACCACTATTTTTTATTATTATTAAAACTGCTATCACTATTATTATTATTATTATTATTATTATTATTATTATTATTATCCTGCTAATATTATCACTTGTTACTACTATTACTATCACTATTATACTACTACTACTATTATTATTGCTATTACTATTACTATTATTATTATCATAAAAAACTACTAATATTACTACAATTATTATCACTTATTAGTATTATTACTAGTTTCATTATTGATATTACTATTATTGCTATTAATATCATTATTATTTTAATTACTGTTATTATTATTAAAACTATGATCACCACCACCACCACCACCACCATTATTATTGCTATCACACTATTTATTACTATTATTAATATAACTATCACAATTATCATCATAATCACCACTATTATTATCATAATAAACTATTATTATTACAACTATTATTAGCATTTTTATGACTATTAGTAGTATTATTAGTAATATTGTTAGTATCATTGTTATTATTTTTATTACTACAATCACAATAATTATCATTACTAGTATTATTACTATTACTACTTTTGTTACTATTATTATTAATGTTGTTGTTGTTGTTATTGAAATAACAAAAATCATAAATTTGATTTGAAGAATAAAATTAAAAACCATAAAAACTTTAGGGGAAAAGGAAACAAATAAGAAATCAAAAGAAGAAGGACCACGTTGAAATTAATATTATTATTATTATTACTGAAAAAAATCATAAACTTGATTTGAAGGATAAAATTAAAAACTATAAAAACTTTAACAAAAGAGTCAAGGAAAAAAAAATCAAAAGTAGAAGGACTGAATCGAAAAATATTATATATGCAAATTAGAATTGAAGGATCAAATTGAAAACAAATAAACTTTAACAAAAGAGAAAGGGTCAAACTAAAAAAATCAAAACTAAAAGGATGGATTCTAAAACACCAACAACAAATTGATTAACAAAATAAAAAATTAAATCAAAAGAATGAGGACCAAATTTGATAAATAAAAAAAATTAAAAGAGGATGCAATTGAAACAAAAAAAGAAGATTTGAGAAATGAATTAAAACAAAACAAATAGATATAAAAAAAAATTAGGAACAAAATCAAAAGAAAATAAGCTTGAAGGGTTGATATGGAACTGTGGAGGGCCAAACATAATTTTCCAGGAGGAAAGAGAGAAAGATAAAAATAAAAGAAAAGATGTTGACGACTCACTAGAAGTCTGGCAAGCACCCTTGCTACACAGGGAAGAAGAGGAGGCTCAGATGAATCAAGTGATGCGGTAGAATCAGTTTTTTGACCACCGCGTTCCGCTATACTTATGTAACGCAAGTGCCAACAACTTTTAACTAGTTTTTTTATTCAAAAACACCTACCTACCCTCAGAACCTAAGCATAATTACAAAAAAATCATTGTGCAATTACGAATTAGTCTCTCAAGTCTAGCTTTAGAATTTTGAATACAAGGATAATAGAGTAATTACACTTTAACTAAAAATATAAAATGCTAAAATAAAACCCTAAATTATAGTTAATTAATCATTTCTTTTTAAAAAGCAAAACCGTCACTTCTTTATTACAAGTCACAATAAACAAAGAGATATTTATCTTTGAATTTTAATAAGGGGTCAAGATCGTTGGGTACATTTAAATTTATGGCGCAAAATGAAACGTTATCTGATTCCCACCCCCACCTCCTGATTTTTCTTCCAATTGAATCCAAAACAAGGAAGAAACTATTCCTTCATTTACTGCACGCACGCCGTACGTATTATATGCTACTTTAACGGTGACTGCAGGGATCGGCAAGGTAGCTAGCTAGCAGCTTAATTACCAAAATCAAAAACCTTATATACCCGCCTTCGCCGCTTACTGATCGTTGTTTCTGTGAATTAATTGATGAGCGAGCTGCTATGGCTGATTCATTTCCAACTAGAAGAGCTAGCTAGCTACTCTTGAAGTCTAATTCCTTACTACTGTTGCTGATCTGAACCGTACGTACGCGAGAACGGTCTCAATTAATTCTTCCGCTCTAAGCTGCTGCTACTGCTACTGCTACTGCATGCCTTTCTCTGTTTCTTTTCTTCGTTTTTTTAGGTCCAATATTTGATACTGTGCTCTCATCTCTGCCTCCTTAATCTCCTGCTCAACTGTTTCGGCATTAAATGTACCGATGGAGTTATGTACAATAATGTTATAAGAATATACATGCTTGAATCTCAAGGGACATAATACAACCGTTTCTTCGTCAAGTAGTTGATCAAATCTTTGCAGGCTCACAACTCAGGTTATTGTTTCGTTATTACGCACTGTGTCACACCTAATCCGAATTCTCCAGCACTGTTTGCTTCATGTTTTCTCAGAATTGATTGGTTTTATATTAAGAATTTTCAGTCCCCAAATCAGAGACCGTTTCCTCTCGGGAATTCTTAGTTTAAAGCACTAGCTAGTTAGTTTTCAATTTATTTTGATGGAGTATGCGCTCAGTTATTAACATAATCAAACATTTTTACCCGACTTGTCTTAATTTCTCCATAATGTTGGGATGTTGCCATATAGGTGATTTATCGAGATCAGAAGTCTAAATATGGAAAAACCAAAGACAAACTCTTCTACGGTTGATCAACCGCGGAGATCAATAGAGGTTTACGATCCTCATAATATTAATAGTGTTACAAGTGATGGCAGTGGATCAATAGAGGTCCATGCAGTGGAAGAGGGATCGGGATCAATATCTCCAACTCCAACTATCAAATCTACTTCCGGTAGCAGCAGAGAACCTGTGAACAAGTGGATGGCATTTGAAACAAAGTCCAAGATCACCTCTGATCATGATGACGATGCCATTTCAGATGAATTTAATGTGTGTGGGAGCAGTAATAGGGTTAAAGCTGGAAAAGATGATGATCACGGAACCTCATCTAATCATAATAATTCTTCTTCTAACCGACAACCCTCCTCCTCCTCCTCTTCGAATAAGATACTAACCGAAGCTAGCATTGCAGCAAGGAGTGCAGAATGGGGATTGGTTGTGAGGTCAGATGTAGGAGAAGGTACTTTCAAATCTACAGCAATCAGATCAGAACAACTGGAAGATGATGGAGGAGATACAAGCAAAAAAAACTCGTTTTTGGTGGATTCGACGAGAACATCAGAGGAAGACGGAGCAGGAGGAGTCTTTCCAAGGGTATCCCAAGAGCTGAAGGATGCTCTGGCAACATTGCAGCAAACGTTTGTGGTCTCTGATGCCACCAAACCAGACTGCCCTATCATGTATGCAAGCGGTGGTTTTTTTACCATGACCGGCTATTCGTCAAAGGAAATTATTGGAAGGAACTGGTGAGCTACCAACCACTAATTAATTAATATATTACTATATAAAAAATGTTAATCATTCGACTCTTCTTGTTAAAATTCTGATTCTCGTTTTTTTTTTTCCCTCGTAAGAAAATCAATAAATTAGAGGAAAAATAGTAGTATATAAAATAAATAAATATAAAGCATAGCATGTCACAAATTGGAAGGAAAAAAAAACCGAAACAATTATCAGTTGAGTAGTAGCGGTAGCGGAGTATTGGGGAAAGCGGGAAAAGCGAAACAGAAGGGAAGGACTAGGGCTGTAGCTAAGCTCGGTATTGTAGATTATAAATAGAAGAAATGGGTTACTTCAATTTGATTTTTCCAAGAAATTAGTAATTAATTCAATATTTGTGTGGTCGTATTTGTTTGTTGGAAATGCAGCCGGTTTCTGCAGGGAGCAGATACGGACCGGAATGAAGTGGCGAAGATACGAGATGCCGTCAAGAATGGGACAAGTTACTGTGGGAGGCTTCTCAACTACAAGAAGAATGGCACTCCTTTCTGGAATCTTCTCACCGTCACCCCTATCAAGGATGATCGTGGCAACGCTATCAAATTCATCGGGTACGCTCCATTTTAACTTCTTTACTAATTTAATTGGATTGATTGAATTTTCGAATAAATTAAATTAAATTAAATTAGCACGGGGTTTCGGTGATTGCAGAATGCAGGTGGAGGTCAGCAAATATACGGAAGGTGTTAACGACAAGGCTTTTCGCCCAAATGGATTGCCCAAGTCATTAATCCGCTATGATGGTATCTACCATTGATTGATTTCCCCATATTTTCTGCCCTTTTCATTTCCTTTATTAATATTAATTTCTACTCCCCTCAAATATTCGATTTCTTCTATTAATTATTATAGTTATAATTATAATGATTTGACTTGTCAGCTCGTCAGAAGGCTAAGGCTTTGGATTCCATTACTGAAGTTGTCCAAACTCTCAAGCATCCCAAATCTCCCTCTCGCACTGCGAGTCATGACACTTCTGACCACCTCGATTGTCTTCTCCCTAAATCCGTCGATTTTGACAGCTTCACCCTCCCTAGTAGACTCACTCCAAGCAATGTCTCTCAATCCCCCACTGCCAAAAACTCCAGAAAATCACCTCGCATTCCCTTGATGGGGTTAGTATGGCTGCTCCACTTCCGGCTATGTTTGACTCTCAAACCTTACATTTAAATCATACTCTAAAACATTAAATTGATGCATCACTTGTGCGATATTGTCCTTCTCATCAGGCTCAAATCTCAGTCTATAATTTCCGCGGTAAAGCATGAAGAACCACCAGCTATTGAGCCTGAGATTTTGATGACTAAAGACATTGAACTCTCTGACGGCTGGGACCGTGCTGAATGGGAAAGGGACATCCGCCAAGGATTTCATTTAGCTACCACATTGGAAAACATTGAAAATAATTTTGTGATCACAGATCCTAGACTTCCTGATAACCCTATTGTAAGGCGTCTACTCACTTTTACGACTTTCTTCTAACTGTTTGTCTCATCATTGTCCAGTACCTCTTGAATGTAAGAGTTCGTTTTGAGTACATGAGTAAAGGAATAGGCTACCTAGCTAGTTAGCTATCTGAAGCCTCCTTGCTTCCATGCCAGAGGCCGGGGTTCAAAAGCTTTTCTCACATCAACTCATTAACATATAAATGAGGGGAAGAGGAGGAGCTTGTAATGTGGAAATGGATAACTCTGTCTTTTATATGCTTTCCTACATATTTGATTTCTACACTAAATGTCATGTGTCGAGGATAGAGCACAAAAGGTTTTATAGAACAGTTCTATTTCAAGAACTCGGATTTACATTAGTTATTTGACCCACGGTCAATGGAGGCATGGAAATTTGACTGTAGAAACAGAAAGTACAAAGTAGTATTTTCTCTACACCCGGTGCCAAATGTACAAGTTTCACTCTGAAACAGCTAGTGGAATTTAAGAAGTATTTGTTTTAGTGGTTAAAATTATTTTTTAAATTATTTTTTTGTTTGAAAAAAATATTAAATTAATATTTTTTAAGTGTTTTTTATAATTTTGATAAATTTATATAAAAAATCTATTATTTTAATATATTTTTAATTAAAAAACACCATACATCGCATTACCAAACACTTATTTAAAGATTATTTGATATTATGATAACTTTTGTTTTTTACACTGTCTCATACACAATTACATTTCAAACTTTGTTTTTATAGATAACTTTTGTTTTTTACACTGTCCCATACATAATTACATTTCAAACTTTGTTTTTATAGAGCTTAAAAGAACATGTTTTTTTATTTATGGAAACATGTTTTTTTATTTATTTTGAATGCAAAAATCCATCTACACTATAATTTTAATCAAATATATATTTTTTTAAATTTATTTCTTTAAAATCCCAACTAAAAATGTTATTTTTAAACCTATTTTTTTAAAAACATAACTGTAAAAGCAACTCAAAGCCAAACACCCACTTATCCACTCTCTACCTTTGGACAGCAGTCCACAGTGTGTCTGCATGTGCACTTGTGCGTTGTGTATTGGAAACATCGAGTGCATTTATTATTTCTCATGCAAGTCAGTTAGTATGCATTGCTCCACAACCTTGATGCATTAAACCCAACAAGTAAACCGAACAAGTACTGTAGATCATGGGCTTCTTCAGATACAATCCACTCTTGCTTGTCCCACTTTGGAAAACTGACCAACTAACTAGTGGGATTGTGAAATCAATACAAGTTTATCAAATATTTATTTGCATTTGAATTATTATCAACTCTAGTGTCCATTCTTTTCTATCCACAAAGCAAAATATATTCTCTGTGCTTTCTCTATGTTAGCATTATACTTCTTGCAAGCAACTATTCTATGTTGTGTATATGCAGCCCGCTGGCATATTATATTAATCCAGCTTTACTGCGCAGACATTTGCTTCTGATGGCTTTCTTGAACTAACAGAATACACTCGAGAAGAAATTTTGGGAAGGAACTGTCGGTATGAAAATATTCAGTACATTTCATTTGGAGTCTTCATTGATCAGTAGTGACTATTTTCTTCACTTTTTTTGCGTGTACCTCCCATTTTATCAGCCTTCAAGCTGTACTCTATTTTTTACATATAGTACTTATGCGCGCCCTATCATTCTTAATGTCAGTTCTTATCATGTCTTTCCCAAATAAACATAATGTCACTTTGTGTTCCACAATAGCCATAAATCTACCTATTCTTCAGTTTATCTCTAAATTGTATGACTTAAAGAGCACCTCATGTGTAAATATTTTTGAAATTCCAGGGGATGGTACCATTATGATACTATAAATATTTAACTTCTGCTTACATTGTGGATATTGATGGTTCAAAGTATTAAATAGGCAGGGAGAAAGTTAAGATGAACCTGTAAACTTGTAATTACTTGCAATGTTTTCAAAACACCAGTATTGGTGGGACTTTAATATTTAGGGTGGCTAGTTTACTAGTTTAGTGGAATGTTAAGAGCAGATCTGTGCTGGTGCTCATGATTCTATTATCTCTGTACTTCATAATTATTTTTTTTGTGGAAACACTTGTTGCTACAAATTGAACACTGATATGCTTAATTTCCTTTTCAATACGAATCACATAAACATAACAGCATCAGTTTAACCATCTTCTGCTCTTTGACTATGTACTTTATCAAACATTGAACCACCATTATACTTTGTTAATTATACAGATTTCTTCAAGGACCTGAAACAGATCAATCAACTGTCTCAAAGATAAGAGATGCCATCAGAGAACAAAGAGAAATCACTGTTCAATTGATCAACTACACCAAGAGTGGTAAGTGTGTGATTTCAATTTCATGATATTGCAAGTGTACACCTTTTTTAGCTGAATGTTATAACTGTCTCATTAATTCTTGAATGTTAGAAAGAGAATTCATAATTTGTTTGAAGAATCCTTGAATGCTTCAAAGAGAATTCACAATTTTTTTGAAAGTTTTCTATGATACAATGTTTTGGAGGAAATTTTATTGCTTCTTAATGCAGACATAATATTTAGTCAATTTTGTGCACCATCATGAATTCTTATGTTTCATTACATGCAGGAAAGAAATTCTGGAACTTATTTCACTTGCAGCCTATGCGTGACCAAAAGGTAGCTATATGATTGTTATTGGAGACAATTCTTCGAGTTTCTTGGTTGATCTTGGGCTGTAATTCTTGTTGGTCTAGTGATTGTATGGCAGGATCTAAACTAAACTGGTTGATCATTTTGGTATCTTGGGCCTTGGCCCATTGTTGTCATTTTTTCCTTCTTCCTTCGGGTTGTAAGACTTACACCAACACTCCTCACATGCAATCATTTATCTTTTCCTGTGGTTGTCATGTCAATTCACAATCCTCACACTGCACACTGTGCTTGTGTTCTCACTATCTCCAGCCCTTTTTTGTATTATTCACGTGTGATCCCTGTACCATACCATGTACCTCAATCATTTTTTTTCAAGTAATGCTAATTTTACCAATGAGAATCCATCTGAATGGATGCCCTTAATCTAGAACATTTGATCAGTAGGCGCCCACACTGTTACCACATAGTTTTCCCTTGGTGAGTCAATATCTCTGTGTTTCCTTAATTTTCTCTCAGGCTCTCTAAACTGTTTGTTTTTCTTGACCGATAATCTTATGCTATGAATTTGTGGGGCTTTATTTAGATATCCCGCCTTTCTTTCTCATTCTTATTGTTGGGTTGGTTCCTCACCAAAATGGTTAACCACTTTTGGTATTGTACAGTTATCTTTTATCTTGTTCTTTTTTCCTGCCTCCTTCATTTGAGACTCGATCCAACAATAATCACCCCCATTTTCAAGTCAGTTATATCGAATCTTCTGGTCTGACTCGTTGTCATGAGTCTCCTATTTTTATGTAGGGTGAACTTCAATACTTCATTGGTGTTCAACTGGATGGAAGTGATCATGTGGAACCCCTGCGAAACCGCCTCTCAGAGGCAACAGAACAACAAAGTGCTAAGTTGGTATGTGGTTCTTTCCATTGTTTTTCCTTGGTCAGTAGACATCATAGTCCAGTGTCCACCATGTTAGGTAAGCTAAATAATTGAACCAGCAAGCCGAAATCAGGATTCACAATTATTAATTTGGTTAAACTGACTGGACACTGATAAGAGTCCCCATATTTGTATTATTTACTGAAATGTAATTAGGACACTCAGAATAGGGTTAAACTATGCCTCTGAATTACTTCTAGAAATTCACTAGCTTCTCCCTTCTCTTTATAGTTAAGCCTATGCTGTTACACTCGTCTCCTCCTGTATATATGCTCTAATGAAAGTTGAAACCACCCTCCTCACATCCTTTATCATGGTATAAACATCTAATATTTTGGTCTGCCAATGCATGCTCTATCTAGCGACAGTGGTAGGAAACTCAGAAGGAGTTGCAGAACTAACTTAAATACTTGTATATTTGTGTGAGAATGAGAAATTGGGTTAGCTCTAGTAAATGTCAGAGAACATTTCTTAGTTAGAAATCTGCCATGTGCATTCACACCCACAAACTCTTAATTCTTTTACAAATGTTTCTTTATCAGGTTAAAGCTACTGCAGAAAATGTGGATGAAGCTGTTCGAGAACTTCCTGATGCCAACTTGGTAAGGTATTCTTTCCACTTCAGGTTAGGAATGATAACTAGCTGATGCCATTTACCTTCATCCAAATGATGATCTGCCTCTTCTTTTGACCTTTATGCCTTTTAAATTCTCAATATCACATTGATGAATTGTGAGGAGGATGCTGCATATTGTAATAAATTGCTTGGTTACTGAAATTGAAGACTGACAGTATCTAGATCTTCCAAAACAAATAAAATGTACTGAATATCTAGATCTTCCAAAACAAATAAAATTGCTTCAGAATTTTACGTGCCAGGAATCACTTGACCCAAAAGATTACAGAAACCTTAATTTACGTCCAAATAACAGAAAATGCTTAAGTTAATGGGTTTACAAGAGCATATCTCAATATGTATAATTTTAGAGTCTTAGTACACAAAATGGGTTGATTTAAGTACTGACTTCTGCAGTGCTATTAGAAAGTTGAGCTTATTTATAGGGTTTATATATAATGTAGACTGATGGAGTCCTTCAATAGTCAACTTATTCTCTTACTTCCATTTTCATGCTTCCTCGCAACTTTTTATGTCTTTTCAGAAAGGTGTTAACTGTTTGAGAAATTGTAGTCATGTCATTGTTCATGCATCTTATGAGTTATAATATTTTCCAGAGAACCGAAGATTTGTGGGCAATTCATTCCCAGACTGTCTTTCCACGACCTCACAAAAAGGATAGTCCTTCTTGGACTGCAATACAAAAGGTGCTTATTAATAAAGTTAACCTTCCACTCTCACACTGCAATGATATTCAATTGTACATATTGCACAGTGTGCATCAATTTGTTGGGATAAATCTACCTCCATGTAGAGTGGAACTCTGCAATTTATTCACAGACAAACATGATCACCGTTGTGTTAATGCCCGGTATTACAAATACTGCATCGATCTTTCCATGTATTTAGGACCCGTTTGGTACAGGGGACAAAAAATGGTTTTTGTCATGTCCCATGTCTAAATTTCTGTACCATGCACCACCTCATTGGGACAAGCTTGCGCTGTCTCATGGAACAAAACTTACTCAAGCATGTTTTCTATGCTATCCATACCTATTTCCCTTAAATTTGAAAGTATTCTTCGTTCTTTTGGACTTTGGATTTTTTAATATATTATTATGAAAATAAATTAAATTAAGAAAAAATAATTATTTTTAAAATAAAAGAAATTAATTATTTGGAACATGATTTAAGATAAAAAATTAATAATAAAAATGATTTTTTTATTTATGTAAAAAGTAAGAACTAAATAAAATAATATAAAATGATCTATCTTTAATATAAATTAATTATATGACTTGAACATATTCAAAAAAGAATTAGATTATTATTTTTATATTTATATACATGAGAAATTATATTATCAGCTGGGTATTATCATCCTTATATATAGTATGCTATGACAGGTTTACTCGTCAAGCACAAAACGAAGTGGTTGTCCAATTCAATGTACACCAAACAAAAGATAGGACAGCTACTTGTTCTGTCCAGTTCAGTCTGGTCCCACCCCTCATGTTTCGTCTAACGTACCAAACGCACCCGATCCAGCTTTCTCTAAGGCAAAATAAAATGAGCTAGGAAGTGATAAGTTGCAAGATTTAGGTGCAGTAAATGCTAAAAAAGTATTGCGTGCTGGTGGCTTGGTACGTACCATCTAATGCCTATTTAATTATGAGCTCAATTTCATTTGCATAAGTGTAAGAATGGATTAATAAATTACTCTATGCAGACTTTATTAACAAAGCAATTGTGGTGGTAATAACGAGAAGCTAGGGATTCGGCTGCTACATGTAAAATAATCTATGCTAGCTATCCTTTTCATGCAACTTGCCTAGGCTCTATTTTCTTTTAGGAGACAGACAACTAGAAAAGAAGTCATTCTCATAAATCATGAGAGAAACCTATGCCTTCCTTATCAGGCAAATTTGTTAGAAAAACAAATACTACCTTATCTTTCTGAAATCAGAAGCTTGATGTTTGTTTTGTTTTACAGCTCTCTTCTTATTAACTCTACTTGTTTTGCATGTTAAAATCAATCCATTTGGTATTCAGATCACTTCTCGTGGTGATGAAATTGGGCTACATCATTTCAAGCCCATAAAACCCTTGGGCTGTGGTGATACTGGCAGGTATTAGCATGTCTCTACTAGGTCTTTGATTGAAATAGCTGCGTTGTGCATGGATCGATCTGTGTCATGATTTATGATGGTCATTAATCTATTTCCAACTTGATTTGTTTTTCTCTTTCCCCTTTTCCTCTATTGTTTGCACATGTAATGTTGGTTTTGCTTGGAATCATGATAAAGCTGTATTTGGTGCGATTAATTTTCTCTTCTCTTCTGTACAACTAATTCAAGGGAAGAAGGATAGTCAAAACTAATGAGTGAGGCACCTTGCAGTTTGTAAACTTGAAAACTGTTTTCCATGCGTGTTCTTATTTTTTATCTTTAGTTACTGTTGATTTCCATCACATTTTACTGTGTTTTTGTAGATTGGAAATTAATTAATAAATAGTGGAAGAAAGCATCATGACAGCTTTTCTTTAATTTATTGTTGACCACTCTAATGACTGCTCAGTTCCTTTTCTTGCGCGGCCTTTCTGTTGATCATATCAGGCTTGAACTGTGACTGGCTTATTTCTGCTCACATGTCAATAGAGTTTCCCAATGTTTATGTTAAACCATTTTTATGTCTTTTAGTGTGCATTTAGTGGAACTTCAAGGTGCAGGGGAGCTGTATGCTATGAAGGCAATTGAAAAATCTATGATGCTAAACCCTAACAAGGTGTGAAGAACCAAAATTTATTTCTGAGATACCTAGCAACTTCTATCAAATTTATCACTCAATTCATATTCATTTGATATTTTTTGTGATCGTACATGACTTGTGTTGTTGTATATGCTTCCTGAAATTGACCTAAGCTTTTCTTTATATCTTCTTGGTTTTGTTTCTGAAATGTTCTTTATTTCACCACATGAGATGTGCTTTGAGAACATACAATGTCCTTTTCGGATCACTTTTATGTCCTTTAAAGTGTGAGGATACTCTGTATTATTCGAAGTCCTTCACGCATCAAACATATAAATTTATCCATTGAAAATATATATATGAAAACACTTGGAGAGTGGTCAAAGCTGAATGATCACACATACTTTGGCTAAGAAATGAAAACTACATAATGTAGACTCTTGACACTTATTTTCTTATCCTCTGAGAATTGAAGATTTAGAACTACCAAGATGACACTATCTAATAAGAACTTCAAACTATTAACTTGGATTCACAGAAAGCAAGGCTATATGGACTCTTCGAAACCTATCTTGATTTAAGTTCCACAATATCCCAGACTGTTATGGAAACTGCAACATCATAGATCTCTGCTGAAAATAACTCATGTCTGATAACATAAAGGTCCAATGTTATCATAATCAATACGATGACTTTATAGGTTCATCGAGCATGTATTGAGAGGGAAATCATTTCGCACTTGGATCATCCTTTTCTTCCAACACTGTATACTTCTTTTCAGGTATTCTCTCTTTTTTTCCCTACGTTCATAAACTTTATCGTGCAAGTTCCCAAATTCCTGTTTTCTTATTTATGAGTAACTGATGACTAGATGCTTATTTTCTTTACTACTGCAAACTAAGCAACTAGTCAACTATTTCTGTAGCATAGATGGTAAAAGACTATTGTTTGGCTGAAATTCTAGAATTTTTAAGGGTGCTTTATTTTTGGTTGCTTTCCCCCCATCATTTCATAATTTTTCTTTCTTTAAATGGTAAATTGTGATCACCCTCCCAAGTTATTGTGAAATTACACAAACCATCCAAAAGTTTAATGATTTGACTGAAACCCTCCATATTTAAGAAAATATCACGAAATGCCCCTAGCATTTTCGAAATCACCCATCAGTATGGGTAGTTTGGGTACAAAAAGGGTTTCTGTTGTATCTCCAAACTTTTGGGCAGTCTCTGTAGTTTGGGTAAGGAGTTATTGTAATTTACCCTTCTTTTAATTAATTTTAAATACACAGGTCCACTATTTTTCAGCCTTACATTGTTGTATTTGTGTATATTCATATTTTTTTTTGTTTTTAAGATGATGAACCAGCTTAAATGCATAAGATCTTAAATTCATGCTAAAAATTGAATTTGCATGGCCTCTTACCTATCTGGTTCATCATCTCATCAGCACCTTCACTGCTAGAAAATCCAATAATGAATCTGTGTACCCGCACCGACTGAGACCAAGGCAGGCAGGGTATAGACTGTAAGGTGGAGGAGTAAAGAAGTAAGTAGGCAGCGACCTTTGAATCCGATCAAGATCCCATCACTTGTTGACAATAACATCACTGGGAAGAAAGCGCATGAACTCATTTCTTCGCAAATGGCACCATATCCAACGCATCGTTCTATACTATATAAAAGAATTCTCTCTTTCTGGCCGGTATAATATGCTGACGATTGGGCAAATGTGCCCTCATCGTCTAGTGGTTCAGGACATCTCTCTTTCAAGGAGGCAGCGGGGAGTCAACTTCCCCTGGGGGTAGGGTATTACGTACGAAAGGAAGTTGATGGGGGATTCTTAAGAAGTCTGGAATTTTTTCTTCTTGGGTCGCTGCCCGAGCAGTTAATGTCGAAGGACTGTAAATTCGGTGGCAATATGCCTACGCTGGTTCAAATCCAGTTGATCCTAGTCAAATCACTACTGGAATGCTCTTGCTGAAAATTTCAATACTTGTTGCTTAGATTTACTGATCTATTGCATACTGTGAAATATGCTGATCTGTTTTTATCTGGTCAGACTTCTACACATGTTTTCCTGATAACAGACTTTTTTCCTGGTGGGGAGTTATTTGCATTGCTTGACAAGCAACCCATGAATTTATTCAAGGAGGAATCTGCAAGGTACTCCCAGTTCTTCGTTTAATGTCTTAAAATGCCAAAGCCATTTCTTCTCTTACCATTTCCAAATACAATTGTTTTATTCCCATTTTAGAAACTCAATACTGTTTCTTGTGGTAGAGTTTCGTTACAGTAAAGGTAAATTATGATAAGAATTTGGATTTGGTTCATGCACCTAAAGGTGTGGGATTATCTTTCGCTTTACCCAGAAGCTAATGCTTAGGCCTAGATTTTCCTTATCATTGAGCTCTCTTACCAAACAAATACTTTTATCACAGAATTTTGAAAGGACCTAACCACAAAGCATATCGACTTTGTCTATATCAATTGCTGCCTTCTGAATCACTACCTCTTATATGAACAAGCTTTCTATTTAACTGTCAACTGTTATTATTCTCCAGGTTCTATGCTGCGGAGGTTGTGATTGGCTTGGAATATCTTCATTGTTTAGGTACTTTATGAACAGAAAGTGCATGCCTTGCTCTCTGTGCTTTGGTTTAAGGTTTTTAGTTTTTATTTTTCTCTTCAAGTCATAAATCGGAAGAACACCAAGAAGAATGCATGCAGGTGCTGAGCTGAAGTCCAAGAATATTGCTAGAAGTTTTAGGAACTTGCTATCATCCTAAATCCTGTTTGAATGGAGCTCAGTATTGTGTGTTACCATCAATGCTAGCAAAAAATGATAAGAACTCATGTCTAATTCTTTGTTTCTTCAAGTTGTCATGATTTAAAGTATGACAAACTACAGAGGAATGAATGCAAGTGTATTCATTCCCGATGCTTCTGCGCATTTTTTGTAGATGCTATGATGTGCGATGCACATCCTTGTGTGTACTCTTTTCCTTTCCCATTATTCCAAAAAATAAATTCTCCTTTATGTTGATGTCGTATCTTGTGATAATGGGTGCAAGTGCATTGGAGGGGATAGATTTCACAATAAAATATGCCCTTGAGTTCATAGGGATGATTAAACTGAGAAAAACGTTGTTTTCAGTTTCCAGACAACATATACTAATTGGTTTCTATCTAGCTTTCTTTAAATAATTGATTTGAGTGGCATTATGTCATGCTTATATGTCAATATAGTCTTTGTTTTGGGGAAAGGATCTTAGTTGAAACCCTAAATTTCAAGGTTGGTCTATCAACCAGAAAAGCTTAATCACCTTGTAGATGTGCACATCAGAGTAGGTTCTCTAATAATAATATATATTTTGCATCAATTGTAAGGAATTCTTCTTCTTTCTGGTTCTTATTTTAACTTCATTTTCTATGACATTATACAGGAATGGTTTACCGTGACTTGAAGCCTGAAAATATTCTACTTCAGAAGGATGGACATATTGTTTTGAGTGACTTTGATTTGTCATTTTTGACATCCTGTAAACCACAAGTATGGCACTATCTTCCTGTTAAAAGATCATATTTTTCATTTCTTACATATTTGCTTTCACTTTGACTTCCTACCCATGGATCACTGTTATTCATTATACCAACGACATCCTATCTTCTTGATAAATGATTGAATAGTGGGCTGGCCATCTTCCCCTTCTTTTTACTTTTACAAAATTTTAATCAATGTTTTTTGAAGTTATTAAAGTCTTCAATTTTTATCACTTTGATTTCACAATACAATTCTGTAACTCAACAATGCCTTGCATTGGGTGGAATAAAGGAAAACTGCAAACCATGGACTGTGTGGTATTGCTTGATTCAGTCCTTGCACTAACGAACCATGAACATGTCATTCTTTCACTCACCCTAAAAGCTGTTTGGATTTTATTTTTTTTGGTGTGCTCCCTTTAACCATGCATGCCGTGATAACGCTGGAATCACAAGTTTACATATTTTCTAAAACTACTGTATTGTGGGAATCAGGGCTCATTTTACATGTAAATTTCAACTGTGCTCTGCAGATTATAAAGCATGCACCACCTAATAAGAGAAGAAGATCAAGGAGCCAACCACCACCAACATTTGTTGCGGAACCAGTAACACAATCAAATTCTTTTGTTGGGACTGAAGAATATATTGCTCCTGTATGGTGAATTTAACTTGTGCTGAACTTTTATACACTTGTTTACTTGAAATAATTTAATCCATGTAATACCTAGGAAGTTTATGTTCTACAAGAATTTAGAATGGTTTTGGAAGTTCTTGAGAGCAATTTTCTTGGATTGAGTCTGCAGTTGAGTTTTTAATTTATGGTGGGAATTAAAACAACTATTTGGAGGAGTCAAAGTGTTTCTTCATTTTATGACCTCATATTTTTAACAGATCAACTCCAATATGTTGGCCACTAAGATTTTAGATTACGTTGAACCTAAAGAATTTTTGTTCATAGAAAAGGGAACATGTCTCTTTCCCCTTCAAGAATACAGTGGTTTTTGAAGACAGTTGTTATTAATATTGTAAAGGCTATTCTTTTTCCTTGGAAAATTCGGATCTGCGCTTGAATTTGTATCATATTCTAAGACCGGGTGTTTTTCTTTTGGTAAGAAATATGCACGCATGTATTCAAATCCTTCTCAGCAAACTTATTGAAACAAGCTTGTGAGTGCTTATTGATCAACCAATGTCAATCAATCAATCAAACAGGATGTTTATTACATAATTTGGAATTAATTATGTCTGCCATTTTGTATAATATTTTATTCATACACGAGTTCTAATGAGTTTCTTGACTTAAGGAAATAATCACAGGCATGGGCCACGGCAGTGCAATTGACTGGTGGGCTCTTGGTAAGCATATTGTGCATACGTGATACATAAATGTTAATTGCATCCCATTTTTGTGGCTTCTGTTTTCTTTCCTCATTTTATTCTTTGCCATTTTATTGCAAATATAAGCCTCAAAAGCTGCCATTTTTGTGTAACATAAAATGTCCTTGATTGATGAAATCATAATGTTTTTTCTACAGAGATTTCATTTGTGCATATTATTCAAGCTTCTTTAAGTGTACCTGACAGTTTGATGACGGTGTCCTTTACTGTGATCGGAACTGTTTGCAGTTATGCATACCTGATAGGCAAATATGACATGCTACGGATTGCATGACCGTTTTAGATTTACTACTTGTTATGCAGAAGCAAAGTTGTTGGTGCTATCATCATCTTGATAGGATAGCTCAATGACTGCTCAATACCATTGGGCCCTAGTGTGCTGTTACATATTTGGTGGTTGAAACAAATAGCTAGCAAGCTGCATGTTCTGTCATTGGATGATTTATGCAGCTTGAGAAATTTTGCCTTAGTTTTTAGGCCTGAGTAGTAAAAGATATATTATTTGCATTTGAAGATAGTTGCCGCTCCTGCTTAATTTGCTCCTTGATATCATGCATTATTTGATTTGTCTCCTTTTTTAATGATTTTTTGTTTATTACTTTGGAACTCAGGTGTTTTGTTGTATGAAATGCTATATGGTCGTACACCTTTCAGGGGAAAGAACAGGCAAAAGACATTTGCCAACATTTTGCACAAAGATCTCACCTTCCCAAGCAGCATCCCTGTAAGATCTTTAACTTGCAACAGGTTATCCTAATTGCATAAAATACTTTTGCTTTTTAGTTCTCGAGTTTGTCAATATTTTATCACCTCTTGTGATTAAAATGATGAATGGTGCTCTCCTTGCATATTGCTAACATTGTTTGCCATCAGGAACTTCTGTTTCCTAGGAAGCAGGAATCATCAGAAACTTTGAAGCTTAAATCTGAAATGTTTTCATAGAAAATGTAAAGAATTAGTTTTTGGTTCTTGGATTTTTTCTTCTTCTTTGTACTATTTCTGCTTTTTTCTTCCTTTTCTTTGTCTTAACCAAATTATTTTTTCCCTCTTAATTACTGCTTCTCCTGTCCAATAAAAGCAGTCCGTATTTGAGATTTTGTTTGTCCCTCAACCTGGAAAAGGAACAAATAACTTCTGTTCAAACTCCCTATGGCAATGATTTCTTTCTTTGGGTTACATCAATTAACTTAATTGGTTACCTCTACATATTTGTTTTTTAAAACACAATAAGGGGAGGTCTTGGAACATTTAATCATATAAATCTAAAAAAGAATACTAGGTTAGGGATGATTGGAGTAAATTTGAACTTAGATCTCTCTCCTTTATGACTAATATTGAAGCATAAATGCGGGCAGATTTGTCTATGTCATCATTAATGTTGAAACTTCTGGACAAATTATTTGCTTACTGACCTATCTTGATGTTCCAGGTTAGTCTTCCTGCCAGACAATTGATTAATGCATTGCTGAACAGAAACCCTGCCATCCGATTAGGATCAAAAACTGGTGCTAATGAAATCAAACAACATCCTTTTTTCCGTGGAATTAATTGGCCTCTCATACGCTGCATGGTAGTACTCCCATCTATGTTGGAGGAATAATTCTTTCCCAGTTTTCTCATGCCCAAACAATGTTTCCTTTTGGTTCTTGGAAATACCAATTTTGATTAAGCAATGGCTACATCTCTGGAATGTTGTATGTGTGCAGAACCCACCACTGTTGGATGCGCCTCTGCAATTAATCAGTAAAGATCCAAAGGCCAAGGATGTTGTGCCTGTACACTCTATGGGCCTAGAGATTTTTTAAAGGTTGAAACAAACTATTGTTATCAATTCAGAGCAGAAGTAATTCTCTCTACTGCCAATTCATGGAACCTTTTTTGTGCCATCAAATGGAGATATCTATCCACACATTGAAATGCCTTTGTCCAGTTTATGCAGCTGTTGAAAATTGCTTTCTTATGCAGGTCTTGCATTGCAGACCTCACAGAGTGGTGCTTTAATATATATACTGGGATTTTCCCTCATATTTGTTCATTCTTTTGAGTCAATTGTGCAGGAGAACAACTTTGTAAATGAGATTTTGTGGAGGTGGTCCTCTCTGTCCTTTGAAGATAGTAATGCCTCGGCTTAACAGCAAGCGATTATGAAGCGAAGATGACTAGATTATGGATAATATTATTGATTAGGTTGTATTGTGCGGTTGGGTGGCATTAAAATTAGCCAGATGAAGTAGGATTTGGGTGGTCGATGTTGTGTAACGGTGGAGGACTGTTGTAGGCAACCAATTTCAATGAAATTAGATGTATCTAGCTGTGGTATGGATATTTTGTTTAGTAAAAGCTAGCAAGTATATAATGCTCTTTTTGGGTTTTATCTTTTCTCATTTTGCCCAGGTGATATGTCGTAAACCCTCCATCAGTGCAGGGTTTCTTTTCTTATAAACCTTGTCAAAGTAGTTATAAAACTGTCTCAATGACATGAATGTCCTCCTGAGTCTTGTTCTTGCTTTGTTTAATGGCTTGTCTAATTGGTTTTGAGTTCTACAATGAGGTGGTCCTCCACGAATTTGCACGCACCCTCTGAAGAGGGCTCCCAGGGGGGATTCCAAATTTTCTAGTAAGCTGACGGACACGAGTCAAGGATAACGGTTTGCTGGAAGAAGCCTAAAAGAGAGGGGCCTAACCAATCCGGTTGGTACTAACTAGATAAGTAATCTGCGTTATGCCATAAGCTGATCTAAATTTTTTCAACATAAAAAATAATATTTAAACGATGATAATTTAAGATAAATTGAGTTAAATTTACTAAAGTATAACTCGGGATATAAAATTGAAATAACTCGCGGAAAGGAAAACAAATTTTGTTTTTGTAAAGTTCAAGAACTAATAACCTAATGTCAAAGATGAAAAAAATCAAAAAAATATAATGCTGAAGAATAAAACCCGAGTTAACTCAGTCTAACTTGACAAATCCACAACCCGTAATATGAGATCGAGATAAAAAAAAAACTCAAAAGAAGTACCTGAAAAAAAAAAGTTCAACAAAAAAAAACTTCTAAAACAACATGAGCTAACCTGGGTTAACTTTACCAACCTTCCATCTTAATAATCAAATAAAAAGAAAAGTGAAAAACTAACAGGGCTCAAGGGCAAATTATTTCATGCAAAAAGATGAAATTGAAAAAAAAAAACCTCATAAAAAAATTAAGGAAAAAAATTAGACTTCAGAAAGAAACACTTAGCCAAAAAAAAACTTAGTAAGAAAATGCAAGCTAACTCGGATTAACTTGATCACCTCGCACTCGAGCTAACTCATCACGCGTTGATGCGTGTAGTTTTTTTTAAATAATATTTAATAAAACACGCTCAAATGTCAATAATTCAATGACAAATGATAAAATTAAAAAAAAATCAATTAAAACAACAGAGTCAACCCAGGTTACTCAACGAACTTGCGATCTGAGATATGAGGTAGGAACAACCTAACAAAAAAGAAAGTAGAACAAATCACGAAGCTCAAGGTCCAATAATTCAATGTCAAATGAAGAAAATAAAAACAAAAACTATTTTTAAAAGGACTTTAAAAAGACCAAACTTGAACTGGGTTCATAATTGAAACTGGTAGACCAGGTCATGAGACTGAGATTACCTTGTAAATGACAAACACGAAAAAATTACAAAGAAGAATTTCAAATCATCAAAAAATTAAAATAATTAAAATTAAAACAATGAGAACTATACCATGAACAAAAAATAATTGAAAGAAACTAATAAGGGATTAAATTGAAAAATAAAATAAATAAATAAAATGATAAAAAAGAGCAATAAAAAAATGAGGACCAAAATTGGAAACCAAATTAAATTAAATTAAATTAAATTCCCAAGGACAAAATAAATAATAATAATAATGCAAAGGATAAAAAAATAGTAATAAAAAGAATGAGAACTAGATTGGATAAAAAAATCTAATGAGATTACATGATGAGGGATGTAATTAAAAACAAAATAAACTTAAAGAATCATCAAATTTTTTAAAAAATAGAAATTAAAAAAATAAGGAACAAACTCAAAACAAATACAAACTTGAGGACACAATTGAATTTTTAAAAGCTCTGCATGAATACTAAGGCTCGGGAGAAAGAAAAGAAGGGGAGCAGAAAAAAGACTAATCGTCGCTGAACCGCCGCTTGAATGACAAAACACGCCACCCTAATAGAAACATTGCCACCTTCGGTGCTGGGTGAGTAGGCGATCAACATTTTTTGACCATTGTAATTGTCCCCACGCTTCACCAGAATGGTGCAAGGGACGATGACGCGCCTAAACGTGTGTGACACGCGTAAGCCTATTTTATTCATTTATTAATATTATAATAATGCAAATTACTATAAATATTCTACGGGCATATGAATATTATATATATATAAAAAAAACAATGATGTAAATATAAAAATACCTTTTCAAGACATCTTAGACTTTTCAAAGTTAAAAGGTAAACATGAAATTTGATTGTACATAAAATGTGCAATAGAAAAAACTCCTATTTTAAATGCCTATATTTTTTAGACCAGAAGGATACAAATGTTATTTAATTATTCAAATCAACTAGTACCTCTACCCTCTGTGGCCTCTGCAAGATAAAGGAATAATAATAATAATAATAATAATAAAACAGAGAGGGCTAGAGGGAGAGAGATCATGGCTGGTAACATTTGTGCATGCCAGCAGGGCTCCATTGTGCACTCTATGCTCTACAAGATGAGAGTTCAGTTGCCCTTTGCCTAGCTTCTGCTCATGAGCTAGCTGAAACATTAATCTAAATTTCGTTTCGTAAGATTGCCTGTATATTAGGCTTGATTTCTAGTTTTTGTTTGTCTCGTTATATTATCATACAAAAAAAGAAAAAAAATGTCAACATGCTACGTTTGATCCCCAGGAGACAAATTTAAAAGATGTATATATCTGTCTGATTTTTTATGTCTTGCCATTGACTTGACTTGGCCTTCCTTTTATTTGTTTGTTTGTTATAGTCTGGTGTTGCGACCGCGCAGTTAATTAGAGCAGAGTGTTCTTGCTGGTATCTATTTTTTTTTTCCGTTTCCATAAATGTACAACAGGCTGTGCAAGTGCAGGATCATACTAATCAGACTGTACGTATATCTGAAAGTAAGACTTTACGCGTTGAAATCAAATCAAAATGATCAAATTAGACGTACAAGTCGACGGACAATTACTGCATGGACCAAAAATTTGGGCAAGAAACTAATTAAACAAACAAATGAAACAAGTATTGATAGCTAAAAGTTAATGATCTATGGAGGTCCTGCAGAGTGGGCAGGTGAAGTGATCACGCTGTATCCATTTCTCAATGCAATCCATATGGAAGACGTGCATACACCTTGAGAGTTGGCTCACCTCATCTTCTTTCTCCAACTCTATCAGGCAAATGGAGCAGCATACCTCCTTCTCCTGCAACTTTTCAAACCTGGAGGGCACTGGCAGAAGCTGCTGCGGAGGCCTACTACAGTCGCAACAGTACTCAATCTCTGCCGGCTCAAGCCTCCTGCTGCTGCTGCTCATGAGTAGTACTATGATACTGAAAAGAGTCTGTTTGATTTGACGGAGCGGAATGAGAACGAATGTGTAAAATATAATAGTAGCCATACAAATGCCTGAAGACTGGCGAGAATACATCATAACTGGAATCATATCGCTGCCTGCACCTTCCTCAACTGCTACTCTCTCTCTTTTCCCCTCTTATTGAATGGTTGTTTTGTGCATGTGTTGCAGCTTATTGATCAGAGTTTACATCTGCAGGGAAGGGAACCATTCTGTACATATATATAGGCAAGTGGGTAAGAACAATACAAAAAAAGAAAGGTATTTCAATTGAAGATTTCTAAGAAGTCCACGCGTTATCATATACATAATTAATACATGTATATTAGATCGATTCATCAATTCATTCATAGATTAATAAATTAATTAGCAGTGCATAAGTAAGTGTGTTCCTTCCAGATAATATCGGAATACGGCGGGGTTGGCGCCGACCCCACATTCTCTCTTAGCCACCCAGTCTTGTGTTATTTTAACACTACTGTGCGTGCTCCTTATAATTTTTTAATATTATGTTAATGTGTTTGTATAGTAGTCATCGTGAATTTTTCTGATCTTCTATGTTTATCAATGGTAAATACGAGCATGGAGGGTTTGATTTCATTCATTTGAAACAATGCAAAGCAACTTTATTGAACAGAGAGATCATGGAAAACAACTTGACTTTATAAGTTGATCTTTTCATACATAAACAACATCTCCAATGAAGGTGTTTTTTGGGGGTCAACTACAACTTGGTACAACCCAGCAAGGCTCCTACCCTCTCGTCAACCTTGTAATGATTAAATCCTGACATAGGAATGATATTTGAAGTGCTGTGCCAAGCTCAAATTGCTCCGTGCTACTTAATTTGTTTGCATCCATTTGTATTCAAGATTCAGACTCACAAGATTAAGTCGATGTGATTCTTAAAAAAGAAAAACATGGCAAATGATATCCTTAGTTCTTAGACACATATTGTTCGAGATCAATTTCATTTTTGCTTATATTTTCAGATGATGGTCATGTGTACTTGTGCCCCTAGACAGAGGCACCCCGGAGCACTGCATAAGGTGGGCTAGCAGGGGTGGATCGATAATGGAACAGGTGGTGCCCAAAGCCAAGGGGTCCGGTTTGACTTGAGGCAGATGGAGTGGAAAAGAAAAAAAAAACAATGCCGACCATATCTGAAAAGATCTTTCACAACATTAGAGTATAAGAACAAGAATTTTGTTGTGGGAAATGCATTCAGACTGCTCATTACAATAACATCCACCTTTTCCTTTCTCTTCCCTTCGATTAAACACTAACCGACCATGTGCTATGCAATGCCTGTGCAGCCCCAATCCCTTCTATTATTATTATTCATCACCCTCCATGCTCTCTCTCTCTCTCGATTAAACCTTTCTGGCTGGGCTGGGCTGGGTTGGCATTGCCAAAACGTACAGCAACTGCCACACGTAGCAGTGATTCCAAGATATCCACCACCTACCTGTTCATATGATCTTTACTGCCCTCCTAGCAACTCATTTTAACAAACCCCACAAATCATGCTGGAGCGCCGCGGTTAAACAAAGCATGCGTGGTCTAACAAGTCAAAACGGCAACACAAGGAGCAGTTTTATCATCCATCTAGGCAGGCGACGCACGCTATATTACCGGCCGGTCCAAATTTTTTTAAGGTAAAAAAATAATTTTCAAACGATGATAACCCGAAATAAATCGGGTTAAATATATCAAATCATGATATAAGATCAAAACAACTCGTAAAAAAAAAATTGTAAAGTTCAAAACTTAATAATCTATTGTCAAAGATTAAAAAAAATCTAAAAATATAATGCTAAAGAAGCAAATTCGAGTCAACTCGGTCTAACTAGATAAACCTACAATCCGCAATATGAAATACGGATAAAAAAAAAAGAAATTCAAAAGAAGCACCTAACAAACAAAACAAAGTTCAACACAAAAAAAAAACTTCAAAAAAACTCCAAGCTAACCTGAATTAACTTTATTAACCCGCCATCGTAATAACCACACAAAAAGAAAACCAAAAAAATAACAAAGCTAAAGGGAAAATTATTCCATGCAAAACGATGAAATAAAAAAAACCATAAAAAATCAAGGAAAAAAATTAGACCTTTAAAAGAAGCATTTGGAAAAAAATACCAAAGTTAAATAAAAAAAAACTTAGTAAAAAAATGGATGCTAACTCATGTTGACTTTACCACCCCGCACTCAGGATTACCCATCATGCGTGCATTTGTTTTTAATAATATTTAATAAAACACGTTCAGTGGTCAATAATTCAATGACAAAGGATAAAATCAAATTTTTTAAGAAAAAAAATCAAGTTAATCCAGGTTAACTCAACCAACTTTCGATCTGAGATATGAGATAATAATAACTCAATAAAAAAAACAAAACAAATTAAGAAGCTCAAAGCCCAACAATTCAATGTTAAATAATGAAAACAAAAAAAATAATTAAAAAAAACCTTAAAAAAGATCAAACTTAAACCAGGTTCATCATCTAAACTGGTGGACCAGGTTATGAGACTGAAATTACCCTGTAAAAAACAGACATGAAAAAACTACAAGGAAAAATTTCAAACCATAAAAAATAAAATTTTAAAATAACTAAAATTAAAACAATGTACAAAAATAATTGAAAGAAACTAATTGGGGACAAAATTAAAAAACAAAATAAATGAAGAAAATGATAAAAAGTAATAAAAAATGAGGAACAAAATTAGAAACCAAATAAAATTAAATCAAACTCCCAAGGAAATAATAAAAATAATAATTAAAAGGATAAAAAATAACAATAAAAAGAATGAGGACCAAATTAAATAAAAAATTTTAATTAGATTAAATGATTAGGGACAAAATTAAAAACAAAAAAAACTTAAAGAAGCATCAAATTTAACAAAAATAGAAATCAAAAGAATGAGGACCAAACCCTAAACAAATACAAACTGGAGGACACAATTAAATTTGTCAAAGCTCTGCATGTATATTGAGGTATGAGAGAGAGAAGAAGGGAAGGAGAAAAATGACCAATTGTCATCAAACCGTCGCTCAGATGACAATATGCGCCACCCTAAAAGATTTTCTGCCACCTTCCAAGTCGAGTGAGTAGGCAATTGACCTTTTTTTATCATCGTATATGCCCCCACGAGCCAACCAAATAGAGCAGGGGCGATGACGTGCCTACGTGTGCGTGACACACATAGACCAACTTTATCGATTTATTAATATTATAATAATGCAAATTACTAAAACGGCCATGAGGGCATACAAATATTACAAAATAAAAACCATGATGCAAATACAAAAATATCCTTCCAAGCAACCTTTTATCAAAGTCAAAGAGCAAAAACAAAAATTTACTGTACATAAAATGTGCAAAGGCATAACAACCCTTCACTCAAAGGTCAATATTTCTAAGACCTAAAGGGCACAAATATTATTTCACTGTACAAATAAACATGTCAAGAGGCAAAAACTCTTGGACCAAAGGCCAATTTTTTTTAGCCTTCAAGGGTAATATAATATTTTTACAGTACATAAAATATACAGAACGACAATCTTGCCCTTAATCAATTATCAAATGACATTTGGATCCTATAGAAAATACAATTTTACCCTCAGTGACAAGGTAATTGTTAAAGAAATAAAAGGTAAAATAATAATTACACTAATTAAATCCACAATAAAACACATGCTACAATAAAACACATGCTATTGTAAAACACTAAACCTTTTAGTATTTTTTGTTAATTTAAGTTCAAAATCCAATGTCTTCCAAGATCATTATTTAACAAGAGTCTGAACCAAAATTGTTAAAATCGCGAGTTAACTCGTAAAATCTTACGATTTACGAGTCAACATGTATCTAACGTGCTAGATCGGATTAAAAACTCGAAACCAGTAAAATCAGACTTAAATCGTGCAAAATTGGTAAAATCGATAAACTCGATCCGATTTTACGAGTTTACTAAATTTATGATATGAACCAAGTCAGGTCCAAATTTGACCTTAAAATGTCTCCTGACTAATTTTGCGAGATTGAACATATCTTTCAAACCGTATATTCGATAAAACTGAAATTTTACAGGGAAATATTAGATATATAAACATATATTGTGGTACATTTTTAGGTCAAATAGAGTTAGAGAACATAATATTTCAGAGGATTAAAGTTAGTAAACTAATATTATCAAATATGTCAAACAAGACATTCGTATACTGTTTGGGACATATCTAGAGCTACCGGTGGAATTTTGTTTCGATTAAAGTTGATATAGAAATTAAACATCTAAAATTTTCCAACTATATATTGTAGGCCAATAATTCATCTAAATGAGAGAAAACTACATGTTTGAAATCAGGAGAAAACGACATGTTTGAAATCAAGATTCAAATCTGCCAAGAATATGTAAAAATTGGAGATTCATGCTACATGGAGGAATTTTAACATTAATATTTTATTTTATTTTATTTTATTTTAAATAATGATTTTTAATTTGAATTTTTTCTAGCGCATTACTAATTTAAACTCATTAGCTTGCAATCTAAATGGGGTTTATCAAGACTTATTGTGATGGGAACAATCAGATTGTCACTAGGTTTATGTGTGCTTCCTACCTTTCAGTGATTCCTCTATATTGAGAAATTTTGTTCTAAGAATTTTTATTTCTCAATGTCATTAATTTATTGATTCATACTATCTATTCTCTCATTTTATTTAGATCACTCATTGATTATAATATTGTTGACTTATTTTATCAAATTTTAATATAATTTAATTTCTTAACTAGAATTATCAATATATAATTAATTAAAAAAATTATTTATGATTTTACAATTCGAATTTATATTATATTTTTTATCTCGTGTAAAAAAAAAAAAATTTTTGACAACCTTGGTCTGGGTAAGAGAAGGGGCATGGGAAATTTCATGACTGGACTTTAGTCCTTGGGAGGCATGGAGCACCTCAAACTGATTCACCAAATTATTTGTCTTTTTATTTAGTCCTTTTGTCCCGTGAATTCAGCACTTTGAAATTCAATAAATTTCTTCAATTTCACCCATTTCAATTTAGTTCAGAATTGTTACAAAAAGGCAATATATGCCAAGGGCACAAATAGCAGTTGGCAAAATGCACGAAATACATGTATATTGTTTGAAGATGGCAATTTACATGTGGCATTTCGCAAAGCAGAGATTTTAAAAAACAATTGTTGATGTTCTCACTGTAATGAAGAGCCAAAGCGAAGTCAGAAATCTCCTAACAATTCTTCAAGATGACCTACAGGTACAACTTCTTAAATCCTACCCAATGCCTCCTGAAGTGACTATATCATAATATTGTAAGAGAATCTTAGCCAAGCCAATGGAACCACAATAGCCTTTAACATGACAACTGCTGATCAAATACATTCATCAACACATGAGTAGCAAATATCCAGTAACTGAAGAAAGCATAAAATATTTACAAGCATCAGAGATGAGATTCCATTTATGAAGATGACAGTTGAGACAAGTTTGCTGTTAAGCTTAAGAGGGAGCCAAAGAAACAGAGTGGAGGAAGAAAATTAAAAAAATAAAATAAAAAAGAAAAGAAAACTTACGAAGCATCATCAGAGATGTTATTAAAATCATCTGTTTGGGGCTGTGAGGTTGTTGGAGGCGGATGAGATGGTTGGGGACGGCGGGGATTGTTAGCGTTATAGTTAGGTTCTCCTCCTCCTCCTCCTCCTCCTCCTCTTCCACCACCACCTCCTCTATTGCTATAGTTATTATTGAAGTTAGGTCTCTCGCCTCTTAAAGGCCTGTTTGGTATGGGATCCGGTGGTTTCTGATTCTGATTCTGGATCTGCGTCTTCCTTTCTTCTTCATCATTGAAATTGAAACCAGCAGCAGCAGCAACACCAGTAGAAGTAGTAGCTCGTCCTTTAACAGAGCTGCTGAAACGGCGCAGTATTTGAAAAAGCGAGGTAAGCGAGAGAGAATGGAGCTTCAAGATCCGAAATTGAGATGATGATGCCATTGCCACTGCCCGGAGTGATTGACTGATTAAATCAGCATTTGATTTTGAAGAAAGAAAGGGAAAAGGGGGTTTTAGTTTTAGGGTTTTTGAAAAATGAAAACAGATGACACAGGCAAACGGACATTTTCAAAATGAATAGGATAGAGAAAGAAACGCCAAGGAGACGAGGCCAACATGGTCTTTTTGGTTAGAAACAGTAAGGGCAATTGTGGTAAATAATGTCGGCTAGAATGGAATAGAATACAAATACAACAGAACAGTTACAGAAGAAGAAGAAGAAGAAGAAGATAAGGCAAGCGCAAAGTAGCAAACTGAGAGAGAGAGAGAGAGAGAGAGAGAGAGAGACGAGATGAATTGAATATAAATTACTCAAATAAAAATCAGTAGTGCTAAGCTTCTCTTCTCATGGTCAGACCTTTCTCTCACTATCTTCTTCTTCTTCTTATAATTCTCTTTATATATATATATATATATATATATATATATTGTTCATATGTAGTGCTGCGAGATTCGTTATTATTTATTTATTTCATCATCCTTGCTTGTAATTATTCATATACAAGTTGAAGTTATTTACGGTGATGATTTCTTCTCCATTACTCGATAGAAAGAGCTGCATGGCATTTATTTATTCTTATGGGTTACTTGCTATTCAAATATGAAGTTATTCCATTACGCTTACATTTACAGCACCATCGCTTTTGACATCCCTTTCTTTTGTTTCAATTCATTTTCAATTGTAATGTAATGGAAAGTAGTTTGTAAAAAGCAAAAGATAGTCTTGCTATACAATCAATACACCATTCTCATATGATTAAAGTCACCAACTAATTACTTACCCTGTTTGTTGCAATGCTTAAAACTCCTAATCCAAAATCTTTAGTCAATCTTCAACCTTCTTCATTAATATCCTTTGCTCATTTCACCAAATGTTATCTTCATTCCTTCATTTTCTATTTCATCTCCCCTTTCCCTCTCTCTTTCGCCCCACTCGTACAACCATTACATTTGCTTCTTTTCTTCTCAGCCCATATGGAAATGGCAAGCACTCAAAAATGGTAATAGCAGCATCCTGTGGTTCTTCAGGGATAGAGGTTTTGATGACAACGCCGTCCATGAAATGTTCCGAAAGTGCAAATGCCTACAAGGCACCCAGGGGGATAGAGCATCTGGAAACTGGGCTTACCTCAAAACCATTGGCATTCAAGAGAGAAAGCTCCCTTCAATTATTTCAAAGTGTCCCAAAGTCCTCACTCTCGGTCTCAATGAGAAGCTCATCCCCATGGTTGAGTGCCTTGCTACCCTTGGTTCTAAACCCCGTGAAATTGCTTCCGCCATAACCAGGTTCCCTCACATACTGTCTCATAGCGTTGAAGAGAAGCTCTGCCCCCTTTTGGCTTTTTTTCAGGCACTTGGGGTCCCTGAAAAGCAACTCGGCAAGATTTTATTGCTCAACCCAAGGCTCATCAGCTACAGCATTGATTCCAAGCTCACACAAATTGTTGACTTTCTTGCTGCTCTTGGCCTTACCAAAGATGGGATGATTGGTAAAGTTTTGGTGAAACACCCCTTTATAATGGGGTATAGCGTTGACAAGAGACTACACCCCACTTCAGAGTTTCTCAAGTCAGTTGGACTGACAGAGCTGGATCTTCAAACGGTGGTCATGAACTTCCCCGAAGTTCTTTGTAGAGATGTCAACAAGATTCTGAAACCCAATTTTGCATATCTAAGGAGATGTGGATTCAATGATAGACAAATAGCAGCTTTGGTGACTGGTTATCCCCCTATTTTGATCAAGAGTATCAGGAATTCTCTGGAACCTCGGATCAAGTTCTTGGTGGAAGTAATGGGAAGACAAATAGATGAAGTTGTTGATTACCCAAACTTCTTTCAGCATGGTTTGAAGAAGACTTTGGAGTCAAGGCACAAACTTTTGAAACAGAGGAAACTAGATTGTAGCTTGAGTGAGATGCTGGGTTGTAACCAAAAGAAGTTCCTAATGAAGTATGCCTTGCTTAAGGATCCGCCTGAGATATTTGTTCGTTCTTTCATGACTCTAGGTGATCTTTATCTTTATACTGAACTCAACTCGTGTGAGGATGCGATCAATGGGAACTCGAGTTTTGTGATTCCATTTGTTTTGAAATTTACTGAACTGGGGCATAAATTTGTTAATGATCTGATCGATCCAGCATTATCGATGTTGATCAGTTCTGGCACACTGGCTAAAAGATGCTTGCAAAAAGATATGGATGTGATGTACCACAATTTTATTGTTTTCCTTACAATAGTGTTTGAAATGGCGACAATTGAACTAACAAACAAGAAATCCTGGAAATCGTGCACTTAATTACAGTATTTTGATCCCTAATTAGCTTCCGTACAAGTATAGCTCTAGATCTAAAAGTCTGCAGGGGTGGTTGTTAGAAAATGAAGATACAACAAGATGTATGATCTCTACACATGCAGAGTAAGTTTGACAGCATACAAAAACAACGCCATAGAGGAAACTAGAAGGATGACATGCAGAAACTTTGTAGCTTTTCTAGTAACATGGCTCCAAAACTACAGAAGCTCAAGGATGTAAACCGGGAGTCTTGATGGAGTCCTCTGCAATTTTGTTACAATTTGTGTTCTTGCATAATTTTGAGAAGATGATGTTACGCTGGAGAGTGAACCAGTTGTACTGTCAATGGAGCTTATGGAAGGCCACGTGACGACAGACGTAAATGGAGGTACGCGAGGCAGTGGCAAAGTCCGAAAAAAGAAACCCTAAATTCTTTAGGTTCAAGCAATAAAAATTATGATTGAACAAAATTCAATACATAAATAAGATCAAATCAAAATAATATCTAATAAGATTTAATTTATTGATGAAAAAGAAGAAGAATAGAAAGGAAAAAAAATCCTTCGCAACCGTTATTTTACTGGAATAAAAAAGAAGAGTAAAAGGAATTATATGAAAAGAAGAGAAAAGAGGTCAATTAGAATGGTACTTACCCTTGGAGAAAACTAGGGTCTGGCCATGATTTGTTCCAGGCTTCCATCACCTTGGGGCACAAGTGTAACTATGAGACGATATTTTAACCTCTTAACTAGGGTTTTGTTTGGTTTAACTGGAGTAATATTTATATTTCATCAATCTTCCACCATTTCACATCAATTTACTGCCGGGTTGATTATTTATGTAAGCTTCATTTCAGCACACAATTTAATTCAATCTGTAGATCACCCGTGGAAGCAGAAAAACCGAAGAATGATTCTTGTTTCAGGTGCTCGAGGCTTATATAGTCTCATTTAGGGCTCGTTTGGGAACGCGGCTGCGGCTGCGTTCTCAAAAAATTTGAATTTTTTTTTTTGCTAAAATTTAATATGGTTTGTATGTTTTGGATCGTTTTGATTTGCTGATGTCAAAAATGATTTTTAAAAAATGAAAAAACATCATTGACATGTATTTTGACACGAAAAGTTATTTGAAAAGCACCCGCAACCACACTGCCAAACACGCTCTTAATAGAGGCTCTTTCGGCATAGGATTTCTTTTTTTCACCATGTACACCTCCATCACCTTGGAGGTGTTAGTAATATTTAGGATGAAAAGAAATAGGAGTTAGCTTAGAGGTATAAAAATACTATCTTTAAGGTGTTTATTTGTCCCACATAAAATCTCATATTTAAAAATATTAGGAGGGAGTGACTTTTTAATGTAGGATAAACATTTTTTCAATACTTATTTACAAACTACACCATCATCAGAAGGTGCCGTCCGGTGGATCAGGAGAGAGTGTGATATTATATTTGTTAAAAAGAGACATTTTTTGATCGAATTAATGCTGTTGATATTGAACCCGATATGGTTGTCATCTGGATCATCGATGCCATCTTGCTTTTCCGCGTCAAACTCTATAGCCACAAAGTGGTTTGCACTAGTGTTACCATCAGTAGAGGCATTGGTCAGGCCAATCCATTGCCCATAACTTGCTTTGGGTGTGCTAACATTTGGAGCTATAAGAAAATCCAAGCCATGACCAGCCTCCCAATCTTTCTCTCTGTTAATGACAAAAGTGGGGTTGAAGGAGGATAATCTGTCATCTCCATTATCACCTTTGCCATCATCCATCCAGGTACGTGATAGGTTTATGATACATGATGCGGCCAGATGCTTTTTTCTGTTTCGAAGTATGAGCATCATGGGAGTTTCAGGAGCAAGTTAAAGTGCTTATGGATGAATTGCCACTGAGAGTCAGTAACTTCTCGTGATCTTCATCAACAAATCTCTCAAATGTCAATGATACGTCAGTGAAAGCTAGAGATGTGCAAGGTTGAACAGCACAATAACGAGGACGACAGTCATGATCTAATTTGGATTCTGGGCATGCACCTATATGTTTCAGCTGTACGTAGTATTGAGTAGAAAGAAAGACGAGGAGATCATGCAGAATATGGGAGCAGGGGGTTCAAATGAGAGTTTTACTATCTTCTCTCCCTCATATATATATATATATATATATATATATATAAAAGCCAGATTTAGAAATGAATATAGAGAAAACACTAGGAAATTATGATGGGGAATTTTTTTGCTGTAACTTGTCGTTAAAACCTGGCCTATTACGTGTTTTTTATTTATCTATCTCCCATTTAGGTATAGAGAACCACAATAATAACCTTTTAAAGGTATTCAGTACTTGGAAGAAAAGAAATTTTATTTTTATTATTTGGACCAAGGGCACTGCACTTTTCAAGAGATTTTTTGGTAATAACTTTTCAAGAGATTTCACACACAAAATGAATGGATTTCCCATATCATAAATATCTTTCAAGTAATGACACACACATAATAATACATGTAATTAAGGGTAACAAATCAAACACGGTAAAGTATAAATTATAGTGCTATTATAACAAGGAACATTGATTAATATCAAGTATAAACCACTAGCTAGTCATTAGCAATACTACTTTCATATATATATATATATATATATATATATATATATATATGGATATCAATTATTACTTGGATATGAAACCCCCAACGACTGCAGCAATTATAGATGTAGGATCTCCCAGGATAGCTGAGACAATAAGGCGAATGGCACCACCAGCCATCTGACAGCACCTCGTAACCTTTCCACCTCTAATTCCCCCGTGATGGTTTGCCAATGTCCCCTTGAGGCTAGGAATCCTGCTCTGCATCTCCCTCACCTTGTTTTCATCCACTTTGAGATACATGGCTTCCCAGCTTTCCACTAATAACTCCTTGACACATGACAAATGAAGATTATACGTTTTGCAGCGAGACCTGTAAGACCAACCGTGTCCTTTCCCCCCACATCGATGACATGCCCCAGAGAGCTTGCGACACAGGTAAAGTTGTGCTCACCATCGTCTAGAACTTGAGGGAGGTTTGCACAACAAGGATGAAGATCAAATCCACATCGCTTGCAGTGGTAGACAAAGCCTAGCTAGAACCGATCATTTCTACATGCATCGCATATCCTCTTCTCTTCACCTGGAGGGTGATGGTGAAATTCGAAATTGCAGTTTCTGTAAAAGGGAATATTGACGATAGGAGGTGGCACAGCACATGCCTTGTGCAGGTCAAACTGACCAGCGCAACATTTCTGGTGGCAACTGTACTTGAGACCTATGCCAGCTTCCTTACAACCATCACAAGCGAATATGGGATCTCAGTGTATTCAAGTTTTATCTTGTGATGTGGGTGGATGGGATGAGTGATTTCTTTGTAACTGATCTTCATGGATTTCTTTATTTAATCTTATGCCCTCTTCTTCATGTTTTCTGTTAGGGAGTAACTTATGACAGTTTGTTTATATATAAAGCTAATTGATTAATTACAAGGGTACAGGCTTCCTTCCTGTTTTCAACTTTAAAAAAGATGATAAAATTGATATCTAGATAGATCACAGGCTGATACTTTGCTTAAGTTTCACAAGTAGAGAATAACTTGGGGTGTAGTTGATACAGCAAATTAAGCTGTTGACGAGGAGGGTTCAAATTAGAGAGAGAGAGAGAGAGAGAGAGAGAGAGAGAGAGATTTGTTTTATAAAATGGTTTTTATTTAGAAATATATTAAAATAATATTTTTTTATCTTTTAAAAATTATTTTTGATATTAACGTATCAAAATGATTTAAAAACACTAAAAATATATTAATTTGAAGCAAATAAAAAAATAAAAAAATTTAATTCTTTTTAAAATATTTTTTAAACACAAAAATAAACAATATTAAATTAAATCGAAGCTAATGCCAAATATTATCTTAAAAAGGGTATGGTTATTTAACGCATTTTCATATATTGTGGAAAGAAATGAATTTAACATTCTTGGCTGTGAAGTTGTTCAGGATCATTATGCGCATTTGCCAATATTAATAAATTCATAATATTTAATTAACCACGTTTGAATGAATGAAAAATTAGTTCTTGGTGATAAATATGGATTTAAAAGATCTTAACAAATAAATCAATTTGATGAGAAATTCAGAAACGTGATGATCTAATTTAGGACCACTTTCAAAAATTAGTTGTTCCTATGCAAGAAATATTATTTTTTAAAATATGGTATTTCTAATTTTATATATATGTGTGTGTTAAAAAATAAATAAATAAAAACATACATATTCAGAATAAAACTTTAAAAAAAAAAGTTCGTACATTTTCTTATATATTTTTCTCAATACTTAAAATACAAGACACATAATATATTTATAAGAGAAGAAAATAAGAACATTAAAGGATACTAGAAAACTTTAGTGTTATGGAAAACCAAGAGACTAAACATTATGAAGTCTAAGAGATTTTAATGAACATTCAATATATATAATTATAGATTTTATAACACTTTTTCTTAAATGACTATGTACTAAAAATGTGTCTCATTAAAACATTGCAAATGAAAACCTAATAGGAAAAAAAAAACCTAAGCAAAGGAAAAAGAGTATAATATTCTTGTGTGATTTCTAAATACTTCAGGATTCAATAAAAGGTTTTATATAGATACTTCAAAATCCATATACTCTAGGATCCATAATTTGCACCGACTTCATCTAAAAAATACATGTTTTATGATAAATCTTTAAGATGATGCATTCCAATATTATGGATAAGGCTTTTGAAAGTTAAGGTCACTACCACAATCTTTAGATTTATAGACGGAATTTTCCGTCGGTATTTGCACTATCATTCCGTTGGTAATTAATTTACCAACGAAATCACAGACGAAAATGATTCGTCGGTGAATCTTGTGTCGGTAATTTTTTGTCCGTCGGTAAGTCTGTTGGTAATAAAAAAATATTATTACCGATGGATTTACTGACGGAAAAAGCGAGCAAAAAAAAATTACCCGCTTCATTCCCTCGGTATTTCCCTCAGCAAAATACCGTATGTACGTAATTCCGTTGGTAATTATTTAAAAATATTAAAAAAAATCTATTTTACAAAACTATAAAATAATTAAATTAATATAAATCAACACACTATAATACTCAAAATTATTAAATTAATATAAATCAACACACTATAATACTCAAAATGCTTGGAAAAAAGAAGAAGAAAATCAACTCAAACAAATTTGCAACAAATAAATTTAACTAAAAAAATTCATATGAAATTTTTTTAAAAATCCTATAAATAAATCAACTAAAAATTGATCTCATATGAAAAACAAATCCTACAACAACATTCATACAATTATTAAGAACAAAAACAATTAAAAATAAAATAAAAAACAAATATAGTGAAAAAAACACGAA
>Ga0307515_10002142_pt1 | contig 43324 bp, 47 predicted proteins | sample 17_EM_MG_FD_194513 | JGI IMG/M metagenome (GOLD analysis project Ga0307515, IMG submission 194513) | Populus trichocarpa ectomycorrhiza microbial communities from riparian zone in the Pacific Northwest, United States - 17_EM | ecosystem: Host-associated > Plants > Roots > Unclassified | place... | reverse complement strand
ACCCCCCAATTAATACACGTACACCCCCCAATTGATACGCGCACACCCCCTAATTGATACACATACACCCCCCAATTGATACGCATACACCCCCTACCTCATTTAGTTTGGACGCCTCCCCATTAAGTTAGATGCTTCCTCATTAAGTTAGAATATTATGTACGTTTGACTTATTTGCGCCTGCATCACGAAAATCAAAGTATAGTATAGCCAGTATTTCGCTCAAATGCTAAGGGCTCTCTACGAATAGATCTGTCGACGCGATTTGCAATTGTAGAGCCGGTTATAGGGTTAATTGGCCAACTGCCGCGACGCTCTATAATTGCAGGCCCTTAGATACGAAGCAGAAGTGTTAATTTAAGTCCCACCGGGCGCGCGTGGGTGCGTGGGTGCGTGGGTGCGTGGGCGCGAAGCAGCACCTAAATCAGTTTGCGCGACGCCTTATAAAGCACTACGCAATCTAATTAATCAACTTAGTCGCGATCCAAATTTAGACTCTACTACTTATACTATAACTAAAATTAAGACTTAATCGTAATATTGCAGTTATAAAACTTACATGACGCACTTTGGTTTTCGCGATTTAAGCGCAAATAAGTTAAACGCACGTGATATTCTAACTTGAAGTGGGAGGATCTAAGCTTATTTGGGTAGGGGGTGTATGCGTATTAATTGGGGGGTGTATGTGTATCAATTAGGGGGTGTGCGCGTATCAATTGGGGGGTGTACGTGTATCAATTGGGGGGTGTATGCGTATCAATCGGGGGGGGGTGTATGTATATCAATTGGGGGGTGTACGCGTATCATTTAGGGGGTGTATGATTATCGTTGACCTTAATTAGTGTAAGAGCAAAAGATAGTTCGGCCCAGAGAAGCTTGATTCATCCGGCACTATCACGCTTCAGGAAGTCCACGAGACTAGCTAACGCGGGACCTTGTCCCGGAGCAACATTTGGGGTCCGTCTTCTCAACTAGTTGTTAGATTGGATTTCGGTTCGAAGGATTGACGTCGCACCATAATCAGTCGGTTATTGCAGATCTTTTTTTTGGAATTCAGCTGCAATTCCCCTCTTCAAATTTCAAATGTATTTTATCTTCAATTAATGGGGCCTCTGAACTTCCACCACGACGCAAGAAAAAATGGCGCTCCTTGCAGTTCTTCTTTCCTTTGGTCTTCAGTTTTTCTTACTTCAGAATGTAAGCGCTACGTGCTATTGGCCAGATGGTAGTGCTACTTCCACCGACTATGCGCCTTGCAACTACGGTACGACGAGCATGTGTTGTGACACTGCCAATAACGACATATGCACGCCTGAAGGTCTATGTCTCTATCACAAAACTAGCTATACAAGGGACGCATGCACCGACTCGACATGGGCGTCGCCAAACTGTGTATCCGTTTGCATGTGTACGCTAAAAAAAGGCTCTGTCAAATGTTGCTAGAGCCTCGGCTAATTTAATGTACTAGCAATCGATGGTGCCAGTGGCCCCTTAACCCAGTGTCCCAATGGAACCTGGTGCTGCACTTCAAACACCCAAAATTGCTGCGACGATAACCAAAATATCAAGCTTTCACCAACGTCCTCGGCAAGCTCAAGCTCAAGCTCAAGCCCGAGTTCGAGCTCAAATCCAACCTCGTCAGCCAAGCCGAGCTCCAGCACAACCTCGGCCTTTGTCTTTACAAATGTACCTAGCAGCGCGAGCACAGCAACTGGGACAACAATCACGGCCGGGGTAGGCGGGGCGACCACAGGCACGGCAATTGGCACTAGCACATCATCCACGGGGACGTCGTCGTCCCAGCCTACCTCAGCAGGATCGTCGAGTAATATAGGAGTCGGGATAGGGATTGGACTTGGAGTGGGCCTGCCACTTGTAGCCGGAATCATTGCTGCGACCTGGTATTTCCGCTCCCGAAAATCCCAGGGGAGATCTGGAATGGTTGAACTGGAGGAAAACTCCTGGAAGGTCAACATGGCTAACAAGCCACAGAATGCTCAGACATATATGGCCCCGCCCGCACAACTCTACGCATACCACCAGAAAGACCATTCGGGGGTTGTTAGGACAGCGGAACTCGAATAGAAGCTAAGGAGATGAGATAACTACCTTCAACACGTTTTGGGATCATGCGATATCTCACTTGTAATTTATTGTTTGGATCATAGCGGCATTGCATGCATTTGAAGACGTTTGTTTTAACGTTTAGGCGCGATATTTCCCTGGTGGCATCGAGCTACTCAAGAACGAATAGGAATTTTAAGAACATAAATTTCGTATATTATCATAGTATGGGGAAGTAGTTGCTAGTAGTCATAAATAGTTTGTCTTTCAATATAAGAAAATGAAAGCGAAGAGACGTGGAATTCCAGCTTAAGAGGCTTACTGTAAATGTATAATTGCTGTTGATTAGCTTATTATAGCAACGCTGTTAGAGTGTTTCCTGGGCGGAGAGCGCTCTAATCTATGGTTCCCAGTTTTCTTATCTTCTGCAAATTTGCACGCATCCAATCTCGCTTGATTGCCGGGGTACATAGTAATTATCCCTTAAGATGTCCACAAATCAGGTGGCCCGTGCGGAACACCAGAATCATAACTACGCGTATGGCCTATATAGATTTGATTAATTAATTACCATCAATTATGGCTTCCAATCGTACTTCCAATAATATAGATCTTGTTCAACTGGCTCAATACAACGTTCCACCAAACCGGATTGCTAAAAAACTACCCCCCGAGCCATGGGAGCTGCCCGATTTCGAGCCTTTGCATATTAATGATTCGACGACCATGGCACCTCAAATCTACCTCCTACGCTTAATCGAAACGATCCGTTCGCTATATTCAGTCGATTCTTTACTAGTAAGATTGTAGATAAGCTGGTAGAGTAGACAAATAAGTACGCAGAGCTGCACCCGTCGAATGATGCAGGTGAAAAGCTACGGGCCCGCCCTTGTATTTCTGATCATGACGATTTTCATGCATTAATCTGATTGGCTGAATCCTTATCGATAACGCGTGGACGACTTTCGGCGGGTTAAGGGATAGCGAACTGCTATAGCTATCCCTTTGTTTGAATTCATGGACTTTAGTTACCGCCCAAAGCGCCCAATACGAAAAGTTTCTTCTGCCACACAGAGGGAGCAATCTGGCGTCGCCGCTTTGGAACCAAAGAGCGGCGGAAGGTGTTATTAAAAAGGTCTGCTCCTCGTATTATTATCCGAATAATCTTTCAGTGATGGGGCCGGTCTAGTACATGACAGGGTTCGAGCACAGTCCAACGGGAATGCCGGTGCCATGCCAAACAGTCTCCTTTGTGCGTTTGCTGCGACATTTTCCAAAAAAGGAAGTCGTCACCCCAAAGTTGAAATATTGTACCCTATTGCAGGTGGCAATCGCTGATGTAATAAGAGGCAGTGAGACAAATCCAGGATAAAATCCAAGGGCAGATCATTTAATTTCAAGTCTAAAAGAATCATCACTAGCTTCTCCAATATAAAAGCTCAGAAACCTTACCTCAAATATATCACTTCCAACACTGTTAGCTTGAAATCACAACTTCAATCCGCAGCTCACAATATGAAGCTACTCGCCCTTCTACTCCCCATCTTTCTCTTTACCACATCCTCAACCTCTTACCCCTTCGAGGGGAAACCAGTCTTCACCCTCAAAGACATAACATACTCCTCCCAAATCATCTACTCAACGCCTGCGCATCTTGCCGTCGCAGATGGCCACATTGAGTTCAATCTAACAAACTCAGCGGTGCCATACACAACGCGCTGCAGTGGCTCGAGCCAATGGCTGTACAACTTCTTCTACGGCAATATCGTCTACATATGTGATGCGCGCACGGGTGAAGGTGTGGCCAAGGGCGCAAGCGCCAATTTTACGTTTTCGAACCCGGCTGGCACTTTTGCAGTCAACCAGACATGGAGTGAGCCGAGTCGGGGGCACGACGAGCGTGATGAGCACCTCTCCGCGTAGGTTTCCCATTTTGTTTTCCGCCTAAGGCGCTCTGGAATCAGGATTACTACAGAACGTTGACATTTTTGGTGACAGGCTCAACCTCCTTGGAATTGGTAGCGGAAACGCTACGATGAATTGTAAGACTGATTATTGGCAGAATGCGAACTGGACGATAGGTCAACTTTACAGCACTACGATGGTGAATTGCAAGCCAGCGGATCTGATAATCATACCAATGGTTGTTCCGGTACAATAATGGTGTTGGTCAGATCGTATCATACACTTCAATTTGGTGGTATATTGATTGCCCAGTTGTGGGCGCAAATTGCCGTTCGACACTCCTGTAATCTGGTTATTAGGGATTGTGTGCTGGAGTTGCATGTAGGCTGGGACAAGTAAGTAATAGTGCAGTTTGGATAAGCTTTGCCGTTGGGGCTTGGAGTGGATGGAGGAGCTGCATGCCTGTTGTACCACCAGTAAATGCGCTCCTTTGATGAATGAAAGAGCATAAAATATTGCTTTATTCATCTAAGTGAGAAACGTTTCTGCTGTTTCACTAACATCAATTCCAGCAGACAAATATAAGACGGTTACGATATATCCACCCGTCGGATGCATTCCAAAACCTCTATTCAATCAGAGTCATCATCATCATCGTAGTCATTGTCATATCCATCTCCATCATCTTTGTCTGCCTGCGATTGAACTTCCCCCTCATTTTCATCATCTCCTTGCTCGTCCTCTCCGTCCTGATTGTCATCTTCATGCTCTTCTTTTTCATCGTGCCCCGCTTCTGCACTACCGTCACCATCCCCACTTACGGCAACCTCCTCATACACTACCTCAGTCTCTTCACCATCTGCTTGGTCATCTCCTGCCTCGTTCACTTCCTCTTCGTTTACATACTCCACAATCTCCTCTTCTTCCGTCTCCATGATATTACCATCCTCGTCAACGGTTTGATACACGTACTCTGTCTCCTTTTCTCCCTCTACTACCGCAATGCCATCTTCGTACTCCGCTGCCACAATGCCATCCCCATCCTCATCTTCATAAACGATCTCAGTCTCGTATTTTATCACATTTCCGTCCTCGTCCACCTCAACCTCAACTTCCTCTTCTACTACCTCGAACTGCTCGTCTATCCCTTCCTCGGTCGCTGCTGTTACCCAATCTTCAGAGATTTCATATGCCATAACTCCAGCTGCAGCATTGCCCACCGTACCCGCAGCAGCAGCTCCAGCTCCTATGCCCCGTTGTCCAGCTGGTACGACCGACGCCTACTCATTGTAGACCATGCCGCCATAGATATGTTCCACCGGCATTGGGGGACCATACGTGTCCGGCTCGACAAACCCACGCGTGACCGTGGCAGGCGCAGACGCGGACGCTGCTAGGACAGGAGCAGGAGCTAGTGCCGGTTGAGCTGGCGACATTGCGGCAGGGGCAGTCTTAGCAACTGGAGCTGGCGCTTCCTTCGCTGGTTTGGTGGCATCCTTTTCCGCATTCTTCTTTGAAGCGTCACCAGCCTTCGCAGGCGCAGGCGCAGGTTCAGAATTTTTCTTGTCGCCCTTCTTATCGTCCTTCTTACTGTCCTTCTTACCATCCTTATCATCGCTAATGAACATGTTCAGGAGGTCCTTGGTGCCTTTGACGACTTTCTAGGCGTTTTCGATGTTGTTGAGAAAGCCAGCGGCTGAGAATCTGGACCTGTTTGCTTTAGCGGGAGTAGGAGCAGGCTCGATGGAGCGGGAGGTTGCTTTTGGCGCAGTGGTATCGGAGGCAGGTTTCTTTGATGGATCTACTTTCGCACTAGCCACCACGGCAGGCTGCTTGGAAGTTGGTGTAACGGCAGCACCGATTTCTCTAGTATCTGCAGACGAAGGCTTCTTAGTCGGTACCGGGGTGCAGGAGGCTCTTTAGAGGGTACAGGCTTGAGTGCAGACTGGCCTTTCGGCGCAGCCTCTGCTGGCACGCCCGTAGCTGGCTTTTTCTCCTCACCGGCAGCAGCTTTTGGAACTTGCGCGGTCTTGCCTGCTGACGCCGCTGCAGTCGAAGTCTTGGGAATAGGAGTAGCGACCTTGATGGCTTTCTTCACGACGACTTTCTTCCCATCCTTCTCGATAACTTGTGTCTGCGCTGGAACTGGAACCTTAGCTGCAGCAGAGGAGGCAACTGGGGCTCTGATCAGGGAGCCATCTGCAGCCTTTTTAACGATCACCTTTCTAACGACTTTCTTGGTGGCGGGTGCGGCCCCGGGAGCTGTAGCTGCGGCTGCCATAGTGGTTCTTCACAGGAATGCAGGCATGGTTTAGTAGCTCAAGGAGTAACCTTCCAAATTACAGGAAATATGTTTAGGACTGCAGCCAAAGCACTTCAAGTTTTTCAGTCTGATAGCTCTGGCAAGGGCGCGCTGTTGTTGGTTGCTTTGACCCCCTTAATCTTCTACCCCGTGCGCTCGTAGACAGTTCTCGAAAGTGCCTCCTCACACATCTTCCGAAGGGTATCGTTTGAGGTCTTCTGCTGCTGCATCTCATAGAACAACTCCTGTCTGCTCCGTTCCGATTCTTCACTTTGCTGAATGCTGCCACCATCCGAGAGCCGCTGCAGAGCGCCCACTATACCCATTCCTTCACTGACCGCTTGGTCAATCTATCGCTGAAGGCTGACTTCATTCTGCTGCAACATCATATCCCTTCATATCTTTCAGAAGAAACTCTTGGCGGGTCACCGTAAGACTATCACTACCTGTTAACCGGCTGCACTGACATAATTAGGGCGTATTTTCTTTCTATAGGAGGACACGCGCACACACTGGCGGTTGACAACGCTGCACTGAGCGTATTCTTACAGTCGTTAAGCTGTCCCTTGAGGGTCTTAATCTTTTCCTACCCAAACAGGCCCACCCTCCATCTATCCATCCAGAAGGTCTTGTCTCCCGTAGAGTGCCTCATCCAGTGATCTAGTGATGCTTGGAACGCCTTTCGTGCTCTATCGCAATTATACACAGCAGACTTAGTCTCGGTATTAAGGAGGATTTTCAATTCGCCGCCTTGCAATGCCGTATTCAGATGACGAAGAACGGGCTCTATTGTCCAAAGGTCGACTTTAATATTCTTAATCGCGTCGGGGGCATTCTTGATATTATCGATGTTCTGCAAAAGAAACTGGACACCTTGTAGCTGCGGTGGCATTGCCCATGGCAGAGCTGGCAACACCGAGACCATCGGCCATCGCTGGAGTGATCTTTAGGATTGAAAGCTGCTTTTGATGTATTATGTTTATGCGAGAAATTCATAGTTGCAGAACAAATGGACCATGCGAAGATATATTGTTTGATGTGCTGGATGCGCAAGGGCTGAGAGGGCTACAGCGTTTCAGCCGTGGCGGCTCGACGGGGCTATGTTTCAGCGGTTGCCGCAGCTGTGACGATGGCTTTGGCGGTGGCTTTGGGAGCTGCAGATGCACTGTGCCACCGCCAGCCTTGGCGCGACCGCATAAGGAGCTGGGGCAAGATCTAGCACTCTGCCACTGCGCGAGGGAACGCGACGCCTCCTCTGCCGACTTGAAGAGATGCGAGGAATCTGCAACTTTGAAGAAGCGTTGCAGCTAGATGCTCCACACCTTACCAAGGATCGGACTGCTTGAGGCCATGTCAAGCGGTTCGCTACCCCGCCAACTCAACATCAGCGGCATCTCCGCAAGGGACGGCGCGCAGTCCTTTACGGGCATAAATCTCGGATCTATACACTTTGCAGGTGCTAAAGACCGCCAAAATTAGTCTATTAAGCCCCTTAATCCGTCTCCCGCTCGGCATTGGCGGCTACTAACAGGTGTGCTCCGATAGAAACGTTCGAGAAAGAAGTTAGCACCTGTCTTAACGCTCTCTTCCTCACTGACCACGAAACCGACCGAGAGAACCTCATAAGCACGAAAAGGAAGAGGGTCGCTAGTACCTGCGAATGGGTCAGAGACAATGCCACCTACCAATCCTGGCTGGAGGGTGGTACGCACCTTCTCTGGATATCCGGCGGCCCTGGCAAGGGGAAGACAATGCTCTCCATCTTCCTTACCGAAGAGCTAGAAAGAATTTCGAAGGAGGCAAAGGACACAGAGCTACTGCTCTACTTCTGCAGCCATCAAGACGAGAAACGCAACACCGCAGTCGCTGTCCTTAGGGGACTAGTGCACCAGATCGTGACGAAGCGTCGAAAGTTGGCCAAGCATGTTTTACCGTACTTCGAGACTCAGGAAAAGGCCCAACTGACACTGTCGTCTCCCGGGACCCTCTGGATTATTTTTAGAAAGCTCATCCAAGATCCCGACCTTGGTACAGTCTTCTGTGTGCTCGACGGTCTTGACGACGATCAAGATACAGTAAGACTACTAGTACCAAAGATTATCGATTTATTTTCTCCAGAGACCCCACAACCAACTGATAAAGCATTCAAGCTGGTGATCGTCAGCCGAGATATCCCTAGTCTACACAGCTGTGCACAAGTTAAGCTCGATCCTGACAACGACGGCCTGGTCGCTAAAGACATTGAACAATTCATCTCTATTAGAGTCCAAGAACTACTACGAATAGAAGGCTTTAAGGAGTTACGCGCGACTGTTCAGAAAGCCCTTCTAGAGCGTTCCGAAGGAACCTTTCTATGGGTTGGCTTCGTAATGAACGAGCTCTCCCAAAAGAGGACATGTAGCGAAGTGCTAGAGGCCCTACGGGCTCTCCCAAGCGGACTGCCTGCAATGTACAGCCGAATGTTGCTCCAGATTGACCCCGACCGCAGACGTACTAGTTCTCTAATCTTGCATTGGGTTACAATGGCCGCTCGTCCTCTAACACTGGAAGAGCTAGCAGCTGCTATCGGCACCCAATCCTCTGCTCTAATTACTGCGGAGCATGCCGTTCGAGACCATATTGCTTTGTGCGGGCCTTTCCTCAAGGTACAGGGGCACGAAGTTAGTCTTGTCCATCAGTCGACTAGGGACTATCTATTGCGAGAGGAGGCCGATAGCAATCTAGTCCTAGAAGAATATCGCATAAAACCAGAGGAAGCGCACCTAGAACTAGCACGGACTTGTATCGATTGCATTGAGCATAGCATTACGCAACATGCGCTTCCAGGCGTTGATAATGAGTCTTGGGCGGGGAAATCCCCACTATTAAAGTACGCAGCGCTTCACTGGCCAGAGCACGCAAGGTGCTCTTCTACACTCGCCGCGGAGCTCTTCGACCCCTCGAAGTCCTTCTTCCAAAAGGAGTCTAGTCTACGGAAGAATTGGTGGGAAACCTACCTGAAAATTGAACGAATGCAGAGTGAACCTGCTTTGCCGTTACTGCATATAGCTTGCCAGTTCGGAATTGCTCCATGGGTTCAAGCGCTGCTGAGTATGAAGACTTGGATACCTAGGTTCCGCAAGGAAGCAAACAAGGAAGCAAACAAGGAAGCAAACAAGGAAGCAAATGGCCAGAGGCCACTAAGTTTAGCAGCTTCGGGAGGGTACGAGGCGGTAGTGCGGCTGCTGCTCGACCACGGTGCGGACGTCAACGCGAAGAACAATAATGGATGGATAGCGCTGCACACGGCAGCTTCAGGAGGGCACGAGGCGGTTGTGCGGCTGCTGCTCGACCGCGGCGCGGACGTTAACGCTGGGGATGGGTATACAGGGACGGCGCTGCACTCGGCGGCTTCAGAAGGGCACAAGGCAGTGGTGCAGCTGCTGCTCGACTGCGGCGCGGACGTTAACGCGGGAGATGGGTATAGAGGAACGGCGCTGTGCTCGGCAGCTTCGGGGGGGCACAAGGCAGTGGTGCAGCTGCTGCTCGACTGCGGCGCGGACGTCAACGCGGAGGAGGATAATAGAATGACGGTGCTGCACTTGGCAGCTTTAGAAGGGCACGAGGCGGTAGTGCGGCTGCTGCTCGACTGCGGCGCGGACGTCAACGCGAGGGATGGTGATGGACAGACAGCACTGCACTCAGCGGCTTCAGGAGGGCACGAGGCGGTTGTGCGGCTGCTGCTCGACCGCGGCGCGGACATTAACACGGGGGATGGGTATAGAGGAACGGCGCTGTGCTCGGCGGTTTCGTACTACTCGGCTTCAAAAGAGCACAAGGCAGTGGTGCAGCTACTGCTCGACCGCGGCGCGGACGTCAACGCGAAAGATGATCGTGGAAGGACAGCGCTGTACTGGGCGGCTTGGGGGGGCAACGGGGCGGTAGTGCGGCTGCTGCTCGACCGCGGCGCAGACGTCAACGCGGACTATAGATGGACGGCACTGCGTTCGGCAGCTTCAGAAGGGCACGAGGCGGTGGTGCGGCTGCTACTCAATCACGGCGCAGACGTCGACGCGGAGGATGATGGAGTGACAGCGCTGTGTTCGGCAGCTTCAAGAGGGCACGAGGCGGTGGTGCGGCTGCTGCTCGACCGCGGCGCGGACGTCGGCGCGAAGAATAATTATGGAAAGACGGCGCTGCACTGGGCGGCTTTAGGAGGGCATGAGGCGGTGGTGCGGCTGCTTAAGTTAACTGGAGCCTCTTCATAACACGTTGCAAGACCTTAATATTTATCAACCCCTATTTTCACATTAAGTTTATAAATTATATTAATATATACATTTAAGTGTTCCTACTCGTCTATAGGGGCGTAATACTCTATATATTACCTATAAAGGTCTCCCTATAATAGGCCGACTATATCTTATAGAATAGGCTATAGATTAGGTCCCACTAGGCAACCTACTTTACCCTATTCTACTAACCAAGCTTATATCCTCCCTTTTATAAGCTAGCCTATATCTTTAACCGTTAAGTCCTTGTCTAACTAGCCTATATTTCCCTTATAGCCTCCCCTATATATATTGGGTTGCGTGCACTACGCCTATTAAAACCCTCCTGTGAGTCGCCTATAAGTCGGCTGTAAGTCGAACGCCATAGGGCCGTCGAAGCTAGCCTGTGTTTCCGCTCCTAGAGCTTTGCCTGTGTTTCCACCTCATTAAGCCGTCTAGTCACCGTCACGTCGCCGCCACGTCGCTGTCTGTCGAACGGACTCGTATATAGATTGATCTATGACGAAAAAGAGACTATATATACATAGTGGTAGGTGGTAAGACATACAAGGGTAAGCAGCTGAGTGGTAAGATATACGAGAGTAAGCAGCTAAAAAATAGTAAGCAAGTCCAATTTAGGTCGACACTGTCGCTGCCGCTGTCGTCCAGGTCGCGCGCACTATGCCTATTAAGACCCTCTTCTAAGTCACCTAGGTGTACCAGATACCAGATAGGCCTTCGTAGAGGGGCCTTAATAAGTTCTCTAGATAGGGGCCTTAACGAGTCCTTCGCGGTGGCCTTAGGGCCTTGATAAGTTTCGTATAATTCTGTAACCTTAACAAGTTCTTGTAAGTAGAGGTTCCTTACGCCCTCGCCGCGTTCCCTTTGCGACCTTAGAGCTAGTGTAAGCCCAAGAGTATCCTATTATACGCCTAGGGCACGTCTACATTAACTGGCTAGATAAGGCCAGTTTCGGGCCTGGCCGCGGGCCAGGTAGTTATATATTAGGTAGTTTTTGTCAGACGCTGAGCAGGCTGATGGAAATGATACATATGATGCTCTATGAAGAAGAATCTCAGGGGCTTGAAGGCCCTGAGAAGGTATCTACACGATGGCCCGTGCGCTGTCACGTGACACGTCGCCGAGCTTAAAGAGACTACCCAAGTACCCCGCCCTTACCAACAGTTTTTATATCCCAGTCTCCCTTAATAGGCCTCCCTAGGTAGTAGGATAGGAATCTTAAGCGGAGGCAGTAAGGCTCCTAGTATTATTAAGGGTAATGCTTTATATAATCTACCTATAATATTAATAAGTACCTATCCTATGCGCCGTTGAGGTGCTCCTTTAAATGTGGCCCGTGCGCGAACACCAAATGACGTCGTCCCCAAATTGGGCTGCCCTTTATGCAATATGCACCTCTGCGCGCATAGGCCTTGCTAGCAGGAATACCTCGATCGAATCGAGCTACAATAGAGTCAAATTACATATAAAATCTGAGCTTTATTACCATAATACTGGGTTGCAATTAATTGATCAATCCATGGTTTCATTTTGCCAGGACTTGATTAAATCTAGAGCCTCTAGTTGGCTCGGTAAAAGGAGCACCTTTCTCAACGGCGCATGGGATAATAGAAGAGAATACCTATAATAGGGAGTGCCTTATATATATATATATATAATATTATACTACGTATAATACTACGAATATAGTCTAGGATATAGCGCTATAGTTCTATATATATAAATACTATCTTAGTAGTTTGTAACCCTCTAAACTAGGGGTTTACTACTCCCTAGTAAAATACTATGCTATTAACAACTATTAGGTTGCAAAAAAATAGTAGAAAAGACTATAAGAAATTAAGAAACCCTAATGCCTATCCCTATTCCATTCATAATTAATTTTTATCCTTCTACTCTCTATTATCTACTATTAAAAGCCTAGTAAAAGTTACTTCCTTTTAGAGATCTTACTACTATTAACTACTTTCTAATAGCTATTTCTATTCTATCTAGAAATAGAAAAAGCGCCTCTTTTCCTTTCTTTATACAAAATAACTTTTTAAGAGAGAGAGAAGAGCTTAGTTACTTTGATATCCCCCCCCCCCTTATCCTAATATAGGGGTAAAAGACTAACGACGACGCCAACGACGATTTGTAACTATTACTCAATTGCCACTAGGCCGATATTGCCACTCAGTCGGTAATAAGTAATGAATAGGTAATAGAAATGGGTAGTAAGACATACGATGGCAAGAAACAGGGTGGTGAGTCATAAGGTGGTACCTCGACGGTCGACAATAGCCGCTACGAACGAGGCGTGGAATATTGAGAGATGCTGATAGTACCAGTTAGGGATTGCGTACATAACCCCGGGTACTACCTGATTTTTCTCATGGCTCTGCAGTACGCTGTGGTCCGTTGAGATTGCCACCATAGTCCTTCGATAAGGCACAGATACCTGAATGTAGGCGGACAGCTTATGACCGGGCGAAACATATTCAACCAAAATTAGATGAAGCCTTTTAGCATATTCAGGCTCACTGCTCCGTGTACACTCGCCCTAAGGCCTACAGATGACTTTGCTACTTTCACATGAGAAGTACTGTAAAAGCTAACAGATCTTCACTGGTCCGTGAGTGTGGAGGTCTGTGCACGAACGCAGCCTTAGACAGAAATTAACCAATAGTTTCATCGAGCTTGCTGTCTTGCAGGAGGACCCATCCCCGGAGTACATTACCAATCAGGAGGTTCTAAACAAAACAAGGCAGTGACGCTAGCGGAACCGGCACAAGCGCAGCCCCAAAAGGTTATTGAGGCTCAACTGTTTATCATCATTATTAAAGCACGGACAAAACGCCCTGCGGCTGTTCCGACACGACAAATATTCGCCCCCAAGCTTGTCACATTGTCCACCTTTCCCGAGACTAGCGCGATCTCGCGTATTCATGGCTTCTACCAGACCTGCGGGTTGGATATCAAGCAATTTTCCAGGTTACCGCCTTGAAAAGCAAGTTGTGATTCAGTTCCTTGAAGATAAGTTCGGCAATTGGGAGGATGGCAGTTACAGCGAGCAGGATTTTGATGTCAAGGTTCGCAGAACAATTCAAACTGATTTCGCAAAATACTCACACACTGTGATCTACAGTTCGAGCAAGACAAATATATTTTCAACATCCCTAGGAGCCTAACCACTGTAGGATATCCCCCATTAACCAATACATAGTTTATAGAGCTGACAGAACATAAGGCCGAGGAAGAGGAGCTGATGAGGCTTCGAATACCGGATTCTGATGACGAATAGGATTCTTGGAAAAGCGCCTTGCCGCAAGTGCGCAGCAGCTGAAATTTCAAGATTGCGGGGTCACTTCGAGGGGCTGTGTTCGAAGCGAGAACTCGCCAAGGCAGGCGAGGTATCAAAAGGGTTTACGTTGCGTGGACACTTGCGAATGATTGTTTTTGTCTCGGGCGAACTTGCAACGCGGGCTATGCGAATACTATTCGCATAAACATCTCAATCCATATCACGTGAAAATACTGTTAGCTCGCGTTTCATGCCTTTAGAAGTCACCGCCGTTGGGGCGTTCCGGTGAGCCGGTCTTGCTTTGCCTCTGGGCAGTGCACCATTCTCTGGCCCTAAAAGTACAGCATTGCCGTCTCACCTGTAGTACATGCTCGATTTGAGGAAACCATCTCCATTGCTGTAAACCATAGGTGGCTTTTCGAGCAGCATGGACCTATCAGAGAGGTTTCGTCAATCCTGTGAGACATTCTCGCATTATCCGCAAAACATCGTCTTTCCTGAAACGTACCGTCATTATCTCATCGAATACGTTAAAAGGCTCGATGAGAAAGACAAGCAGCTCTTTTGCGATGGAACGACCTCCGCAAAACCGGCTGTTGACATCTCCGAGTTTGCAGAACCTGCGATAGGTAAATGAGAGTCTCTCTGCCTCCTCCCCGCTAACTTTGTGTCACCAGGACTCGCACATTTTCGGGTAAAAAGTATAGATGAGATGAAGGGAAGGCTCCATTTTCTACAAGCTCCTACTAAAGACGCGAAATCCCGGTTCATGTACGTCGAAACGACTATTTCTAACTCCCAGAAAGGGTATTCGAGCTAAGAAATCAAGATTCATACATGCTCCACATTCCCGTGAACAACTCAACACGACGAGAGCTATGCTTCTCTGTGCATTGACGTATCACCAAGTTATGCCTGCGTTCTTAGATTTCATCTTCCCTTTTGGACAACAAAAATATCAAAAAGATTTCCACTCCACAGGTTTTCGACACGAGACACGTCTAGATGAGGTTGATCGAGGTTTAGCACTTCCAGATCTTGGTCGTTCAGGCCGCACCTTGCAGCTGTGCTATTCTTTAAAATCAGTAGAGCCTTCAAAAACCGGTAATGAGGAATGGACGATCAGACAGACTGCACTATACCATTCTTTCGATATGGAATCTGGTCGAGCTGTTTGGTTTATCATCAAGGCCAATCAGATGATGAAAAAGCGGATCAAGGAATCTGGCAATTCTCCCGAACTAGTATCATTTGAAAACCTCAGCCGTTCCTTCGCATCAACTTTCGGGGTGCATTTGATGTTGTGCGACTGGGCCCGCGAGAATTGGCGATGGTACATTAATTCATTAGAAGATAGGCTTCAGGAAAGGACTGAAGATACGCTCCTTGCTCCAGTGAGCAAAATATCTACTACTCCTCTTTCGGGACCACAACGAATAGCAACAGCACCACCAACAGGCCCAATACAACGCCAATCATCTACTTTGGCATCAGGGGGGATCCCACTGCAACGTCTCGTGCGGCATGTGACTGGATCACTCAAGCCTGGAAGATCCGCAACTATGCCACCAGAAACTACTCCGACGTCAATGCATATACCAGCATTTAATCCACAAATCGCGGCAATCGATCCCGAAGACTATACCTTCAAGGATCTCCAGCAACTTCAGTTTGATGAAGAAAAGGCAAATGAAGCATTGCTGATCCTGAGGATGAACGCGAATATCCTTCTTGAACTAATTGAATACTATCAGTCTCTATCGAGTTCAGAAGATTTCCCAGACGATCTGAGGAAGAATTGCAAAGGGGACGTGACTCGGTTTCAGAGACGTGTAGCAGGTGTAATAAGTGACTTGCGGATGCAGCAATCTCGCATTGAGATGCTTCTGCAACTTGCGGCGGACAGGAAAAGCTTGGTAAGCCCTTCACTCATTCATAGCGAATGGCATTATTAACATGACTTAGCTTTACAGTATATTTGAGCACCGGAATATGGAGACCAATAAGGATCTCACTCAAAAGGCACAAATGTCCGCAGAAAAGATGGAGGCATTAACTGAGCAGATGAACGACATTGCCATCAAAACCGAGAGGGAGACAGTATCGATGCGAATTGTCACGATTGTCACGTTATTTTTCCTTCCAGGAACATTCGTATCAGTAAGTAACGTAGGGCCATGCCTATTCTCGGCTACTCTAATGTCTGATGGCTGTAGACTCTTATGAGCACCAGTGTGTTCCAATTCGACAGCGGCACGAAATTAGTAGAGTCTAAGGCTCTTTATCTATTTCTAGCTATTTGCCTGCCATTGATGGCATTGACTTTCGTATCAGCGTGGATGTATTTCAAGCTTGAAAACAATAAGGACAAATCAAGATGGGGAAGATTTTCGCTCAAGATACCCTCTTATCCATTTCATTCGCTTCGGCCCGAGACCGTGTAAAACGTTGTTTCAAAAATCTTTTTACTTTCCGATACTTATACCCTGTTCAATATTTCGTCATGAAGTGTAAGAGTACTGTAATACGTGGAGATGCGGTGTCACTTATTTCAAGCTTTGCGTGACCAGCCGAATCTGGTTTGGTGTAACTTGGTCCACCGCTAGTCCCCACAAATCGCCGTCCTGCAACTATTATTGTTCTTCCTCCAATGCCTAATGCCATTCGTGATGGAAGAAACGTTGTATTTAAGCAATTGCGTGCATAAGGCTGGCGCTGATCGCATATTCAGTTTCTTGTGTGGTAGCACGCCATCGAAGACCCCGATGATATTCGTCCAGAGGTATGCTTACATCCTCTCAATTCTCGCTCATCGAGAGCCTGCGGACTCAAGCGCAGCTAGAATACCCAAAATACGGCACGGCAATTCCTCTAGAGCTAACTAGAGAAAGAGCTCAAGTATATACCGGACTGGCCTCCTTACTGGCGGCTGCTGGGTGGGTGTGCTGAGATAAGGGAGAATGGCGAAGCTCACTCACGTTTATCCAGTGGTAAAGCATTTCCCTAGCCGCCAGCCTTGACGAAGATCCTAGCTTCGTTTTTAGGATTGGATAAAAAAGTTAAAACAGTGGTGCTTTTTCTTCACTTCGGTTATTGGCGTATTTTTGAGTTTATGTATTTCACATTCCTCCCATTCTATTATCTCTTTTCAAGAGTCACACTCAAAGCTAGCGTTACGCGCGCAACTCGTGCTTTATTCTGTACTCTCCCCTTAACGGCTATTCTACTATGGACGGCAAATTTGACGTTACGGCCGTATAACGCTACCTTTATGGTGATGACGGCTCGCCGCTCCGCTCTCTAGAGTCATCGAACCCGCAAAAAGAGTACTTTCCACCAAAAAATCGTCTGAATACGCCTCAACACCTTGAGTTTATGTGAGATCCAGAACAGTACGGCGTCAGTCGCAACAGTGGTTGGTAATGACCAGGTGCCAGCAGCATCATGATTTACTGTGATACGATGGTACACTACTGGAAGAAGTTCGGAAACACTGGTTCCGGAACTGGAAGGAGATGGACAGACAGTTTTACGTCTATCCTACGAGAATACTGTGATATGGGGGGCTGTCATGTGTAGCTGTGGTGGATGTCCACTCAGCAGATTGCTTCTTTTGCGATCGCTCGCGTATGAGCACGGATACAACCACGGATTCAGGTACGTACCCACTTGAGTTCCCCCTCGAAAGCTAGTCAATCTGATATGTTTACGCATACTTAGAGTATGCGCTATACCATGGAAACACAGGAAGGTTGAGAGGGGCAGTGATCGACTGCATTAGTTCGCAGAGGTCAGACCCGATCGAGGCGTCTCTTCACCGACCAGCGGGTACTCGATGTGGATTGGCTCAGCCGTACGCCACTGCTCGGTGGTTGTTGCTCGATGGTTGTTAACGGCCTGGCCTTGCCCTGCTAGCCCTAGGCAGCCGAAGTCGAACTCCTCTCGCGCACTTTGTCTTCAATCTCATGTTCAATACCCAAGATCCCTCCGTATATATGTCCATCCCCCTCGTCTCGCCTGTCTTTTGCTGTCCGAGCTTACATTGGCTGAGGGTGTCTGCGAGTGCGCACCATGTCTGAGTCAGAAGCTGTACACAGACCCCGCAAACCGCAAGCTGATCACAACCATGCTCTCATAGAGTACCACAACTGGCTCAAAGATACCCGCGTGCTAGGCAGTGGCTGTCTTGCGACTGAAGCGACCGATTCTGACTGCCTATTCGTGCCTAAATCCGACCTCCAGCACTACCTGAAGAGAGAAACAATCGTCAAGATTTTGCGAGTGTTAGGCATTCGATATCACAGCGCCGATGTCATACTAGAGGGCTACCTCAAGAATTTTGCTATCCTTCTAAGTCTAGATCGTGGGGAGCTCATCGAGTGGTTCCTCCAGTACGATAGCCTTTCAGATAAGAAGCTGCCATTCGAGACATGCCCTCCAACATTCCCACAGACGAGCGACTCGAACTTCTTCAATACATTCTCTAGGCAGCAGTGGATGTTCTGCGCCCCTACATTTTCTTGCAGGAAGCACCACATATGGGCGTTGAATGACGGCTGCATCTTACCTATCGTTGAGAAGGAAGAGCTTGGTCGCGGTGGTAGCTCAGTCACTTATAAGATCAGATTGCATCCTTGCTATGATCGCTTGATTGGGGAAAGCGATCAAAAAAAGGCATTCCAACGATATCGCATCGTCTTATGTTCAATTAACTAATAGTGATAGTAGGGAAATAACAAATTCGCTCACGTATATGTTTTGAAAATCTACAATACACACGATGCGGAAATTCGTTATAGAAAGGAGCTGGACGCATTCATACATTTGCGGAAAATGCAACAATCTACAAGGAGCGTGATACAGTTTTATGGCAGCTTTAAGCATTGCGGTGCTTATAGCTTGATTCTGGAGTATGCAGACAAAGGTACCTTGGAGCAATACTTCCAGACCACCGAGCGACCTTCGAACGGGCCGGATATTCGTAAATTCTGGAAAAGCATCTTACAACTCGCAAAAGCTTTGAGTCGAATACACGAGGTAGAAGCTGCGGATCCGGGCGATCCTGAAATATTCCATGGGTAAGCTTTTCCTGGCTAAAACAGTTGTAGGCACCATATCTAACAGTGACAGGTGGCATCAAGATGTGAAGCCAGAGAATATATTGGTGTCGACACGAGGCGACAAGCTGGAATTTGAGTGCGAGTTCAAATTGGCCGACCTTGGACTTAGTCATTTTAAGATTGCCGGGGATGATGCGGAAGACCGCGACTCAAGAGGCACTCGAACATATGGTAATTATACCTCATTGTGTAAATTGTATAGTCAAATAACTTTTTGCAGGAGCTCCGGAATGCTACCGAAGCAATGCATTTCAAGCTAAAAGCCGCTTAAAAGTGACGCAAAAAGTCGACATCTGGTCCCTCGGCTGCTTACTAAGTGAGGCTGCCGTGTGGCTTGTCCGCGGAAAGACTGGGCTTGACAATTATCGTCGCGAACGTCGTGGAAAGATGGAAGAAAGGGATCCGGACTTCACAGATTTGGGTTGCTTTCATGACGGCACAGAGGTGCTTGACGTTGTGATTCAGACCCATGACATGCTGCTTGAAGATCTCCCTCGATCGGATAATATTACTGATGGGGTCTTGGAATTGGTACAGCGAATGTTGAAGAAAGTTCAGGTTCGGCCTACAGCTTTTGAACTTGTGGACATGATAGAGGATACTTTCAAGAAGTCTCAGAAGCACCAAATCTCACATAAGCCCCACGATTCAGGAAAAGCGGAAGCATCAAGTCCAATTCGAGCTCAAAGCCTTCCTGCACCTCGACATCCCCCGGGGACGTCGAGGAGTAGACCAGTGGTTCAATCACAATCCCGAGGTGAACTTGGTTCTGGCGAGTTCAGTCCCCCGACAGGATATATGGAGGATGGCCTTCGGATCACGGAGGAGCCTCAAAGCGAAAGTCCAGATGCGATTACTGGGTTCGAGGAAGAAATGTATCACCAATCTTTCGATGATGACTCTGCTGTACTGAGTCCTCACTATCGGGGGGTATCGAACCCGAGGACAGAGTCTGAAGCTACGGAAAATCGGGGGTCGAGCACTATTCTTGAGAGCTCAAGATATTTGCGAGGCCATGACGAAAAATTTTCGGGCGCGTTCAGCTCACCCCAAATTAATGCCGCTGGCAGCAGTATGAAGAATCGTAGGAAACCTCTACTGTCTTATGCAGACCGCAAACGAGCTATGAGCGACTCGCCAAATAATTTTGCCAACGTCGGAGGGGGTTTTACATACCAAACCAACGCGTCCAGAATTCCATCAGGCTCTCCCGTATCTTCAAGCGCATACTCGCCCACTATTCAGGCCGCCCCTGCAAGTCCATTCAAAAACAGCTACAGCACAGTGTCTTCGATGGTGGATTCCAATGTTAGTGACCATAACAAAGACAAGGTTGTGATTAAACAAAGCCCTCAAGGATCCGAAGTTAGTCGCGCCAATGACGTCTCACGTGGCAGCCCTGTGCAGGCTAAGGAGAAGTTACCCGACTTGCCATATATATCGTTTGATGATGCATACAAATGGAGACAACAGCGTCGGGGGCGCTCCAAGGAGGAATTGTGCGCTGAGAATGTTCTAGAGAGGCTAAATCGTCGAGACCATGTATGTATAAAGTACCATCTGCTTTGGGCGAGACAACTAATGGTAGTTAGGTCTTTATTATTGATAACTCACCGTCCATGAGGCAATACTGGCCTCAAGTATTGCGGGTTTTAGAAGTGTTGGCTTATATTACCAAAGAGAAGGATCCAAATAAGCTTGAGCTATATTTTACAATGAAAGCGGGCAGGTTCTCCGGGTCAAGCAGCACCGATCTTGTAACCGCAGCACGACCACGCAAGGCTACAGACAAGGCTACTGGCCTCTCCGATTTATATCCACGCATCCACAATATTTTCAGTGACTACAAAAAGAATCTCAAGCGGAAATCCTTCCTAGGGACTTCATCCCGCCGACCAATGAGCCTCTATATACTTACGGATGGGAACTGGCAGCCTCCAAGGGACACTGAAGAGTGTATTGCACAATTAGTAAGGGATCTTGACGTGAGTGACCAATATCAGGTTGGGATTGAATTCATTCATTTTGGAAATAACCGGGACGGAAGAGCTCGATTGGAGCATCTTGATGATGGCTTAAAGGAGGAGTTTAACCTTAAATGGTAAGCCATAACCGAGATGTATTGCGATTCGTATCTGATAGTTACCTAGGGATATCGTTGATACGGAGCCCGCAGATGGGAATATCCTAAAGATGCTCCTTGGCGCCATCAACAAATGGTTTGACGGCGATAAAGACCAGCGTTCTCCCACCCGCGGTTCGACAATGTATAATTAACGGCCCACCGCTCCAGTCTCCCCCATTAGCCAGTCGTCGGCTTTGAAGTCAGTTTGTCGTAATTTTCCACATCGGCGGTGCGCTTTACTCCATCTGCATATGAGACGCCAAAAGCATTTATTAATCGCCATTACAGTCTAGATTTTTTTAATTTTAGGGGTTCATGCCTCGTGCGGAAATTTTATTTCAGAGATACCCGGGATGAATTAGTTTAGGATACCCCCTTCGGACACCAGGTTGCGGACTGGCGCAGAACGTCTGGTGAATATTGGTAGGATAGAATAGGGACTGGGATGTTCGGAGTTTAAGTATCAATGCTGCGGAATGGTTCTCTGCGTCATTGATACATTTATATGTAAGAAGTGATGGATTTATACGGCCGTATTCAAAAGTGAATGAGCTTACGGATATCTAAGGGTAGTATTGCTGTACAATCATCCTGTACATGAGTGTTTTCTTGCTATAAGAAAAAAGGCACTTCAACTGCGCTACTGCTATATTCCCCTTTCAATGTAGAAGAATTATACGTGTCATTCAGGGTGAGAACGAGGTCTATCTGAGGCCTAATTTAGTTACGGTTGATGTATTTGGCCCACTACATATAGACTCTGACATCACATAAAATTTAATACGTGAAGTCCTCACGAGTAACACCCGGTAACAACCCAATTAATTGCTGGTTCATGGTATAAAGTTAAGGCCAAGATTTAGAGATAGCATCGCTATAATATTAACAGAAACATAATAGGAAAGTAAACTGCTGCATAGTCACAGCCGTCATTTCTAAACCGGCATAAGACGAACTTGTAGCGGAGGGGGAGGTAGAGCAAAGCGGAGCGGCAAATCTTACAGATATATATAATGTAAATTAATACATGTATGCTACATACGGCCATAGGTAATGGAAAGCAGAGGGTCCCGTCCGCTCCCCTGTACTTAAACCATTAACCGGCAGATTAGTAGTTAGGTGGGTGACCACTAGCGAATACCTGCTGCTGTATGTCTGTGTTTTACTTTTGCTCCTCTAGTTAATTTAAATGCTTTGACACTTGTCTTTTTATTGCATCCATTGCTCTGATGCTGGATAATCGGACCCATAGAACTCGGTTACCCCCTACCACCAAATCGGTCACCACCACTTTGGAAGCTATCTACACCCTCTATTGTAATCATCTATAGCCTTTCTAAACAACTTGAAGCCAATCAGGAGGCTGGCTTGAGAGGGTATAGGTAGAAAATCTAGCGGACGATCATTCAACGCCACTGAGACAAGACTTGAATTAATTGATAGCAACAGCTAGGAACATCACAAGCTAGATTTGGCATCAACAAGCACCGCATACCTGGCTATCTCAAGGACCTAGAAAGACGTTGCTTAATATGTGCTATGTTCATGGAGGATTTCCTTTCCTAGCTTTTCATTACTTTCTCGCTTTCTCTTATCCCGTTGCTCATATCCACTCTTTCTACTGATCCTGCTATTAGTGATACCTTCCCGCTACTACATAGCCTCCCGGTTCGAGGAAAAAAATGAGCAGTGCTGGCAGGTTGATTACATCCCAATCTAAATCTCCCACCCTCAGCCCTCCCGATAGCACTATATGGCAGCTGCCCACTTGCGGTTAACTTCTAGACACGGCTGGGGAGTAATACAAACGTCTCGCATACCTGGCTAACCAAACCATCTTTCCCAATCCACATCAGTCAATCCCGCCGCGATTAAATAAATCACATAGCGACGATCACCATGTCCATTCCAGAGCTCTCCACCCTCTTCAAACACTCCAAATATCACCAAAACATCTCGATGCCTCCAACTCCCCTCTAACACAGCTCACAATGCTTCCCACCGGCACTCCATCAATCATCCTTGTCCTCCTGACCACTCGCACCTTCGCCTTGCAACACAACATCACTGCAGGCCTCGAAGGCCTCACCTTCAACCCCCATAACCACCGCCTCCGCCAGCGCCACGCTCCTCTTCCTCTTCCACCTAGGCCTGCACAACGTCGTACAAGGGGTCTCCTCCTCCCCCTGCACGCCTCTCGCCGGCGGCTTCAGCTCGCCCTTCGTGCCCGCAACCAACGCCACCGCGCCCGCTCCCACGACGTTCGAAGTCCGCGTCACGAGCACCGCCCCGCCGTGGTTCTACTGCTCCTAGGACACGCACTGCCAGGCGGGGGTGGTCGGCGTGGTTAACGAGCTGTGAGGAATCCCATCCCCCATCCCCAATCCGAACCCCACCCCTCCCCTTAAAACCGCCAAACACCTCACACCCTCCCCATACTCCTCCTGCTACCACCACCCCCTTCCTACCTTCCTCGCTATGTTTTTAGTTTTGAGGAAGCGCGGCGGCTGATACTAAGGCGCGGAGACGCGGCCAACGGCACCACTCTCGCCTAGTAACCTGAGCGCGAGTACGCTGACTGGGAGAGCGGGTAGAGCGGACCGGATTGGGTTTGGAGGGCGGGCGGTTCTGGGAAGCGTTGGGGGCGGGGATTTGGGGGTTATGAGGGGAAGAAATTGGGATTGGAGAGGGTAGAAAAAAAGGGGTGGGTTCAAGAAGCCGCTTACGGGTTGTAAAAGACGCAACGACAACACCTCGCGATTATCGAAAAAGGGCCGAGGAAGAAAGGATATTTCTATACAAACTTGTAGTACAAAAAGTTGTGTCTCTGGCCAGTCAGATTACATCCCACCGCGCTCCATCCAATGCGACTTGCGTCGCCCCCTACACCCAAAAAAAATCTACCATGAAACAAACACAGCTTGTGGTATCTCACACTCCCGCTTCTCGACCGACGCGCCTTCTCTGCTCTATCCAGCGTGCTCCACGATCTCGCTGACCAGCTGTCCGTCCTTGATGTAACTCCTGAACTGCTCCGGGATCGGGCACTCGGCATAATCGCCATCCTCGTCTTTCGGCGGCAGGTTGATGTTGATGCTCGTGCACTTGCTGGTGAAGATTTCCGTGTTTGTACTGTCCTTTGATAGGTAGATCTGGGCCGAATCAACTTGGTCAAGCAGGACTGTAGGTAGGGAGCCGAAGACCTGGAGGGCGAAATTGGGGCATTTGATGACGTCTACAGAACTGACGAGCGAGTCGATGATGAGGGATGTGCGGGCGCTGTTGTCGACCGAGATGGCGTTTGCTTTGCCTACAATGCGGATCGTGGTGCTCTTGCAGCGGGAAATGAGGATCGCATGGGTTAGTGTGGCTTCGATTTCGACAATGTCGCCAGGCGAATCGAAGTTGTCCTATCCCAATTACCGTCAGTGAAAGCGCTTCCCGCCAGATTTGGAAGTATAGCGGGGAATGGAGGTAAAGAGCGGGGGTAGAGGTAAGGTTACTGCTTACAATTATCCACTTATTACCATCCAGTTCTTTCCTCGGCGGTTTCTTCGTCCGCATGCTTTCCGGCTTCGGCTTCTTACCTGGCGGTGCGGGGCTTTTGCTTCGCCCAATTGACCCTGTGCTATCGCTGCGTGTGGGTACCGGTGCGTTGGCACGTAATGACGGGTTCTTATGTGTCATCTGACTTGGATCCACCTTTTTCAATCCTGCAGTCACCGCCTCGCCCCGGTTAAGTTCGTTGAAAACAGCTCCCATATCTGCAGCCTGTGGCTTTGAGGCTTGTGGCATTGGTGGAGGAGGAGGTGGTGGCGGTGGTGGTGGTGCGCCTGCTGCGGAGGGAGGGGGTGCGGCAGAGCCGTTGGTGGTTACACCGGCGGGGGAGGATTTGACTTGTTTCAGCGCCTCACCAGCGTCTATTCCTTCCTTATTCCAGGCGACGCCATTGGTGTGGTATTCTTTTATGTAGGTAGCAAGGGACTTGAAGAGCTTGTAGAAGGCTTGAACCCATTCGACGTTGGTTCGGTCGGGTCTGGGTAGAAGTATTAGTGATAATCCGGTGAAGGTTGTTTGGAGATGCCTACTTCTCCTTATACTCCTTCAGCACTTTATTGCCAAACATCTGTGCACCGCCGAACAGCTCTGCAACGTAATCTGCTGGCTTTGGGTTTGATTCCACGGTTATCCAAGCAAGAGCTCCAACGCCGTCTGCTACTAATGATAGAGGATCCTTTAAGGCAGGCTCCCGGTTCGACTGCCTTACATTGTCCACCTTTTCCATAGCTTGTTCGAGGTCTTTCAAGGTGTCTATGTAGACAGAGGATGACATGTCTGGTTTTTTTGCTTTTGTCGTGACGAGGAGGAATTGCCGTTGTGCGAAAAAGGCCTGCAATACAGCTTTCGCCTGAAAGTCATGGCAAATCAGCATTTGCGCCGCATAGCTGAAGCTTAGCAGAATATAATATGGCTTACCTGCCCATCAATGACCCCGCCCAATTTGCTACTAAGTTCCACCCAAGCATTGAGCTCTGTATTGAGAAGGATGTCATATGCCTCAATTGAACGAGGTAGTATTATTGTAGGTTTTGAGGCAGGAACAGAAGCCAGGCCTGGCATCGGGGGAGCGCTTGGTATCGAACCCGTGCCTTGGGCTGAGGAGCTTCCATTTGCAGTTGAAGCCTCGAGGCCGACTGATGACAAAGCGATGTCTTCGAGACGGGAGGTGGCGGCCTCAAGTCTAGATATCAAGGTAGTTAGTATGGAGTCTTGGACTTGTACTAGTCCTGAGAGACGATGGGTTCTGGCGTCTTCCATGTTGACGGACGAGTATTGGTAAAGGGGTGGCGGGAGGGCGAGGAACCAACCGTTTTATAAGAGTGGTCAGATTGTTCATGTTGTTTGTCGTCGCCATTATGCGGGGAAAAGGTGGGTATGCAAGGGAGACAGCTGGTAGTGCAACAGGGCTTGCTGGCGGGAGGGTGCGGCAGCTCTCGGCAGCTTCTCGAAGAAATCAATAGCCAAAGGGGAAGGGCGGATGGTGGCAGAGTCAGAATGAGGCTCGTGCAAGCATGCGGATTGATGAGAGTGGGTAGAAATTATCTACGTGGAGCGTGTAACGAGTGGTGGTAGCTCTCTCCCGCACCTCAGACTCGCCTACGCACGGCCAAGAGAGGAGCATCAGCCATCAGGCCCTCCAGCGGTGACTGCGCTGTCAGCTCCATCTACATTAACCATGACACCGGACACTATGGAGGAAGGCGACACATCTCGCATTGATTTCTGCACCCTGGGCATGTTCATTATCGGTACATGTTATATATATAAAGTTACTCTCCTTTCCACACCTAATAGCTAATTTACCTAGATGACATCGAATTTCTGCCTCCAACACCGCCTGTGACAAATGTTCTCGGTGGTGCTGGAGCATATTCAGCCTTGGGAGCTCGCATCTTCTTGCCGCCACCAGCTTCGCACTCTGTGGGCTGGATTGTGGACTGTGGCTCTGACTTTCCGCCGGAGCTTCGCGAGACCATTGCTCAATGGGACACGGGATGCTTGCTACGTGAAACACCTCACAGATCGACTACTAGAGGATGGAACGGGTATGGGAAGAACGAGCACAGAGGTATACATTAGTCCTTAGCTTATTTCCGCTTTAATATACTTACTATCTGCAGCATTCCGATACACAACGCCAAAGCTCCGACTCGATCATAATGCACTGGATCAGAAACTTCTTTGGTCTAAATCATTTCATTTGATTTGTTCTCCCACCCGCTGTATTGACCTAGTCAAGAACATACTTACATTGAGAGGCCAATGGCCTGAAACAGGATCTGGCCCCAACCCTTTATTTATCTGGGAACCAGTGCCCGATTTATGCGCACTCGAAGAGCTTGACAACTGTTATGAGGCTCTTAAGTATATTGACGTTGTCAGTCCCAATCATTCAGAGTTAGCTGCTTTCTTCGGTCGGTCGGCAGATGCAGATGGCCATGTCGATTACCGCCTAGTGGAAGAGTTAAGTAATCAATGGGTCCGAAGTGGCATAGGTTTCGATAGTGTAGGAGCTGTTGTTGTGAGGGCTGGAAAGGACGGGTGCTTTGTGAGAGACCGGTATATCCGGAGATGGATGCCTGCATATCATCAATCAGCAGAAATGGTGGTTGATCCCACTGGTGGCGGCAATGGTTTTCTTGGAGGTCTAGCTATAGGGTTAGTCAGGGGCGGCTCAAGTCCCGGCCTTCAGAACATTGAGGAAGCAGCGATATGGGGGTCAATTGCTGCCAGCTTTGCTATCGAGCAAGTAGGTATGCCGAAGCTAGCCCAAAGCCCGGATGGAGAGACATGGAACGGTGTACGTGTACAAGAACGGCTTGTAACATTCAGACAGAGGCTGGATAAGTATGTACAGTCTTGAGTGCAACCAGCATACACAGCAAGGATCCCAATTGTCGCTCGCTGGATGAAATTATGATTCCTTCGCCGCCCGCTCATGCTCCCTGATTTGCCTGCTCCAGCTACGATTTGTTAGCAAATTCCACCCAGGACTCCTATGGTTATGAATTCCACTCACTATCGACTTGGGAAAAACCTGCCCGGCTCTGGGAACTTTGTCCGCTCCTCCCTCTCGGCGCTCACGCTGAATACAAGTGCTGCTATGCCGAGGATGACCCCGCCCATGATCGCCGTGTTCGCTTTCCAATTCGCGGGCTGTGAGTACCAGCCTCCTGCTGGTGACCAAACATGCTTCGGATATCTGGAGACACCCTCAGGATTAGCATTCGGATGGCAGGGCAGAATGAAGTGAAGAGCGAGCGTACGGGATCTTCCCCCCTGAACTGTGCGCGACCGCAGCGCCCTTCTTCAAGTCTCCAACCGGGGCGTGCGATTCGGGGCTGACTTGGCCCATTGCGAAAGAGTGGATGTTTGGATAGCTGTCGCAGCCCTTTTAATGGTGGTGTTGAAGCCGCGATGTCGAAGTTGCCGGTATTAATTACGGCTGACATTATCAAAAATACAGAACCTCTTGGCACCGACTGGAGCTCCAAAAATTTGGGAGATCCAAAGACACACGACACCACGTCCACCACCCATTCGCTCCCCTCAACCTGCCACCCTTCTCTTTGCTTCCTCTACACAGCCATTGATGAAGCGAATACCTATACAAAGATGGGGGTCCCAATTCCCCTTCCCCCGAGCACGACCACGGCTCGCATGTGCCTCTCAACCTCTCCACCACCACCACCGACACCTCCAACAACCTCATAACCACCGCCGGCAATCGACGCTCGCCACCAATAGCCCTCCCCCTCAGCCATTCGACAACCTCTCAGCCTCAGACGAGTCCCTCCAAACCGCCCCGCCACCCCTCGAATCGCTCCCCTCCCCCCCCCCCTCCGCGGCCCTCACCTCAGCCAAACTCTCCGCCCTGCACGCACGCCTCTCCCTCCCGCCGCGACTCCCCCTCCAAACCCTCGCCCGGGCCCTCGTCCACCCGTCCGCAGACCCGGACCCCGCCTTCAACAACGCCGCGCTCGCCCGCCTCGGCGCCAACCTGCTGGGCTACTACACCACCGAGCACCTCCTCTGCCACTACCCGCGGCTGCCCGTCAGCGTGCTGTACGCCGCCATCTCCGCCTACATCGGCCCCACGGCGCTCGCGACCATCGCGCGCGAATGGGGCGTCGAAGCCGCCGCCGAGCCGGGGGGCGAGCTCGACCCAGGCCTGCTGCAGTTCCGCCGCCTGCCCGCAGGATCCCCGTACCGGCCCCCTCCCTCCTCCTCATCATCCCCCTCCCCCAACTCCCGCCCCAACGCCCGCTCCAACTGGCGCCGCGGCACCGCCTCGCGCATCATCCACGACGACCAACTCGGCGCCCCGAAACCCGCCATGGGGAGCCCCGCCGCCGCCGCCGCCGCCGCCGCCGTCCCGCTCGAAGTAGCAGCCGAGAGCTTCGTAAAAGCGCTGCTGGGCGCCCTCTACCTCCACGCCGGCCGCCTGCGCGCCCACCGCTTCTGCGCCGCCCACGTCCTCTCCCGCTCGCTCGGCCTCGCGTCCCTCTTCGACTTCCGCACCCCCACCCGCGACCTCTCGCGCCTGTGCGCGCGCGAGGGGTTCGAGCCGCCCGTCGCGCGGCTGGTGTCTGAGACCGGGCGGCTGAGTCGGCATCCCGTCTTCGTCGTTGCTGTGTATAGCGGCAGGGATAAGCTGGGGGAGGGCGCGGGCGCGAGTCTGGATGAGGCGAGGGTCAGGGCCGCTGCCGCTGCGTTGAAGGCGTGGTATTTGTATCGGCCGCTGGATGTCGTGGTGCCGTCGGCTGTGGAGGGCGGCGTGGGAGGGGTGGAGTGGAGGCCGAATGTTGTGGATGTCGGGGAGGTCGTCGTGTAGGGCGGTTGGGGGGTTGTTGTGGATTGAGAGGATGGGGGATGGCGCACTTCGCGCGTGTGTGTTGCGGAATCGCGATTGTGCTGCTGGGCTGGGTGGGCTTGACGGTGCCTCCGCGCATTAGGGGGCAACGAGAAAAGGAGGTGGATACTGTATCATATACCGGGTTTTCTGGGCCTTTTTGGTCGTTGAATTTGCATCGGGCAGGTGGGCTGCTCGCTCATAGATGGAGCCATGTTTGTAGACTGTATATTCGACAGATATGATATCTATGCTCTGAATACCTGTTTGGCCTCGCGTGACCGAGAGATGTGCGATTAGAGAGTAATTTGTGATTTGTGAGTTGAGATGGTGAGGCTGGGTGGAAAGCCATTATTGATGGCACGTAAACTGTGATTGCATTTGCGTGAAGTGACGAAGCTTAGCTTCATGCCTAGACGAGTAGTCATTTGGAAGGCTCTGCCGCTGAGGTACCTGTGAGGCGTCTTGGGCTGCGTTTGAAGTCAATTCTGCTCGGCCTATCGTAGGGAAATGGTTGCGGTATGTTACCCCAGTAGCCAGAATCAAGGATTTAAGTCGGGCATCAGGAGTGAAGCTTCCCGTAGTGGCATACAGCTTTAGCAAAACAATCCCAAGCACAAGTCCCGTAAGATGAATTCAAGTCTAAGTCTATAGGATAAGTCATAATCACTCCAAAGAGAACGTCACATGCGTCTATCCCGCAAACATAAAGATTTCTGACAGCCACCCATGCAATCCGACATGTATCCGCCTTTCTTATCCCCTAGCAGGGATATTGGAACCAGCCTTTTCTAAACAGGTAAAGATGCCTGAATTGAAGGTGCAAGAGCCTCCAGTAACCGCCCATTTCATGTAACACAAAAAACCGTTCACGTAAAGCAGACATCACCTCCAGCTCTTACTCAAAACACACCCAAGCTCTGAAAGTTTTCTTGATTGATTTCTTGTTTATCGTTATTATGGAAAGGTCTTCTTTAATATACGCCATCCGGCCCCGACCAACCTATCTTACTATCGCCTGAGTGAGAGAGAATCAAAGCAGGAGAAGAGATGGAAAGAGAGAGTGAGAGTATGGAGGAGGGGGGGGGATGACATGCAAGCGAGCACTTAACGCTAGCAATGCAACGCTATTAGCGCTGGGGGCGCTGGATATGCTAAACGGATGACTGAATGTGAGGTTGCGCGAGGAGCTGGAAGAAGGGGAGGTGAAGATGGTGATGAGAGCAGGAACGTGGACAATGACGCTGGAACGCTGCAGGATGATGATGATGATGATGACGATAACGGTAACGGGGAACGCTGCTGCTGCTGCTGAGGGTGATGATGGTGATAAGCAGGATAACGAGAATGCTGATAAAGAGCTGGAGGGTGCTGGAGGGGAAAACGTAAAGGGGTATCAGATGGGCCGACCCAAAATACCGTGTAAATGAAACGCCTTTCGGAAGAATACGCAAACGCAATTCGAGCACAAACCGTACAAATTCCCACATCACCGCGTGCGCGCGTCTCTCGTTAAACATGCAGACATAGGAGATTGGGTTACGTATTGTAGCCGACCCCGGGGAAGCCGGGGGATTAGATGGTGAAGCGTTAAAGCTAAGCCGCCACTGTTCCAGCCACCCACGGGGAGGCGATGCGTCTTTTCGTTGTCGTAAAATTCATAGTCTCGTCCATTCAGTCCGTCGAGGTCGTGGGTCATGTCGTTATGTGTCGTTGCTGATTTCGGTCGTTTTAAGCGGATGCTTCGTTGTGGCTACTGCTACTGCTGCTGCCGGTCATTTTCGTCGCATTGACTCGTTTCACAAGTACCACTCTGCCTCTATTTTGCTCCCCAAGTTGTGGCTGCGTCTTCGTGGCGACGCTGATTGTAATATCCTTCCAATTGGCCCAAATCCGTCCGGCCCATATTAATGCCATTCAGCCCATTCAATCCTACGAGCCCATTCAAACCACCCATACCATTCATCCCGTTAAGCCCACTTATTCCATTCAACCCGTTCAATCCACTCATACCATTCATACCATTCATTCCATCCAAACTTCTACGTCGCAATAGCCCCGCTCCCGACTTCGCCTCACTCCACCATGCTACGGACGATGCTAACCGTCTCATCTTGATTCGCTTACTCGGATCCGCTCTTATCATCATCTCTATGCACTCCAAGACGCTGGTCTCGATCTTCATCACCTGCTCCCGCCGCTGTGGCTGCGCTGCTACGGCAGGTCCGTTGACGGTCTGCAACCGCATGCGCCAATTGGATACCCGATCCAGGTTAGCGTGGAAGGACGCGTCATGCGTGGATGAGGCACGGTATGCATGGAAGGTAGATAGAGATTGGCCTTTAACAACCGTCATCATGGCAAGGAATATGCAGCCAAGACTGAAAACATCAGCGAGCCGGCCCACTTTCTTGCCGCGCGGTGTGATCGCTTCCGGGGCTGCATAGATGTAGCTCTGGTCCAAAAAGTATGATTGATCCACTCTCTTTGGAGGACTCGCGTTTTCACCGTCACAAGAGATGCCGAAGGAGGCAAAAAAGACGCGCGAGCCCTCAACGAGGATCTTGCGCGGTCGAACGCTGCGGTGCGGCATCTGCATTGAGTGAAGATAGTCCATAGCTTGGCAAAGGTCGTTGATCCAATCCAAAAGGAGCTTCGAGCGGTTCGAGTCGAGCGGCAGCTGGAGGTAATCGTCCAAGCTGTACTGGGCGGATGAAGTGACAATGCCTATGACGTTTCCTTGGGAGTAGGAACAGACCAAGCGCGCGATGTTCTTGTGTTCCAGTTTCCTAAATTCCTGGATCTGGTTCAAGATCGCCTGCTTCTGAGACGGGCGGTTATAGATGAAACGTTTGCGAACGAGGACGCGCTCGTCTTGCTCGCCTAGCAACCTAACTCGATCAACGCTCTTTTCAGAGCCTGAAGACCTGATCACGTTGATTTGCTGCAAGGGAACCGTTTCTCGGGCTTGGAATTCGGCGTGTGAGCCGTTTTGCGGAAGCTCTTTCGCTGTTACGCGCCATTGCATTTCTATGGCTTTTTTGGGATTTGCAGCAATTCCTTGCAGGTCTGCTTCCGAATACGGCATTTTCTCGTCCTCGAGTCCAAAAATCACGGCCTTGGGCCAAGACGCAATATCCTCGCACAACAAAAGCAGCAGCGCGGTCCTCGGGTTCGAAAGTGCCCATGTGTACGCTCGCTGCGCGGAAGAGCGCTCCCATCCTTGGCGCCTCAAAAGCTCCGGGTACCATCGTCCATACTGGGTGAGCAGAGCCGGAGTAACAAATGCCTTGGTTAGTGGCGGTATCGTCGCTTCACTGGTGCGGTAGGGATTTGGCACTGGCGTGCCGGGAAAACTCGGGACGGGAGAGCCGGGAAAGTCGTTTGTTCTAATCATCTCTCCGTTGGAAGATGGACACGGGCTCATTGGGGTAAAACCTGGGCCAACTGCGACAGGCCGAATGGGCTGAGGCGCCACGGGGGTGGCGGAACGGCTCGTATACTTCGGAGTACGTGACTGAGGGCTCCTCGTCGGAGACGAATTGGAGGAACTGGCTATGATGGACCATGGGTTGTTCGAATTCGTAGGTGTAATGCTGCGACTCGTGGTAGAAGACACTGAAGAGGACGTCGGAGATGGAGGCGGGCGGGCGAAATGCCAGGACTGGTCCTCATGTAGGTTCACCATGGACATGGTATGCTGGAGGAACTGATGTTTGGGCGGAGAGCCCGACTTTTGAGGCACAGGCACGCGCCAGGGCGAGTTCGAATTGTGCTGCATGGCTGAAGAAGAAAATGGCAGTCTAGGTGTACAAAAGACCTAAGCAATGAACAGCGAAGGAAATGACGCAAGTCGGTCATGGAAGTTGGGCGAGGGAGGCCACGACAGCTATTGGTAGAGGGCGTGGTTGGACGCCCAAACAAAATACAAAAAAAGCAAAAAGGGCATCTCCTGCGATGAGAAGAGAAAGGATGCGGAAAGTCAGAGAGAGGGGGGGGAAAAAAAGTCAACCCAGGGAAGCATCGGGCGGCGATAGATGTACTGATTTCGCAGGGGGTGGTTGAGAGCGGGCTCGGCGGGAGCGCAGGCAGGTCCTGGAGGTTGAACAAATCCTATCTGGACGTGTATGGAATGTATGCATCGTGGTGCAGGACGCCTCTGATGTGTTGGCAACCGTGGTCTGCATCGTCTTCCGCATTAGTGGCAGGGTAGGAATGTATGCTGTCAGGGAGCGTCGGGCGAGCGAGTACGTGAAGGGCACGAGAGCACCCTGGAGGGTTAGGGCGACGCATGCCATGTGTACGATCAGGACTCGCCTTTGCGCGGAACAAGTGCCCTGTGCAACTGTTCGCAGCCCGCTGTTATCAGCATCGCGCGCCCGACGGTGCCAGATCAGCTGTGGATCTTTTCTACGACTCGCCTGGGGGGAGAAGAGGGTGGAGGGGGCAGGGCAGTACTGAGCACGGCGGTGAGTTAGGACCGCACCGGCTTAGGGAGAGGGTAAGGGAGGGTAAGAGAGGGTAGGGAAGGTTCAAATTGGCAACTGAGGGAGAGACTGGCACACTCGGCATACCACGACGCGCTGGCCACGACGGATTGCAACCCGACAAGCATGACCAGCGGAGCCCTTGGGAACTGTACCTACTGTACCTAAAACTGTACCTACATTAACCGCCATGCGCCCAAACAATTGAGGACCGGTCCGGACCAGCCCTGACAAGCGATTCGCCGGCGGTTTTCGCACGAGCGACGCAGCGACTGATGCTTGACTGATTGCTTTGTCGCCTGGTGCGAGTACTGGAGAGAGAGAGCGCCAGGAGGATGCGCTGGGCGACTCACGACGGCGGGGACCGAGGGGCCTCACCGGGGTTATGAGCTAATTGGCGAGCGGGCAGAAAAGTGAAGCTCACCACCAGACCAAGCCCAAGCACCAAGCCCAAGCACCAAAGACCAAGGCCCACCTCACGGGAGTGACGGGCTCGCTAACTCTGGATGAGTGCTGATGCGACGCTGATGGTACACGGCCAAGGGCGCGAGGCGGGACGATGGATATACTCCTATCCACTTGCTCCACCTCAGCGGGCAGACCAGCGGGCAGACCAGCGGGCAGACACCAACTCTCTCCCCAAGGCGCGCGGCCAGACAGCGGGTTTTAGCTGCTCTTTTAGCTGCGCTCACGGCTATTTTGGCTTCTCACGCACGTCTTCTGGCTGTCTAGCTGTTCCGCGCACCGTCCCTAATCTCGCGCTGTCTTCACGAAAATAGCTGGGGGCCCTGATGCGACAAAGGGGACACGCATCTGCGAGGGCAAGAGGCTCAACAAGAAAATGCGAAACCCACTCTATAGCAGCGCACGCCCAGGTGACACGGCCGCAGCCAATCTCCGTTTGGCGGCTGCCAGCCCAGCCCGGCGGATTGAGGCTGGCACGCCTGTGGCACGCCCGTGGCAGCCACCGCTACCCCTCCACGCCCTCCACCCCTGTCACCTTGCCGACTCTCTCAAACGACTTCAACTTCATCTGTTGTATCAAGGAGCGCTGTCACTGCAACCCTCGCTCCCTGCGAACTCCCCGCATCGCTAACCAAGCTTTGTGAACTTATATCCATTTAGGCTATCTGCTAACTCATCTAAGCTTATCTGGTGGCCCGACGCATGAGATGCCCACTTCCACCTGTGTCGCATCAGTCTCATCCGCAGTCTCATGCCTTCACCCCCTCCTTCATGCTACCTACTCTGTCAGGAATCGCTGCCTCTCACGCCATGATAGATCCATCTCGAGTATAGCTGCAGCGGTAGAGCGTCGTCACCCCCACCAGACTCGTAGCTCCCGTTTCGACTCTGAAGTCCTTTTTTCATCCATTTTCTCGCAATGACCTCCCTGGGCTGCCCGTTTCCTGACTGTCCCTGACCTCTACGCCTCCTCTTTTGTTTCTATCCGCAGTCTGCGGTTTCTCTTATTCCACGTTCATTCTGCCGCTGCTGTGCAGCTTCGCTAACACACTCCTTGCCACCTGCCGACTGTACAGTCTTTAACCAAGAAACCTCTTAGACTAATCTTCTTCACCATCCACTCAATTATTCACCATGCTGCTCCAGAACGCTCTGGTTGGCAGTCTCCTCGTTGCTGGCCAGGCCCTCCAAGTCGCCGCAGGCCATCACCATAGAAGTGTCCTCGACCGAGCGTCAGGCCTCCTTCGACGAAACGAAGGGTTCGAGGAGCAACTACAACGACATGCAAACGATTTTGTAGCAAAGCTCGAGAGACGGCAGGACCCATCAGCCACTACTTCCGCACCCACCATCTCCACAACACCACAATCCGGCGATGCATCCAAGGCCGACTTGAATGCGTGGGAGGCGCAGACGCAGCAGGCGTGCGATAACGCGCTGACGGCGCTGGACGGACAAGCATCGAACCCATCGGGCATGGCCGTATGCTACAACCTGCCCTTCCTCGACAATACGACGGGCGTCTTCGAAGCCGAACTGCGCATGTACAACATCTCAGCTCCCATCGACCCATGGGTGGGCATCACCAGCGCGGACGTTAGCCTAACGCTGTCATACCTGGGCGCCACGGTGCAAGCGATGAACACGACCATCCTCAAGCGCGACTCGGCGCTCTCGTGGCCGCCGATCCGGGCTCGGGACGCCGATGATGAGCTGGTCGATCTACTCGAGCGACAGGAAAGCGGCTCCTCGGTCGCGGTTCCATCAAACCAGCTCAAAGTCCTCCGCTACGTCGGCAAGATCAACAGCAACTTGATGGGCTCCGCCATGACCCAGTAAGCTTTCTAGTTCCCCCACCCAACTCTCTCCCTTCATCCTATCTAACCGGATCCACAGAGCCACACTCCAACCCCTCCTAATCCCCTCCATCGTCCTCACCGCCACCTCCCCAAAAACCAACCAAGTAACAACCACGCTCTCCTCAACCGAAGCCTCCTTCGTCAGCGGCGTCTTCGCGCAAGCCAGCACCGCCAACACGACCTCGCCCGCCGCGAAAGCCTCCGCCTCCGCGGCTGCCGCGACCCCGTTCGTACTGCCGGGGACCAAGCTCGCGTTCTTCCCGACGGGCCTCGTCATCACCTGCGCATGGACCGGCGGGCTGTTCCTCGCCGTCGGCTTGGGGACTGTGGGGCGGATCCAGTTTCGCGAGCAGTATCGGCGGCGCATCAAGAGGGACTTTGCGTCGAAGGTGCAGACGATCTAGGCGAGACCTGCTCGCTCACTTCTCCTTTTTGACGATTTATGGGGACTTCTTTTCTTCTTTGGTGGGGGGGTTTATTTTCGTTCTCTGTATGGTAATTTAGCGGGACGCTCCCGTATCCGCCATCCTGGCGATGGTCCCTTTTTGATTAGATTGTACGGTAGGGAGACGGGCTGCGGTCCGTGGGTGTATGAGTTAGGGCTAGGCACAGATACCAGAAAAAAAACACATAAATACAAATATGAATAAACATATGAAACATTTCAAACCACAGTCCCAACACTGCATTTTTCCCGTCTAGAAACTACACCAGAAAAGAAAAGCCGAGCCGCGTTCCAACCACCATCCGAAAAATCAACGCAGCACCGCGCCCCGCGGCTCCCGAAAAGTTCTAGCCAAGAGCTCCCCTTCCCCCAGGCCGACCCACCAAACACCATTTCTTCAACAGTGCAAGGATTCAGGTAAAAATCCCGCTCCCGATTCGGACTGTGCCGAAATAAGCAAAAGCCCCTCCCCCCTGACGCGGGCTCCGCTCGGTAGCCCGAGCCGAGGCAAAACCCCCCCAAGATAACGCGTACCGCGGAAACTTGCAGCGCGACGCTGGCCGTCCGTGTGCCGGCTAGCGCAGCACAGCTGGAATTCCATGCGTGAGAGGGGACACGGAGACAGATAAGGAGGACGTTTTGGGCCGCGGCGCTGCGGGGCGGGTGAACGCGGGGTATGGTGTCGGAGAAAGACGGAGCGGGGTGGTAAGGTGGTGTGAGAGGGACCAGAACGCTGCCACTGTTGCCCATCTGGCGTGAATTGCTCCTAGCCACGAGGCGCGCGGCGGGGGGACCCGAGACGCATGTCTGGCGATGCGCCAGGCGATGTCATGCCGCTGCGGGTGTGCCAGGCAGGCAGGCAGGGCTGAGTCGCGGTACTTTGCGCAGTTGACACCGCAGCTAGCATCCTGCGCGCGAAGGAACCGGGCAGCGAGGGAAAAGTGACGTCCTGCTCACTGCCTGTATGTTGGCTAGGGCTTGGCGGATGTGGAGGGGGGAGTTGGCGGTGCAGGCTGTTCTGGCGGCGGGACAATGACAGCTTGCCACGCACGAGTTGCTTGCTGACCACCACCATCCTGCACCGCATGGTAAATTCAGCGCCCAATAGCGGGTGGGTTCGGAGGGCAGAGCGGTCGTAAGCTGGCCTGCGTGCTGTGACACCTGGGGGACGCAGAAGCTGGAGGGCGCGCGCGAGAGAGACAGATTGCGTGGGTTGGTCTGGGACGGAGCTGGTGCTGCGACTGCGAGGGCGAGATAGTGAGGTACATGTGGCGTGGGTGTGAGACGGTATCTCAGCTTTTCTTGTCGCCGGTATGGCAGGCTTGGAACCCGGGCGTGTGGTTCTGAGGTCGTACGGGTTGCTGGAGAGAGCTGGGTGAGCGTGGATATTAATGAAGCGATGTGCTGGCGTTGTTGGGCGCGTGGTCCCGGAATGGCTCGGGCGAAGCCCTAATCGTCTAAACGTGCGGATGGTGGATGTCCTTGCTCGTCACTGCGGAGCGTGCGGAGCAGCTACGTCGGGTCGGAGGGGGTGGTGGGAGATGTAGCGGCTTCTGACATCTCGAGAAGCTGAGTGCTTTGACAGACGCTAGGAATCGCACACAGCGTCTAGACGAGCTCCCCGCATACAAGGGATTCGATTCCTTGCTCTTCATGATATGACCGTGTTTTAGGAAAAGCTGAGACGACCTTGCCATGTTCGAACACGTCTATAAGGCGTGCGGTAAGATGTTCATGCTGGCTAAGGAAAGGGAGCTCGTTCAGAAGCTCGACGCTCGAGCGGATACTGGAGACATGGACTGAGAACGGTGGGATCTGGCGGTCAGGAAGAGTCTACAACTAGAACTTCTCACCCCCACGAAGTTGAGATGCAGCCGCGAAATATATTGCGGAGGTGGGGTAGAGACTTGATGGTTCGCGGGTCTGAAGGCCGATAATCAATCTTCGATCAGCGGACGGTTTTGGTTGGTGGATGTTTGGCAGTGGGACGGTGGCTAACGATCCCGTTGCGCCTCATGCGAATGGCAGGGGTGGAAAAGGGGTTGTCTCTTACACCCAAACATCATCCCGGCTCCTTTCGAACGACTCAATCCCAGATTCTTAGCGTTATGCGCTTCGAGTCATTATGATCTTCTAAGCCTCCTTTAGCTGATGCTCCTCGACTCTTTGAAAGAGACCGTAGAAGGATTTTCAGAGTTACAAATCCCTCATTGGAGATGGGGTAGTAATCTATGATTCGTATTAAGGCGCATTAAGTCTAGTAATAAAAACATCATGGCCAATATGCCAATTAAGGCATGATAGGCTATCCTGGTCATCACATTAAAATCCAAAGTCTTCATAGCACCTCGCCTACGCTCAAGTACCGCACAATTATCCCTCTACACCGTCCGGAAAGGCCCAACCATCTCAGGGCCACCATTTAACTTGACACTTTCATGATACAATCCCAGCGAATTAGCTACGGAATACGCCATCTTCGTTTTTACTATCAAATGATCGGGAATAGACATGAATGAAGATAATAAGTAGGATGGAGGAATCTAATGAAAAGCAATATGATCTTTCAGCAGCTTGACTATTTCCTTATACCCTCTTATTTCCGCATGCCTGAGCGGCGTCAACCCATTCCAATCTTGAAACCCAGCATCGACGTCGGGGCGTTCTAGTAGCGTCCCAGCCACTACTTCACGCTCGTACCGTATATGTGACGTAGGTCTAATATCCCTTTTACAGTTAACATCAATATCGGCGCGCTCTAGAAGCAGCTTCACCAGTGCCTCGTGTCTTCCCTCTACCGCATATAATAGTGGTGTTCCTCCCCATTGATTTTTAGAGTTTACATCAACTCCGTCCTTCGCAAGCATCAGCCGAGCTATAGCCACATGCCCACCCATTGCTGCATATGATAGCGGCCCATTTCCTCTGTTATATATATAGTTGATATCAACGTCAGCGCGCTCTAGAAGCAGCTTCACGACTGCCACGTCCTCTCTCTCTGCTGCATATAATAGCGGTGTTCGTCCCCGTTCATTTTTAGAGTTTACATCAACTCCGTCCTTCGCGAGTATCAGCTGAACTATAGCCACATGCCCCTTCATTGCTGCATATGATAGCGGCCCATTTCCCCTGCTATCTGTACGGTTGATATCAACATCAGCACGCTCTAGAAGCAGCTTCACGACTCCCATGTGCCCTCTCGCTGCTGCATATAATAGTGGTGTTTCTCCCAGTTGATTTTTAGAGTTTACATCAACTCCGTCCTTCGCGAGCATCAGCTGAACTATAGCCGCATGCCCATTCATTGCTGCATATGATAGCGGCCCATTTCCGTTGCTATCTGTGCGGTTGATATCAACGTCAGCGCGCTCTAGAAGCAGCTTCACGACTGCCATGTGCCCCCCCACCGCTGCATATAATAGCGGCGTTCGTTCCCACATATCACCAGAGTCAGGCTCGACTCTCGTGTCGTCCTGTTGTTCAGGCAAGCTAGCAGACAGATGGGCCAGTCCAAAAAAAGCGGCCATGTGGAGCCCTGTCCCTTTAACAGGTAAAGATTGGGAAAATATTTCAGGGTAGACATGGGCCAGAACTAGACTAAAACTCTGGACTAATGACTCATTCTGCAAAAATCGTAACGCTAGCTCATGCGTCCCGGCAATTGCATTGCTCTTCTCTTCGGAGTAGAGCTGAAATGCATGCATTCCCCAATACAAAGCGGCATAGTTTAGAAAAGGGTTCTCTGCCAGTATCGTGGGAACGAGCCAAGGGCTTTCCGCTGGTTCAGCCAAGACCGTGTTGAATGATAAGTAGGTAACACATTTGTTCACTACCATTGAACGGGCCTGCGGAATCCAAGCCTTTTCGATGTGCTCGAAAAATTCCTGGGTAGTGTAGTGGACGAGTCGGATTATATCGCTCTGCTTGTCAATCGCGACTAATCCAGCACACACGGATATAATCTCGGTTACGTCCGGAATGTTGTCTTCATCTAACTCAGTCTCGCCAATTTCGATGGCTAAAGCGTGTTGCAGTTCTCGCAGGGTAAGAGGTCGCTTTGCAATAATGATCCAGGAGAGAACTTCTTTTGCAAGACTAATTCGGGAAGGAGTTTGGCTCTCGATCCTTTTAATTGCATCTTCGTATGCTTGAGGTAATGATCTAGCCCCGCTTTTGAGGGTTTTAAGGGTATATTTGATGGATTTTGCTGTCGTTTCACCTGCAAGAGAGTCGAGATGCAGTCGAGCAAGAAGAAACCTATAGGATTGGTAAACATTCATCCATCTTGAATACTATGTTATGCAAACATACATCCCCTCAACATGATCCGTAATTTGCGTAATTATCAGCTGTTTTAGATTTTGGCTGCGCAAGACACGCTGGTAGTCGTGCCGTCTGGCTCTCGACGAAAAGTCTAACATCATCTTCCCGTGCTTTTATCTCGAGGATAGAACTGTTTTGGAATTCTTGAGTGATCTTAGGAATAGGACGCGACGTTACCATAAGCCTTGTTTGAGGGGTCGGTAGAGATCTCAGCCCAACCAGTAAAGCATCACGATATTCTGGCCCTTCTTGGCATTCATCAAGTGCATCAACAATGATGAATACCTGAGTGTGGTTTTGAATAACAGCACGGAGAGTCTTTAATATCTCATCGATAGAAGGCCGTGTTTGCCGCTGTTGGTGCTGCTTGTATAACACTTGTACCGGTTCTGGAGTTAATGACGTCTGCGCAAGCTGTTTCAGGAGAGCAGAGAACAAATTGATGGCCTTCTGCTCCTGGTATTTCTTGTAGTTGCAATACAAGTACGCTATTCCTGTCTTCCTGTCTTGATATGCTTGCATTAGACGGTCGATCGCAAGCGACGAAATCATCGTTTTCCCAGCTCCAGGGATTCCTGGGCAGAAGAGTATCGGCTTCGATCCGTTAAGCCAGTCAAGAAACGCTTTTGACCCTATGAACCAGGTACCAGTGTCGTTTTGTCGCTGGTCCGAAAAGTCCCTTTGCTGGTCAGCAAAGTCGAGTGGTGAGAGCCAGTCGATAATGGCTTGAAATTGTTGATCGTCTTGGCGGCGGCGGATTGTTTGGACCTCTCGAGTAACGTGTTGTGTCTCAACCTTGATTGCTCTGGCGAGTTTGCTATGGGCGGTTTAGCCAGTGGGAGGTTTACTATGTAAAGTTCTTACAAGTGATCCATCTCTAGCGCTATCTGTGTCAGCGATTTTAGCCTCTCGACTTTCGAAAAGATTTCAGCGACTTCTTGTTTATCAAACTTCCAGAGTAGAATTTTGCGGACTTTTCCCACTCCATCTTGTGATGTTGTCTTTGATACAAGGCGTTCTAGGGCAGCCTTGTACTGTTCTAGAGGCCCGTTCTCAACAGCAAGGGCGCGTATTGCGGTATACCATGGATCGTCTTCACTTGCGTCCTCAAGGCGAAACCTTAAGCTCGTTAATAGACTAAGTATGTTCGATGCTTCAATGATGCATCGAGTTTGATCTTTGGTGGCATTTTTCAGATCGCTCAGATAGCTCACTACACTGGCGGTTAACTGTAGCACTGCGATTATGCTAGCAGTCACACTGAATGAATCCATGGGACAACAGAAATTCAGTGATGTCAATGGTTCGGTTACTCTTTGGATTGGTTCGGTCCAACCGAAATCTTAAGAGTAACCGGTTCGACGATTTAATTGGCTTAATTTAGATTGGTTTTAAAGCTTTAGTAATAACTGGGTAACTAGGTAACTAATAAAGCCTTATTAATTTAGACCTAGTGAAGCTCTAATAAGGCCGAATATTACCTACGACTTCTAAATATGCATATATTGGCTTACAATTACGATTAAAAAGTATAGTGTTTTAAAATATTATTTAATTTAATCTATATAACGCGTTAAGGCAGCCGTCCTAATCCGATATAGTAGAGGAAGTTAATTAATCTAAGGTGGTTAATCTAAGGTGGTTAATCTGATTAAGGCCTCCTTATTATATTACCCTTATATAGCTCCTTATTACGCCATCTAAATTGCTATCTATATACTCCCTTATTATATTATCCTCTTAATCTTTATTTTCTCTATAGAGAGCTTTATTACTATTACCGATCGGTAATTATATAGAGGTAGTAGTAGCTATATATTTAGTAGCCGTATAAAAGGTAAAGCTCCTACTATTCCTTAAAAGCAAATTAATAAGGGCTTTAGCAGAAGATAATAGAAGCGCGCTAAGATAACTATAGATATAGCTAGAGTAGAGTCTCTTACCTATTATAAAGTTAAATTAAATTCTAAGCTAGAGGTTCCTATAGAGGCTCTACTAGAGCTATTATAGATTTTACTTTATAGATAGTAATATTGTAAGGTTACTAACGTTACTAGCTAGAGGCGTAGTAAGAAGAAGTTCTCGTCTATCTCTTGCACGGCACGAATAGGTCGTAGTCCATTTTAAACATATTGATTGTGGAGGGTGCAGGCTCATAGGGTAGGATCTAGGCGATATCCTAGCGTTTATAAGGCTTTTTAGGCCTAAACTTTAGAGATCTGGCCTAAATCCTACCCAGTGCCCCTAATAGGGTAGCCTGCC
>Ga0307515_10002141_pt1 | contig 43333 bp, 30 predicted proteins | sample 17_EM_MG_FD_194513 | JGI IMG/M metagenome (GOLD analysis project Ga0307515, IMG submission 194513) | Populus trichocarpa ectomycorrhiza microbial communities from riparian zone in the Pacific Northwest, United States - 17_EM | ecosystem: Host-associated > Plants > Roots > Unclassified | place... | reverse complement strand
CCCCCAACCCCAACCCCAACCCCAACCCCCAACCCCAAACCCCAAACCCCAACCCCAAACCCAAACCCAAACCCAAACCCTAAAACCCTAACCCCTAACCCCTAAACCCAAACCCCTAAACCCTAACCCCTTACCCCTTACCCCTTACCCCTTACCCCTCAACCCTCAACCCTCAACCCTCAACCCTGCCCCGGCCCCCGGACCCCGGACCCCGCACCCCGCACCCCGAACCCCAAACCCCAAACCCCAAACCCCAACCCCTAAACCCCACCCGAAACCCTAAACCCTAAACCGTAAACCCTAAACCCTAAACCCTAAACCCTCAACCCTCAACCCTCCACCCTCCACCCTCCACCCTCCACCCTCCACCCTCCACCCTCAACCCTCAACCCTCAACCCTAACCCTAACCCCTAACCCCTAAACCCCACCCGAAACCCGAAACCGTAAACCCTAAACCTTCAACCCTCAACCCTCCCCCCTCCACCCTCCACCCTCCACCCTCAACCCTCAACCCTAACCCCTAAATCCTAACCCCTAACCCCTACCCCCTACCCCCGACCCCCGACCCTCGACCCCCGAACCCCGAAACCGAAACCCGAAACTCTAAAACCGAACCCGACACCCAAAACCCGAACCCCAACCCAAAACCCAAACCCAAACCTAAACCCAAAACCCAAACCAAAACTAAAAACCAAACACCAAAGACCAAACCCAAACCCAAACCCAATCCAAACCCTAAACCCTAAAACCTAAAAACCCAAACCCTAAACTCCAAACCCGAAACCCCAAACCCCAAACCCCAAACCCCAAACCCCAAACCCTAAAACCCCAAACCCCTAAACTCCAAACCCTAAAACGCTAAAACTGAAACCCGAAACCCAAACCCTAAACCCTAAAATCCTAAATCTAAAACCCTAAACCCTAAACCCTAAAACCCAAAACCTTAAGACCCCAAACCCAAAACCCCAAACCCTAAAACCCTAAACTCGAACCCAGAAACCCTTAAACCCGAAACCCTAAACCCTAAACCTGAAACCCTAAAGCACCCTAAACCACCCTAAACCCTAAACCCGAAACCCCGAACCCCGAACCCCAAACCCTGAAACCCTAAACCCCAAACCCCAAACCATAAACCCAAAACCCCAAACCCTGAAACCCTAAAACCCTAAACCACCCTAAACTCTGGTAGGGATTCTTTTCCAAGTATTTGGACTCGCACTTGATCGAACTCTATGTTGGGTCTTACAAAAAATTCAAAGGTCCTCTCCCTTCCCACATAATTTTTTAGATCTACAGCATCATCATTACACTGCATCTTAAAATCCTAATAATAATCCAATTCCAACTAGAAACTTTCATAATATTGTAATATTCATTAAGAGCTTCATCTTAGTATTATAGATTAACATAGCATCCTTCACTTTGGAATAGGCTCAAATGTTCTTTGTGGTGATCATGAACATGTAAGGTCCATAGACTTTGGCGTTATAAAGTTTCATAGCCATAACATAATCATAGTCTTCTTCATCCCAGAGTGTAAACTTTAGATCTTCTAGACTAGGAAGATTGTTCATCAAATGGTTGATCTTTCCCTTTCCTTTAAAATTGTTTTCACTATCTGTGACCACTTTAAATAGTTTCGTTCATTCAACCGATTGAATAACTATAACTTCTATAGTTCACCTGATGTGTGGCTAATTTGGATTTCTTTTATAATGTTTTCAAAACTGGCTAGGTTTACTAGATTAGGCAAAATAAGCTATAGAGAAAGTAGGCTTGGTTCAAAACTCTGATACTACTTGAAGAATTCTTGATCTTTGTCTTCTCATTTTATTTCAGAATAAATTCTTAAATACATACAACATCTATGAATCTATATTACGACAGCTATTAACTACACATAAATAAATATTATTCCTTGATCCTGATTTATAGAAAAAAATATCTAGACTTTCTGTTTTTATTTCCTACAAATCAGGTTCAAATCAACCTTAATTACTTAATCTTCAACAAAACCGTTGACAAAAAGAAAGAAAATCGTATGACACCACTTCTTCCACAGTTACACTGTATCAATAAGACAATTTGATCTGTTCATGTATCATTGGCCACGAAAAGTACTCACTCAGAAGTATCATGCAAGGTGCTGCTGCTTGTTACATGGCAGGCACGACCAAAAATCCAATACAAACCAGCAAGTCCCAAACCCTTAGGGTCAGATTTTAGGCTGAACATGACAACCTCGCCTCTAATTACATAGCTCCGGTCTTCAACTAGTAACCTCCCGTGATGCTATCGTCTCTGTTACTTCCACAATCTCAGAACCAGCTCCATCACCGCTGTTCCTTGCAAGTATAATATCATCACTCGGAGAATCACCACCATTGCTGATGGGTTCAGCGCTACCCCCCGTCCCTTTTCTCAAAGTGCTCAAATCAGGGGAACTAGAACCAGAAACACGCTCTTCTAGTTGTTTTGGCTGGTTCAGGGAACGACAATGTGGGCAGTAATATGTAATGTATGGAAAATCCTCCTTCCTAGCAAGCCCTGGAATCGATAATGCTAAAAAGTCATATTTGTCATGTCACAAAACATGTCTACCGCAGCACTACACATGACTATCTTTATGTTCATGTGTGCGTGCAATCACAGGTTGTGGCCGTTAAAATGCTGGTGGCTAGTATTCAAAATGCAGTTCTACACCTATAGCAAGCCCATAAAAAGAAGATTGTTTCAAAATAAACAATAGTCCACTCACCATTGTGCATATGGCAGTTGCCACATATCAGTGCATATGATTGTGTTGGATCCTCACCCACAAGCAATGCTGCAATTCGAGCAACCCATCCCCCATCATATGCAGTATATCCCTGCAGATTGCCATGCTCAGCAACAAGCTGACTATGCTCAGATGTCAGAGGACCTTCACTTTGCACAGAAAGTGGCATTTCTTCACCAGAATGCTGCACCAGCGTGCTCCCTGCACCACTGGACCTTGTGTGCACTTGCTTTCTATTTCTGAGTCCACTACCTTGTACAGGCTCAACGTCATTACTCTTCCCTGTAGGAGTAGTAGGCTTAGATTCATCTCCCAGATAAACCTTCATGCCAGAATCCGCACCCAGCTTAGATGCAAGGACAGTTGCAGCAGCTGCCTTAGCTGCTGGGTCAGGATCATATCTCTGCATACAAAAGGGTTTGCACCAATGTAATTAGGGAAAAGAAAAGGTCCATACCAGCTATCAATTTGCAGATACCCAAAATAATGTTGTACGTTATTCAAGATGTTGTTTATAAAGCTTGTTAATAAAACGCCTTCTAAAGTATAACATTTCCAGCCCCCAAAACTCCAGCAACACCCCCAAGGCAACAGACAATCTAGTATCCAGGTTGGAAAGCATAGGAGAGTTAGAGACTCACTGAGTTATATATACAGAGCAATTAGGACCCAACCATGCGAGACACTTTAGGATAAAACCAAAATCCCAAGTAGCCAAAATGGTCTGTTCTCACATGGGCAGGAGTCCATCACTATTAAATGGTATCATAATAAAGCAGTTCAACAAATTAGATATGGAGGCACTGGAGAAGGGATTAAGCAGCGAAAGTCTGGTCAATGTAACACCTAAGGAAAGCAGGATTGTGCTAGTACAAGCATCCTGAGTTGTCAAAACATCAACCCTTGTCTCCTCTGACAATTCAATTCAAGTTCTTTTAGAACAGTTTTGTTTCACTCATTTGCTTCTTCGAGATACGCTCCTTATCTGCATTGCAATTACTCAGAAACACGATGCAAGGGATCCCAGAAAACTTAGAAACAATATTTATTAACTTATATAGCAAACAAAGCAATTGTTGCTCCATCATCTAAAAATAATTAGTGACCTATGGTTTGATCCTGGAACTCTCGACCCTCAAGCAGCACACAATATTAGAAATTTAGAACTATTGCTGCCGTTGTTGTTATGTTTTTTTTCCTACATTCAGAACAATGACCATAGGTGTTGCGACCTTTGTGATTTTGCTGAGAGTAACTATCTTAGTACTGTGTTTGGGACGTAACACCTACGGACTTTTGGGGATTAATACATAAGAGAGTCTCGTTGTTACAGCATGACTAAGCAATTCTTATTATATCCAGCCAGAATCTAGCTAATTAATCTTCCTTCGCATTTCCTCATTATCCCTATAGCTTCATTGATGCAGGCAAGTAAGCATGCAATGAATGAATATTAATGTGTCATTTGTTTGTTCTCTCAGAAAAAGAAAGCAGATTGTTGAAATTGGAATGTCAAGCAAATGAAATTTGGTGATTTTACTAATAGAGGTTCTTAAGATTTCAATCTCCACTTTGATGTGCCCAGAGAGAGAAATTTAAGAATTATTCCTTCACATTACATTTCTTAATTCTAAAAAAATATAAAAGAAAAACAACAAGCTTTTCTTGTAATGCTAGCCAGAGTTCTAGATTAAATACATGAGAATCAAGTTTATTTAGGATACTAGAATATTAGTAGTTTCACTTATTCATGATTTTCTATTTCTATTTCCTGAGTGGTTTAGAACTACAAAGGTTTTTTGCGACTACAAAAGGAGTGCCTATTCCATGTAATCCTTATGATTCTGATAATTGAGACTAAGGACTGCAAACAAACGTCAAATATTTAACTCTCTTTTCGATATTTTCTTCCTTTTCCTTTCTACAATTCCATTCTTGCTAGAGCGCCTAAAGTTGCAATTCATTGGTACGACGACAACCTCAGCTTCTAAAACAAGGACTGAATCCACCTTTATTCCAATAAATCCTTAATTTTCCAAATCCCAGCTAATCATGAAATTTTTATATAATTAAAAGCTGCAATGGAAACTGATGTGATGAACGTTTTAATCCTAGACAATGCAGAGACTACCACCTAGGCTAGTAAAATAGCATTAGAAATTGTGTTAGTGAACCAAGCATTACTCAATAAAAAGATCTAACTCTCATTTTCCGTGAAGGAGAAATTTGACAGACTTTCCAGTTGTTTTTCAATTGAAGAAGCACAAAAGGTGGAAGATTGCCCATATCCCCATCTTCCCAAAGGTTTAAGAACATCCCAAGGTAAACCCCAAGGAGAACATAACAATACAAATACAGCAACAATTTATTATTGTTACCTGAATTAGCTGCTGTGTCGTATAGTAATTTGTCTTCTCTTTAAGTTCATCAATTTTTGCTTGCCTTTCAGCCCGAAGCCTCTCCAGAGTGTTTTGATCTCTGCGATCAACTTCATGAAAGAAACCTAAAATATTACCAATCAAGTTGACAGAAACCTAAACTATGATGATCTGGTTTGACATCACATCGGGAAAGAATCCATAGGAATGCTTCTCTGGAACACATTAATGGATGTTACAATTCAACAAGCCTGGTCTTGCATGTTAAGTTGTAGATAGGGATGGGATTCCTAAAATGAAAAACGAAGAGGGGCACACAAGCAAGAGGAGGGAAAAATCTGAATGAGTAATGGTCAAATGTAGAGACTGGGACAATGGAAACGAAAAATAAGCAAAGCAAAAGCAATAGTAAAACAAGAGCCCAGCACTAACAAAATCAGAAAGTAATTGACAATAACACCAAAATATCATGATTTCCTTTGACTGACCGACCGCACACAAAAGGACAAGGTTTATATTGAATTATTACTGTACAGAGAATGGTATTTAACTGAAATTACAAATGATTGCGTTATCATCAGTAAACCCTGCTAGCGTATAATATTAAAAAGTAGGGGGAGAGAGTGACTCACACATCCTGGTGAAGCTTACAAAGGCGGAATAAGCAAGGGACGATAAAGCAGGCAGAAGAAACATTGGTAAGACTCGAAAAGCTCTCATCTTCCAATTCAAATCCATTGATCTTGTAGTCATAATAGCATAGCCGACTGCGAGGACCTAAAGGGATGGATGGATTGATTTCAACAAATATCAGTACCTAAGAAAACATTAAATAGCTTGGTGGCTCTGGTGCGAATAAATTGAATAAAGACCTCAAAAAGGACAGAGAAAACAATAAGATGGCGAATGATCTTCCTCCGAGTACCGGATCTCCGATTGATTCTAGCCAAAACAGCAGCCTCTTCCTTAGAAATGTGTTGCAGTCTCTTCTCGAAGTCATCGCCATGCGGTCTAAAGACAGCCTTCCAAAGACGGGATAGGAAACCTCCGCTTCCGCTCCTCCCCGTCATTTTAGCAGAATCGCTGTCGGCTATGCCTGCTGTCTCCTTACTGTCCCCCCTGCCCATAGCTCTTCGCTTTGGTCAACTGTCTGTCTGTGGAATACAGTTATTATACTTATTGATAAGATAAAGAAAAGAAGATTAGGGATCTGGAGAGAATTGTAATGGAAATAAAAATAAAAAGCAGAGAGAAAGGGGGTTGGAAAACTACCGGATCTAAAGCTCTTGTTAATTTTGAAACTGGTGATATCCCTCCTCCTCTTACTCTTCTTCTACTGCTGATGGTGTGTGTTCTTATGTGTTGCTCCGTCGCACTCTTCTCTTTCTCTCAAATTTTTTCCAGGGAGGGGAGGGGAGGCCACGACGCGGAAACAATAATAACACTAATTTATTTATATTATAACAAGGAGAAGCTGTAAGTAATAACAATAACAATATCGGACTCGGGGAGGGGAGGGGGAGGGTCTCGAGTGTTGGTTTTACGATGGATGGTTGTTGGTTGGAGGTGGGACAGGGCGATGACATGAATGAACAGAAAGGACAAAAGGTTTCTTCCTTCCTTCAAATTTGGGTTTTTCAAATGCTTTACTTTATGCTTTAAACGGAGAGCCAGTGTAGGAAGGAAGGAAGGAAGGAAGGAAGGGAGAAGGGCGTTCCTTATTTTCTTTTTCTTGGATCCATCCATTCATGTGCTCAAATTATTATTATTATTATTAGTACTAGGCGCTAACATTCATTCATGTGCCCAAATAATAATAATAATAATAATAATTCTTATTATTATTATTATTATTATTAGTGTCTTATTTTCTCAACAACTCACTTCGACCTTACGCAATTCCTAAGCCAAAACCCAGTTTTTCCTCTTCTCAATGTTAATATTGAACAATTACTTTCCTTTTTTCCATCCTCCTTTGATTGTTTCTGAAAAGTGAGTAGTGTGTATTTTATCAAAAGGCATAAAAAAAAATATAACTTCAAACTAGGAGAGAAGGGGAGTAAAAACGACTGTTTCCACAGGCCCATTGCATTCTTTGATGTGATAAAATGGGTCCGATGGGTCCAGTGAACCATTATAGTTCCAAGGCCACTTATCTATTAGGTTCAACAATTCAAGGTCGAGTGAAAATTAATATTTTATACTCTTCTCGCCTCCATTTTTTAATAATAAATATATTTTCTTACTAGTTTTTGGGCCTCTGTATTAAAGCTTATTTTCATGTTCAGTTTTATTTCATGTCTAGACCAGTGGCTTGATAAACATCAAGGCTTTAGAAAAAGCACGCCATCAATCTTTGTTTTAGACGGTTTCAGCTAGCTAGTTGTAATTCAGCACAAGCGAGTCGTCTAACTGATTTTTTTGTTATCGGCTTGTATTTTCTTAGAAAAACAACTCCTGTGTAAGCAACAATAAGACAATTTGATCTATTCATGTATCTTTGGCCACGAAAAGAACTCACTCACAAATATCATGGAAGTTGCTGCTGTTTGTTACATGGCAGGCACGATCAAAAATCCAATACAAACCAGCAAGTCCCAAACCCTTAAGGTCAGCTTTTAGGCTGAACATGACAAAACCTCGCCTCTAATTACATAGCTCCCGTCTTAACTAGTAACCTCCCTTGATGCTATCGTCTCTGTTACTTCCTCAATCTCAGAACCAGCTCCATCAAGGCTGTTGCTTGCAAGTATACTATCATCACTCGGAGAATCACCAGCATTGCTGATGGGTTCAGCGCTACCCCCCGTCCCTTTCCTCAAAGTGCTCAATCCGGGGGAACTAGAACCAGAAACACGCTCCTCTAGTTGTTTTGGCTGGTTCAGGGCACGACAATGTGGGCAGTAATATGTAATGTATGGAAAATCCTCCTTCCTAGCAAGCCCTGGAATCCATAATGCTAAAAAGTCAGATTTGTCATGTCACAAAACACGTCAACCGCAGCACTACACATGACTATCTTTATGTTCACGTGTGTGTGTGCAATCACAGGTTGTGGCCGTTTAAATGCTGGTGGCTAGTATTCAAAATGCAGTTCTACAGCTATAGCAAGCCCATAAAAAAGAAGATAGTTTCAAAATAAACAATAGTCCACTCACCATTGTGCATATGGCAGTTGCCACATATCAGTGCATATGATTGTGTTGGATCCTCACCCACAAGTAATGCTGCAATTCGAGCAACCCATCCCCCATCATATGTGGTATATCCCTGCGGAGTGTAATGCTCAACAACAAGCTGATTATGCTCAGATGTCAGAGGACCTTCACTTTGCACAGAAAGTGGCATTTCTTCATCAGAATGCTGCACCAGAGTGCTCCCTGAACTACTGGATGTTGTGTGCACTTGCTTTCTATTTCTGAGCCCACTAGCTTGCACAAACTCAGCATCATTACTCTTCCCTGTAGGAAGAGTTGGCTTAGATTCATCTCCAACGTACACTTTCAAGCCAGAATCTGCACCCAGCTTAGATGCAAGGACAGTTGCAGCAGCTGCCTTAGCTGCCGGGTCAGGATCATATCTCTGCATACAAAAAGGTTTGCCCCCATGTAATCAGGAAAAAGAAACGATTCACACCAAGTAACAATTTGCAGATACTCAAAGATATCACAGCACATTTTCAAATTAATGAAAATGTTCTTTATAAAGCGTGTTAATAACATGCCTTCTAAAGTATAACACAGCTGATTGCATTCACTAACAAATCCTTTCATCTTTAACATTCCACCCCCCAAAACTCCCGCAAAGCAGCAAACATTCAAAATACCCAATGGGCCAAATTGGACCATTCCCACATGGGCTGGAGTCAGTCACTATAAATGGTATCATAATAAACAAGTTCAACAGATCAGATATTGAGGCACTGCAGCAGAGATGCCACAGAAAAAGTGGGGTCAATGTAACAACTAAGGAAAGGAGGACTCTGCTATTACAAGCATCTTGAGCTGTCAAATCATCAACATTTGTCTGGTCTTATAATTCAATTCATGTTCTTCAGGATCAATTTTGTTTCACTTGTTTGCTTCTCCAATATATCCTCCTTTTCTGCGTTGCAATTACTCCGAAAAATGCAATGCCAGCATTCCCAGCATATTTAATAATGATATTTAGCAACTTATATAGCAAACAAAGCAACTATTTCTATGTGATCTAAAAATAATTATTAAAATTAAAATTACAAAAGGAAATCAATGGTTTACTCTGGAATCAGCATAAAATATTAGAACTATCACTTCTGTTATATCTTATCTCCTACTTTCAGAATGATAACCATAGGTATTCATGACCTTTACGATTTTGTGGAAAGTAACTATCTTCGTGCTATGTTTGGGACATAAACACCTAAGAATTTTTGGGGATCAATGCATAAGTCAATCTCAATGTTACAACATAATCAAGCAATTCTCAATATATCTAGCCAAAATCTAGCTAATTAATCTTCACATTGCCTCATTATCCCTAGCTTGGTTGAAGCAGGCAAGTAAGCAAACAACGCATGAAAATTAATGTTTCAGTTGTTTGGTCCCTGAGAAAAACAATACAGGTTGTTGTCTATTTTTGTTAAAAAGACTTACGGTTTTGAAATTGGAATGTCAAGCAAAAGAATAACAGTATTTTTCCTGATAGTGATTCTTAAGAGTTCAATACCAATCTTGATGTACTCAAAGAGAGAGAAATTTAGGGATCATGCCTTTACATGACATTTCTTAGTTTAAAAAAAAGTTTCCCTTATAAAGCTAATCCATCAAGGAGTTCTAATTTATTTAGGATATTATAATACTAATTAGGAGTTTTCTCTTATTCATGATTTTCTATTTCTATTTCCTATTTGGTTTAGAACTACAAAGGCTTTTGTGCCTATAAAAAGAGTACCTATTCCCTGTGATCCTTAGGATACTGATACTTGTGGCCAATGGCTGCAAACCTAGATCAATTGCAATTCTTCTCTTTTCTCTATAGGACATTTTCTTCCTTCCCTTTTTATTCGATTTCTTTCTTGCTACGGCACCTAGGGTTACAATTCACAGGTACAACAACAACCTCAACTTCTTCTAAAACAAGCACCTAATCAAACCCGATTGCAGTCCTACATCTAAAATCCTTAATTCTCCAAATCCCACCTCACCATGAAACTTAATTATAGTGATATAATTTTATATATTGCAAAGATGGGAATGGTAACTGATGTGATAAATGTTTTAATCCTAGATGATGCAGCAACTACCACCTAAGTTAGTACATTAGTGTTAGAAAGCGTGTAAGTGAACCAAGCATTTACTCAACAAAAAGATCTTAGTGTCACTTTCCATGAACAAGAAATTTGACAAACTTTTCAATTGCTTTCCAATTTAAGAACCACTAAAGGAGGAGGAAAGTCACCCACATCCTCATCTTTCCAAAGGATTAAAAACATCTCAAGGGAAATCCCATGGAGAACATAACAATACAAGTACGGCATCAACTTATTACTTTTACCTGAATGAGCTGCTGAGTCGAATAATAATTTGTCTTCTCTTTAAGTTCATCAATTTTCGCTTGCCTTTCAGCCTGAAGCCTCTCCAGAGTTTTTTGATCTCTGCGATCACCTGCATGATCATAGGAGCATGTATAAAAATAAAATACCAGTCAGGTTGAAACGTAGTTGACAGAACCCTAAATACGATGTGCTGGTTTGGCATTACAGTGGAAAAGCATCAATAGGGGTGCTACCCTAGAGCAAATTAATGGATGTCACAATTCAACAAGCCTGGTCTCTCATCTTAAGTTGTAGATAGAGAATGGGTTCCTAAAATGTACAAAGAAAAGAGAGGAGAGCAAATCTCCAATGTAGAGACCAAGAAAAGTAACTAGATTCACAAAGCAACAGTAATAGTAACACAGGATGCTAGTATTATGAAAATCAAGAGTAAATGACAATAGCACCAACATATCATGATTTACGTTGACTGACTGCGTTCCGACAATAGAAAGAAGGACCTAGATATATTGAGTTATTATTGTAGAGAGAATAGTAATTTAACTGAAATAATTGGTATGAAAAGGATGATAACCAGTAAACCACCCTGGTAAGTAAGCAGACGAAATAAATAAATAAAGTTTGGGAGGGGAGGAGGGAGACTTACACATCCTGGTGAAGCTTACAAAGGCAGAATACGCAAGGGATGATAAAGCAGGCAAAAGAAACATTGGTAAGATTCGAAAAGCCCTCATCTTCCAATTCATATCCATTGATCTTGTGGTCATGATAGCATAACCGACTGCAATAACCTGGAGGACGGATGGATTTATTAAAACAATAACAGAAATTATTATTATTATTAGTTAGTGCCTAAACCCTAAAAAATATTAGCTAGATAGATAGTACAAATAAAGAAGTTAGTCAGACCTCAAAAAGGACAGAGAAAACAATGAGATGGCGAGTGATCTTCCTCCGATTGCGGGATCTCCGATTGATTCTAGATAAAACAGCAGCCTCTTCCTTAGAAATGTGTTGCAGTCTCTTCTCGAAATCGTCACCGTGAGGTCTAAAGACAGCCTTCCAAACACGGGATAGAATACCTCCGCCGCTGCGCTTCTTAACGGCAGGTGATGATGAGTCTTGACTATCGGTGGCTGTCTCCTTATTGTCCTCCCCGCCCATATTCCCTGGTGGAGGAATACAGAAACACTAAAATTAGTATTGAATAGATAGAAAAATAGGAAGATGAGAAGAGGAGATTAGAGATCTAGAAATAGTAATAAATGGGGGAGAGAGAGATAGAAACCCAACCGATCTGAGGCTCTTTTGGAAAAGATTATATTCTTATTACAATTTCTTCGTCTTCGTCGCCGCCTGCTACTGTTGTGTTGTGTAGTATTTGTTATGAATCGCTCCGTCCAACGGTTCTCTGTCTCTAATTTTCTTCTTCTCTCTCTTTCTCTTTCTGTAGAGAGGAGAGGAGAGGGAGGCCACGACGCGGAAACAATTAAAACAAATGGTAGTAAAAATAGGAGGAGGAGGAGGAGGAGGAGGAACTGCTCTTACCGTGTTTTATTTATTACAATATAGAATGGGTGGGGATCAAAGCGAGGGAGGAGCGATCAAATGAGTTAAGAAACTCTTCCTTCCAATTTGGGTTTCTTGATTTTATTTTTTATTTTTTAATTTGTTAAGAGAGAGTGGGGACGGAGTGCCAGTGAGAGAGGTATAAAATTTAGAAAACCAAGTAACTCAATTATTATAATTACTACTGCTCTGTAAAAACAACTGTTGCTTCTGCTAGGCCGCCGCTCCCTTGTAATTCTTTCTTCGATATGATGGCTGCCTGCCTGCATGGGTCCGATCAGTCATTTTATTTTATTTTATTTCACTTAACGCTAACCCACCTGTCTATTACGTTATAATATCAAGATATTTACCCAAAACTTTTTCAACAACAATTCAAACTCAGCAATCCCATTAATTCTTATTTTCATCATATTATTAAATTTAGATAAAAGTTAATAGTAAAAAAAGTTAATGCTCAAGGGCTAGTATTAGGAATGTGAGGTGAGGAAATTAGGGTGGGTGGGGGGTTAAGTTGTTAAAACTCTGTTTCCAAGGGGTTGAATTGTCTACTAGAGACACAAATACCCTGGGGCTCAAAATAGAGTTGTTAAAACTATAGTTTTTATACTCGGTCTGGTCTAAGATTCGGATTCCAGATTTTAACCGGGTTACCGATGTTGACCGAGTTTTAACTTAAAACAAAAACAAACCAGTAGGAGTCCTAAAAAGTAACAAGGAGAAGTTTGTTTTCCTTCCTTCTGCTGCTCTTGGTCTCTGACACCAACCTAGCAAAGCATTTCCCACCGCCGCAATTTGATTTTGGGTGGTGAAGGAGGAAATGGAAAAGGAATGGTGGGAAGGCGGCAGTGATGAGTCTCGTCTTCTGATCGCGCCTTCGCCTTCGCCCACTGCAAGAGGTAATTACTTAATATTAGTGCTATACTTTTGTTTTATACAGCTCACAAGTAATTGAATGCATTGATTTCTTCTCATGTGAATTTCATTTTTTGTTTAATAATATCATAGTGAGCTGAATTGATTTCAATGGGTTTTGCCTTAATTATATTTATTACAAATTTACATCAGATGCTGCTGCTGGAATTAATGGATGCTTGTTATTGCTTCGACATCCAAAATCGGGTATGTGTGTTCAGCATTTGCTAGTTATAGTACCACTACATAAGCACTTATCAAATTTCATCTTCTTTCAGGGAACGCGACAAACTATCTCCTTAGTAATGATAATGAGGGAGCAGTGCTCCAAGAACTTCACTGGTTCAAGCAATCATATACGTCTTGGTTTCTTGGCGATTATGTTTCTCAAGGTACATACATATATATACAGTTCTTTACTCGAAAATGCACAACCTTACCTGCCTAGTATTGCCTGCTGGGTATACTACATGCATGATACAATATAGATTATAGAGATATCACAATTTCCAGATATTGGACTGGACTTAATGTTTATTCTTCATGCTTTCATTAAGGCATTGCATGTGCTTCATCTCTATATCTTTTTCATCCACACACTTCCACTCAACCTTTCCAAGGCCTGTGCTTCTCCTCAGCATCGGATCATCAATGGAACATACAATGAGTTTTTACAGAATCTTTCCTAGATGGGTTCGGCTGTAGTCTGGCTTTCAACACTCATATCTGCACACAAAATGAGCAAACTATATATATATATATTGGAAAATCTCAACCGCTATAGTTGATATTGTATATGAATTGGTTATTTAATAAAATAACATTAAATGTTATTTCATATCCATGATTCTAATACTAACTGGTATCCTGACCTGCTTTGTGTTTGTTTCCTTATCCCTTCATTTGTTCTTTCTTCAAACAGATGGCAGCCTATACACTGCCACTCCTGTCGATCATGTTTTCATTTTGTTGCCCATTTTTGAGGAAGCTAGAATGAAGGTAGATACAATTGTGTTATCTTGTTCTTGTTCTCATCGTTTGGATCAGAAGCAAGCTTTGTCTTCCATTGTCTTCGTCCCTAGTTAAAAAATTTCTTTCAGCATTGTCATTCTTCCACCTTTATTTAAATAAAACTAATTTTTCCTTGTATGCAGAAGAGGGATGATCTAGGGAAGTTCAGGCAATTAGATGAGATAATATTCATCAATGACTATCCTGGGTATCAGCATCTAATGTCCATTGCAGAGAACTGTATAGGAGTAGTTTGTGAAATCAAAGGTTGTCTACTACCTGTGTTTTTCTGGTGCAAATTCCAGTGACTACTATGCTGAAATATATTAAGTAAATCTTGTTATTTTATAGTACAAGGTTTGTTATTTTCATATACAAGCCATATTACTATTCTGATCTGGTAGGACAGAGCCAACGAACCTTTACTGGCTGTTTATTCTTTCTTTTTCTTGTGGAATCCAATCAGGATTTCAGATTGATCTTTTGATCAGTTGATACAAAATGTTTTATTAGGCTATATGCTTGGCTAGATTTTGTTCCATTAGGATGCACGCATGCCTGAGTAATTAGGTCTTATCATCCTTGAACTGTTGGGTCCTAATTCCAACAATGCCTGCCTCAGGCGATGTATGACAGCTATCAAGTATGATATTGTCTGCTTATGGCAAGCATGAGATGACTAAATTTTGAATTGGAAAAAATTTAATACTGCAACTTCTGTCAAAATATTATCTAGGATATTAAATTGCTTTTGTTTGATAACACTTTCTCTTCTTATTCAGAAATTGGATCTTCCAACTTTTTTCGGCTGGATGATTCAAAGGTTTTAGCTTGGCTGTACTGCAAGGTCTGTCTTTATCTGTTTAAACTTAATCTTACTACAGGGCTTTAGGCATGTCAGCAATTATATTTCATCTCTATATGTTTGACTAGCCATGCCTATTTGTGGCACAATTGGACTAATCAGCTACACCACTTAACTTGAATATATCTCTCGTGATTATCTGACTGTCAGTTACTTTCCTCTCTGATAAGTTTTTTGGAAAATAATTTTTCGTGTTCCTAGAGTTGATTCCTATCAATTTAAGTGAAAATACATATAGAGGGTCATAAAGAATTTTCTTTCACCTGTAGTTTTTTTATACTCTCTGATGTACAAGATCTGTACATGCAGGTGTTCCAATTAAAAAAGGCTCTATGCTCATTGGACAAGAACTATGCTGCTCAAGACGAGAAATATACATGTATGTCCTTAACTAGAAATGATATATGACCTTTCATTATATGAATTCTTCTTCCTCAACATTAGTGAATACACACACATACATAAATATGAAGCATATACATAGGCCTACTCATGGATTTGGGGGGGTGGTTTTTGGTGCAATTTTCTGTCCAGTCTAACATGGAGTTGTGAAATTTGCAAACTTGCACCAACGCCAAGACATCATAACTGCTGGTGTCAGGTCAAGCGTAAACTAATCCTCCCAAGAAGCAACGTTAAACCAAAAAATGTATCTTTCCAATCATATTTACAGTAGATGAGGAGATCAGAACAAGCTTATAAAAAATACTTGAATTTTAAGAACCAAAACTTTAAGCCAACATGCAATCAATGAAGCATCACTTATTTACACACTCAAAAAGAAATAAAATTAGGAAATAACATATAACTGATAGATTTAGCATAATTAAATTAGGCAAGAATGTACAATTGAAGCATAAAAAGGTTTTAGGATGGCTCAAGAAACTAATTTGGAGTGATGTGTCGAATGGTTCTTGCACAATCCAAGAGAAAAAAAAAAGACATCAAGAAAACCTGTGTAAGATCCAGAGAAATCTTTGCTCATCATTTACTTATCTCTTTTTACTGGTGCAGTAGCTGAGGCGGTTTCAATATTAAAGGAGTACGTGAAGGATGAGCCATGGTTGATGCTTCTGTTAGATCATTTGAAGTATTTATTCAGATTTAAACTCTTACGAAGATATGATATTTTGTCTTTGTTCAATAAACAAGCTTAGCATAGAAAACAAGATGAAATCCTTGTGTGAAATGGTTTCCTTTATCTGCCTGACCTGGTTAGTTTATGGGATTTGATTGCAGATTAAATTTACTCGAGGTAACTAGTAAAGTACCAGAAGCTAAAAATTTTCCGACCAATGCCGAACATAATCCAGTTTCTTCCAGTTTGGTACAGGTACAGATTATAGCGCATCAGATCCTTCTCTTGCGCAAAATAGCTAGTTGGTTGAACATATTTTTTTGCATATCTGGGACTGCTGCAGGCTGTCATACACATTCCGACTTGTATAATTCCCTTAATTCATTACTTTCTTTGAAAAAGTTTTTGATATGTTACAAGTTGAATGTGGAATTTGCCTAGGCCACCTTTGTACATTTGCCATGATCACATACCCATTTACTTTTAGTCATGGCAAGCCCAAAATGAACATATGTGTAAATTGTTTATTCTATTTGAGATTGAAAAAAAAACATCAATGAGGGCATGATGAGAGTAGAATTTCATGAATATTTGATGAGGATGAGTTGTATGTGTTGGAAAATAGCGTTGACACAACATAGATTGGCAGGATAGCGGGCTGTATAAAAAGGGACATTAGGGAATGTCAGAACTTCACATCTATGGTTCCCGCTGACTATTAGACTGATTGTTATGTTTTTTTATCTGGTAGGAGTGAAGATAAAACAAAGAGAAGTGGAAAGCAAGCTAAAAAGGCCAAGGTGGAGACAGAATCAAGGAACATAAGAGAAATGTTTCGCAGGGCTTGCAGGAAAAGCTAAACAGTAGTCTCTTATTAAAAGATTGAAAGGAGAGAAGATAGTGGATTCTAGTTTATTTAGTTTTTGGTTGCGACAAAGCTCACCCAGTCTTGACTAGTGTCTTGGCGTGTGAATGCATCATCCCTGTACAATAGTGCAATGGTTTATCATTTATGCTTAAGCACTAAATCATTTATGCTTAAGCACTTAGTGTTGATTCCTGGCGTCCCTCTTACTTCCAATGGTGCTTCAACCTATTGGCTCAGCACCAGTCTGAATATGTGGCCTATTCTTTTTGTATATTATCATGCAACCTAACCGGCCCACACTAAACCCCATCATGAGAAGCCGGCTTACTTGTGCTCATTGAGCTTCGAAAAATGTTAGAAATTACTAGCTATAATCAACCAAGAAAAAAGAGTTGAAATTACTGTAGGTGTAGCCACGCACATGACTCCTGAGGATTGCAAACAACTTTCAAAGATGATTGTCCATGGGATATCAACTCACGAGGCATCTTGAATAACAAGGCCGAAGAAAATGAAAGAAAAGAATATTGAGCGCATGACCAGGTGTAGTTAGTTTGTGTAGTCAATTAAAATGATTTGTGAAAACCTCACTTCCCAATCATTATATGCTACATTTTGGCACGGCCTGGTATATTCCATCCATATTTGCGTTAGGGCAGCACAATTAATTAAAATGGTCTACATCAAGGCGACCCGCAACTCATCAGACTGACATCCTTCCTGTCCATGGTATTTCAAGGGATTTATTGCATTGCCCCTTCCCTTCATAACAATAAATACTCTTCCAGGAGAACTGAGGAACAGGCTAGAGACCAACCCAGAATGAACGACCACTAATGTTGTGAATAGCTAATGAGTTGGGAGATGTCACACACCATTCATACCAAACCTGCATCATAACAAGTCATTTTCAACCCCACATTTCAAGAATGCGTGCATGCTTGAGCATCAACATGGATCCAGGTTTCACTGATGATTTTCTACGCATTATGTGATGTCAAGAAATTTAAAGAAGTTGTACATAAAATAGTTATGAAACCAACTATGTGTTTTACCTTAGAAGAACCACAACAGCGCCAAAAATGTACTTCTAAAGGAGAGCCCGACTTTATGCAAACTGGTGTCCTAAAAGGGAAGAACATTGCAAACCTGGAATATATTAAGATAATTTGTGTTGAATCAACTAAAATTCTTTCAACACTTCTAATGCCAAGCAGATGGGTATCTTGAAATGAGAGAAAGGAACATGAAAATCATAATTGCAAGCAGCCAGAGAAAGGAACGCCCAATCCATGCAAATTCACTTAACTCGTAAAATCAAGAAATTAAATGTTATACCAACTGAACATGTTTGGTGTCGCCGTTGATGGTTCAATGCCAAGGTGAACATCTTTGTAAAGCTTGGCATCAAAATGCCCAGCAAATCCTGCGCCCACCAAAAAGAAATCAAGGCTTTCAAAAAACGATACTCCAAATGCATTCAGCTGAGAAGGTTGCTAGTAACCTTTTTGTTAAAGAGAAGCAACTTTCTATGAATACCAGAGGATGACTGACCCTTAAATTCAGTACTATAATGGAGTTATATGATGGTCTACTGTTTAAATTTTTAAAGTTCAACTGCAACTGCCTGGCTGGTTCTATATCCATGACTTTTTTTAACCAACCTCGTGTTAATTCAATCTTTCCTCGAACTATTTGCATGAGATCTTCACACTATTAAGTAAAATGGAATCACCATTGCAATTAGTTATTTCCCTAAACACATTTCTATGTCATTAATGCATGTGTCCACTCAAGTATGTATCTGTGTGTTCTTAACTTAGATAAACTTAGGCATAAATCAAAGGAAATTCAGTGTTCATATTCGATGTCCAATTTCTAACTTGACATGCACTTGAGGGTCTCAAGATCACACTCCAAATAAGATCAAATCAAATTAATAGGAGTAGAAGTCAAGCTTCCAGAAATGGTATCAGCTAATAACATTATCTAACTGTAAAACCTATATGCGCAAAATAGAAACTAGCCTTGGTTACAACATACCATGAACCATAGCTGATCCAGTGTCACATGGTATCTCAAACTGCAACCTTTTGTAGCGTTGATTGCTTTTTTTGGTTGAGTAATCTGGATGGGTGAACGTAAAGACCTGTACAGGGAAAGATTATGCAAGTAGCTAAAAACGATTGATCTAAATGTTTTCTCAACTGAAAAAAGAATCATAAAGAACAGTACAGTAAATACATAATTTGCATGATTAACAATAATTCATTAAATGCTAAGAATCATGAACTGAACAGATACAGGACCTACCATGCTAGCAGTGGGTTAGTCACATCAATTTCACAAAGCCATGGACCTAAACATGGCCCATATATCAATTAGCATGCTGTGTTGAAAGTGACTTACAGTTTGGGAAGGAGCGAGCCTTGCTACATTATGCAGTTTGACAACATATGCAGTCTCAAAGTGTACAAGATCTTTGTGCGACTTAACCTGCCCAAAAAAACACAATCCGCTCACATGATTCCAATTGAAACAAGAAAACAACTACGGGTAAAAAAGATGCAAATGCCGTACATCATTATATAGCTTGGCAGCTGTCACCGGTTGGATAAAGCTAGTGTAACTGGAAAAGAAAACATAAGGAAGAAGAAGAAGAAGAAGAACTAGCGAAGCATTACCCTTCACAGTTCAAATTTAAATTCCCAAAGTAGTCTTAAGGTTGGCTGCTAAAACAAGAATCTAAATATATTTCAAGGATCATTAATGTAGGTTGTTTAAGGATGTAACTGTAAGGTATTTAACAGATACAAGGCATTGCTGGCAGAAAAAAGATCTGGCATAGACTAAGAATCCTGTCACGTAATGGTCTGATTTAGACAAGCTCCTTGTCTTTAGCACAATTGATTACAAGGTTCTGGGAGAAAACCCTATGCATGTCCCCATGGCCAATTTACATTTGACACTTTAACTTGGAGATGATCCATTACAAAAGCTCACCGACAGAAAGCCCCTTTCTACACCAAACACATGTTCATCATTGTACATTCATCACAACATATTACAATCTTAGCTCTGAACATTTATGTAGATCTATGTATCATTGTATGCTGCTCAATAAACTGATGATAACGTGTCAAGATAAACATAAAGAGATTGAGTTGGCATCAACGAGACCCATAGGGTTCCAGAGAGAAAGATCACTTATTCAGGCCAATAACTTTCAATTGTTCTATCCAACCGTCATATATGCTGAACATAGTCACTGCACCATAACTTTGTACAATATAATAAAAGAGTACGCTTTAAAATAGTTCAACAATAAAAAAGATTTTACATACGATGATGGTATTGAGATTCCATCTTGCTTCAAGAACCTTTGAGCACCATCAAGGCATTCGGGTGATAGCTCATTGTCACCAAAAGAACCCAGTAATTCACTAACCTGGAGAGCAATCAGACAAAGGCAAGTGCGTGAGCTGTTAAACACTAGCATTCAGAAAAATATATCCAGCAGATTAACCACAAAATATAGTCACATACCAAGATATCAGATTTCTCAGAAGCATCCCAGTAACGCATATCACAAGAAATTATGGTAACAATATCTTCCCATCCTTCTAGCTTAACCAAACTCTGTTGCAACAAATACCATGTTATCTCTGAGATCCAAGACAGATAAATATAATAAAAAACACAAATGTTACACATGTCTGAACAGTAATATAGATTGGATTTATTGTTTGTTTCTTATGAGAAAAATTCATTTCCAGAGGAATCCTCTAGAGACCCATATGATGAATATCCAAGTTGATACCGTACAAGAAATTCAATGCAGCAATAGTTTTCACATGTAAGCATGATATTTTTGGTAAACACAATCTGAGAAATAATAACTACCATCTGGAACTCACATGAAGTGTGACAACTGCATTGGGATTTTTCTCCACGGCATAAACTTTCAACTTATGTCCAGTTTCTTCAGCTGCCTATAAACAATTAAAGTGAAGGATGAAACATAGATATGAACAACCACAGGTTGCTAGTTGCAGAAGGCATAGGAAAAAACCTACAGTGATGCCCTCACAAGAGGTCCACGTCCTGCTCCAACAACCATCAGTACCTAACCAAAATTTACAGGTACATATATCTCGTCAACTTAACATTGCATGTACATCATGTCTTATGTGGTATTAAATGTGGTACAACAGCATAAACACCAACAAAAGTGGAAGGGGGCTGTCAACCAAAATAGGATTTGAAAAGGCAAATGATAGCTTACAGTGACTGCACTTGCTTCTTCATCAGGAACTCTGTCCAGCAAAGCTTTACTGATTGCCCTTTGGTACTATAAAAATACAGGCATGTTATATAAAATTATCGCAACTGATAATCTGTGGATGGATACTAAACTAAAGCTTTATTTTTGGCCTATTTATCAATTGGAGTACTATAACCCACATCAATCTCTAGTTTTTAATATCTGCAATGACAATCAATCCTGTATGGTAAGGTTGTACTTGCCCATGAAAGAAATCCAAATATGATGAATATTTCATGTATGCATGTCTAACCATATATATGAAAACAAACAGATGGACATTTAATTTTAGACATTCAATATTATGTTAATTTGAATCATACCTGGATATATTTCTTTGAGTTTCTTTCAAAAGTCTCGTATGTTTGGGCTTCTAGATTATCCATGAGAGGCTGAATTACAGCAGCAAAAGAACCCAACTTATAATTACTTAAGGACAATGCAAGAAGTCACCAAAAAAGAGAACAATGCGAAGATTTCATTTTGAACAAAATGTTTACATTGAGAAAGAATATTTAGATAGACTAGATGATGTTGCCTGGGATAGAAAAGCTCACCTGTAATGGAGACTATAGGAAATCCCTATAACCAAGCTGGCATAAAAGATTGAAGAAGTAAAAAAAAAATAGCACGCGGAGAAAAGGGGAGGGAGAAAAGAAAGTAATCACCCCTTTTCTACCTAGGGAAATGATGTGGAATGGGGTGTGTTAAGAGTGTGTATGTGGAAGCACAGGAGAAAGCAAATTACTTCAAAACATTCTTGCTCAGGAATGGGATCCATACTTCGGAAGAGAAAACCAACATAGTCCAAATATGGCCTGAGGGGATGTCTTCGCAGACCTATAAACAAAAGCACGCACCGAGGCTGTCTACTATTGAAAAAATTTAAGTGTTTATGCATGCACACATACAAAAGAATAATTATTATATACGAAGAGAGAGGTGCAGGAAGTACATGCACAAAGAAAGAAGCATAAGAGTGGCAATTATACATATGAACACTGCTTAAAACATGGACAATGAACCTTAGAGTAACTTACTGTCACTGTTATTATCAAAATTATTGGCAGTATCTGAACTTGGCCTGGGAATACTGTGTACAGGTTTGCCAGAAATAATAATCTGAAAAGATGTTTTTGAGGACCATAGTTATTAAATTTGTATGCTGGTAATTATTTGTAATATCTGTGACCACTAATAACAAATTGAGAGAGGAAAATCAAACAATAACATCAAAATATACTGGACTAAATGTCTGGGGAAGTTTCAACGCTAAAGTTGCTCTTTTATGCAACAAGCAAAATGTATGTAGGTATCCTAATGTCAATCACCTTAGATAAATCATACTCGGTCATCCATTAGCATGACCACAGTAAAGTATCTGAAACTCAATTCAGATTATGGAAAATTGATGTATAAGAGTAAGAAATAACAAACTACTTGTGAAATATACTGCATAAACTATTTGCGAGATACACTGCTACTCAGCATGGAGGAAAAATATTAAAACTTGTAAAAAGAGAGGGAAAAAATCATATAAGCAATGGAGTTGAGAAAATTTTCAACGTATACCTGTACTGAATGCTAAAAGAACCCAGTAATCAGCTTCTGATGGCACTTTGACAGGCATGGATAACCCCATCCATTTGTTAGGAAAGACTGGTAAATTAAAAGTGACACCATTTAAAACCCACATCATCATAGGAGCAGCATGCAATAAATCACATGGAAACCAAAATATACTCACATCCATATTAATTATGGCTGCTGTAACAGGTTCTCCAAACCAACGGCCAAACGAGTTCACTGAAGGCAGGGAACTCCTAGAGAACATGTAATTCTTATCATAATCAAGTAAAGTTGGAGAAAAATATGGCAACCATTACAACAATAATGCAAGAGAGATTATAACTCATAAAATATCGAGTGCAACGAACGGCTGATTGTGATGTTCACAGAGAAGACGAAATGCATTCCATAATTCCCAGGAATCAATCTGTGCATGAAAGAAGAAAAGGAAGTTGAGCAAAATAAAGTGTTCTTTTAAGTTTTCAGGAAAAATAATCCCCTCAGACCACATGGTATTCCATTAAAATTTATTTCAACTAAGCCATATCGTTAGACCCTGATTGCCATTATACAGCAGGGATATGGACCATACAGGAAAGGTGTTATATGGGGAGAGGAGTCAAGAAGCTATTTTTATAAATAAATAAAAAACATGCATATCCTACCATTTAGACCTGTAACGAATATTACAGATCTAACAAAATGAAAGCCAAAAGCAAAATAAAAAGGGATGTCGCTTACAAAGCTAGTAGAGTTAACATCCATAACATCATCATCATCAGTCTTCACCAGCGGAATCCTAAGCCACAACTTTAATAAAGAAGTAATAAGAATAAAGACAGTAACAAAGAAAGAGAACAAAAAGGAAAAAAAAAGTTATTGGGAAATAGATTTGGATTACGAAAGGTACCTGCATATTGTTGAGGCCCAGCAAAATCTGATTTACACACCTAGCATAATTAACACAGGATGCACCCTTGGGAGAAGGAAGAATGCATGCCTACAGTAGACAATGAAAGCTTTAACACCATAGGCTCTTAAAAATGGCTTTTCTGAAAGAACTATATCTAGAGCACGAGAAATCACCACAACACAAACAGTAAAGATGAATGAACACCAGGAATAGGGATAGATATTGCACAAGGGGGTAAATCAGAAGAGTGCGACAACTTGTGCCTTTTATTTACTTTAGGACAGACAAAAGTGGAAATGAGACAGCCATTGAAGGTGTGGAACAAAAAAAGTTGTCAGCATACAGAATTTGTCTTGTACAAACTAATTTATGTATGCTGATGCACCTCCAATGACTGCCATCGTATTGACAAGTAACAGGAAAGGGTTTGCTTATAGTAAAAGTTTTTGGTTTCTCCACCACTTGCCAGGCTATATGGAGTTCATGGCAATTAAAATACATTGCAACTTTGAAAGAATGAAGTAAAGAAGCAGTTTAAATTTCAGGATTGAAAATCACCTGTATAGAGAGATGATTAGCCCAAGCTATTTCTTGCTTCAATGTGGTTTCGGAAGCCGTCCGAAGAGTTTCATCCTCTGAATCCAAGTCAATCCAAGAACTAATTTTTCCTGAGAAAAATCAAGAATTGAGCACATGAGAGAGAGAGTTAGAATGGAAACATGTAAAAATGTGGGGCAGAAGAGTTGATACCAACAACATGACTGCTCCACTGAGAGGGACTCAAAACTAGGTCTGATGCAGCAAATGGAAGAACCCCGTCTTTTTCTAACAAGCTGGGCCGATATGAGGGATTCATCTGTGCCAGCCACTAAGGTGCATAGATATGATCACAGTCACAATTATTATTAACATGCAATACTTTAGAAATCATAAATAGATCAAATTGAAGAATTGGGAGTTAGAATGGTAAATTCACAATATAAAAATAAAATAAAAGGGCAGAAGATGTTATGTCGGCAGCCTAGCCTAGAAGTAGAAACGGCTATAAGAAGAATGTTGCCTGCAAGTGTGGAAAAGAGCAAAGAGCGGAAGGGAAGGCCACCAAAAGATCAATGTAGGTAAGCCTACTACCATTCACACAAATAAAATGTGAAAGGCTAACTAGCCACCAAAAATCAAATCAGGTCAAATTAGATGTTATTAAACACAAGAAAAGGACGAACCAGAGAAGCGACAACGAAGTCAAAGGCGCTGGTAAAGAGATTAAAATTGAGAAGCTGAGGCACGTTATCGTTGAACTCTGTCTCCACTCCGCAGTATCGAGATTGACTCTTTTCAAATCCTGCCTTTTCACCCAGCGGCATTTTGCCTCTTCTCCTCCTCCTCCTGCTCTTCACTAGTACTGCTACTGCTACTGCCACTACCAGGGAGTAGGGAGTAGCTTTTTTGTATTGCAGCTGCGGACCAAAATGAAGGAGACACTTTATTTATTAGTTAGGGGCTCTAGACTTGTAGTAGGGTTTTGTAAATTTTTCATTTCAATGAAGCTGTGAACTGGAAAGGAAAGCAGCCACCAGTACCTGCATCATCACCACCACCGGAGTTTTATTTCTATTTTTTATTATTATAATAGCAGACGATTAGACTCGTTGGGCCATCCAGCCCAGCCTCTTTCCTTCCGTCTCCACTCTACTCTCCATCCTGTGCTCCAGCCATTTATTAGCAATTAAATAATCAGTATTCAGGTAGATAAATTCTGAAGGGGCAAGGCAAATGCATCTTTCATCCCACCTTCGCGCAAACCTATCCATTCTCTCCTCTTCCCACTTCAACAATAACACGTTAAAAGACTGGTTTGAGTAACAATAAGCATAAGCCGCTGCTGCATGTTATTCTTTCACCACCAGCAGAGTCCTCCCAAACACTGTCGGGGCCTTTAAATTTCATGATTCAACACCCCATGTATATAAATGAATTCTCCAAATAATTCCTATCGGTTGCCTCAAATCATATGGCAACCGAAATACATGGTCATCGACCCCTTCCTCTTTCATCTCCGCGCATGATTTTCACCAGATATCAGAATATAGGTTGGATAAAGGAACTGCTTATTCGAAGTAGGAAATAGATACAGAAACTTGTAACCTCGATAAATAATATACAAGCTGCTAATTAACAAAGAATTAAAAATTAAAAATTCTGATACACGGTCTAAACTGCAACTTCCCATTTGAAAAAGCATTCGATTCAGAGAAATTATTCAGCATACCAAAGAGTTATGCTCTTCTTCACTCACATAGACATAAGACACACGAGTCTCCAGCGAGCATAACCCCGGGTACACCAAACGATTCCTATAGAATTGAAATCCAAACAATATTCAATATTTACAATCATGAATTCAATGTTGCAGTGTGGCTTCTTCAAGGTGCTAACTGGGAATTATTTGTGTGACATGGAAATGTGTAAAACCCAGAGAGAGTTCCAAGTCATTCTTAACGACACAACAGGCTTTATGCAGTGCCCTTGAGATGTGCAGGCGCATCAAAATCACCCTCAAGCACCTCATCATGATGTCCCCCCTTGACATCCTTTTCCGTTTCATCAAAGTAGTCCTCCCGAGCATTGTCTGCTAACATGAGTGCGACTAACCAGAAAAGGGCTGAATCGAGAGAAACTAAAGCACCGCCACCAAGGAGACCGGTCTTGGCAGTGGGGCATTGATAGTCAGGATCGTGATGAACGGTGTGACTCAAGTGAGAGTGCTCTTGAATTGTTGGCCACAATATCAATGCTGCTGCCAATCCTGCCGTAAACCTGGTTTGAGTTTCACAGGACACGTCATTTTAGAGAGAATCATCTAGAGGACCAACAAAAACTCAATATTAAATTTGGTAAATCAAGTTCATAGAACAAAGGAAAAACATTTGCTATAGGAATAGAAAGTAACTAGATAAAAAAATAAAAATAAAAAAGGTAAAAAACAACAATCTAGAGCTACGAGTCTAAGCCTTTAAAATCTAAAAAAGTCGAGAGATACAAAGCAATAAATAGGTATTTTACACGCGAGCAGGCAGCCCAAGCAAGCAAAATACATGTAATTGAGCATTCTTAGCTTATAAAAAAAAAAAGGGGTTAGTTTCAGTGAATTTCCATTGTGCAGTCCTCCAAATATATGAGGAGAATTGCATGAGTTTCATATTACATGCATAACGAGATAGCAACCGAGGGGCAAAAATCCAAAAAACAGGTAAAAAGGATAAGACTTACACAGCAATGTTGACGAAGATGGAGAAACTGGTGCTCTGAAACAAAGCAGAGTTGGGGACTGATTTTCCTTTATAAGGATAGAAGAGAGATAAATAACCAACGACTGTAGTTGCTACCAGAAATCCAACTGAGAGGAACCCCAAAGGTACTGTGGGATCGGATGAATACTTGCAAATTACAACACCTTTTCCAGGTATTGGAGTTCCAGCAGCAGGCTATATTATTATTATTATTATTTTATTTATAAAAAAAAGAGTAAATAAGAAATATGTTTGTTTAATATGAAAACAGGATTTGTCTGTAAATAAATAAATAAAAAGTATAGTACCTTCTTATTTTCAGCGACAATGCCAAAAACAAAAGAGATGAGGCCAAGGACCGTGACTGCGAGAGCCATCTGCTTCATTGTAACAGCCATTGTTTCGTGTGGGTGCCTGGATTCATTTTATTTTATTTATGAAAAGAAAACGCGAATGAGAAATATTATCAATACTGCTAAATAATTTCAACCAACAGAAACAAAGAGAAAGATCAGAAGTAGCAATCGTACAATCATGCATCAAGGGAAAGGAAAGAGGCAGATTTACCTGAATTGTCAGAGAAGGATTGATGAGAGAGGGGGGGATCTCTTAAAAAATTACAGAAACCAGATAGCGATGAAGATGAGGATGATTGTTCAGACGGTAGCGATGCAAATTTATAATAAGAGATCTTTAGTTGCCTCGTTCCTGGTCTATCCTCGCCTCTACTCTCCTCCCGACTCCCGAGTGAATAAATTTTCTCTATGATAAGGTGAGAAATAACTGTAGAATCGATGTATATAAAGAAGTCAAGTCGTCTTTGTTGTTGTCTCGGATTCTCTATTCCTGCCTGCGGTATCTCCTTGTCTCTCTCTCTCTCTCTCTCTCTCTCTCCTCATTTGTTATTATTATTATTTACTCGGATTAAAAACAAATTTTAAAATCAAGTAACATTATTTTACAATTTGATTTCGACCCAGAACAACTTGTAGATACATTTGTGTTATGTTATATTTGTTTTTTAAAAAACAAAATTCTGAGATACCTTAAAACAATATAATTTTTATTATTTAAAATTTATTTTTAATATTAATATAATAAAATAATTTAAAAAATATTAAAAAATTAATTTAAAACACAAACTCGTAATCTTCCACAATCTTAGAAATGCGTCTTGTCTATTTAGGAATGTGGTTGCGGTTGTTTTTCAAAGTATTTCTTACTTAGAAATATATCAAAATAATATTTTTTTTAATTTTTAAAAAATTATTTTTGATTTCAGCGCATCAAAATAATCTAAAAACATCAAGAAATATTAATTTAAAGTAAAAAAATAAAAAAAATTAATTTTTTTAAAAATATTTTTAAAACACAAAAACAAATAAGACTAGTGAATTAAAATTGACTTTTATAAAAGTTACCTTGACACCTTGTTTAGTAGCAAGTCAAAAATCAATTTAAATGATTAATAAGAAACATGTTTTAGATTTAAGAAAAAATAAAATAATAATGTTTTAAAAAAATAAAGAATATCCTGGTAAATTAATTTTTTATTAATCTATCAATTAAATAATATCTTCATTAATTAGTCATAAGGATATTAACTTATAGAGGTTGGATTGTATTTATTATGTTGTTATTTATCCGTACCTGATACTTTCTTTTTTATGTTTTTAAAAAAATGAACCTATATTTTATATTGGATTGACAAATTGAATATTGTACAAATAATTTTATAAACGCATTGCGTTTTAGATAACTCCAACCAACATATCTCGATTGTTAAAATAAAATACTCCTTTTATCGCTCCCGTGAGAGACTCCCATTGTTCTCCAGAAAACCTGAATCACGGGCTAGCATGGCTATTTGAGTTGAATGGTCGATAAAGGGTAAAATCATATATCTAAGAAAAATATTGATTTGTCAATTAAGTATAAAATTAAAAGGACTGGGTTTTTCAGTGGGTATGATCTCGCTATTCGGACAATTTTTTTTTTCTTATGATAGGGTAGGATAGAAAGAAAAGAGATCTCAATAAAAAAAAAATATCAAATATGGATGTCATGCCATAAATTTTAAAAAAGATGTACTTTGATCCTTGAATTTAAAAAATAACATAAATTATTCAATTTTTGTACCTTAATATTTTTTAAATTCAATTTTGATACAAAAGTTCTTTTATTTTTATTTTAGTTCCTGGTTGAGAGAGAAACATGTTATTGACACCACCATTAAAAATGAACGATATTAGTGTTAAATGGTTTACTTTGAAAAAAATCATATTTGAGCTCGTGTTAATTTTTTATTTCGGGTTAATTTTGGTTTTATGGACGGTTTTTTTAGGTAATTAATAGGTTTATCATGATTCTTAAGGTGTTTTTAATCAAAATAAGTTAAAAAACAAGTTTTTTTTTATAAAAATAATTGTGCTCTGATTTTTCAATTACTGCATTGAGCAATATCAGACAATACATCATCTATTAAAAAAAAAATGGTAAGAGCTTGGGACCAAGAGGTTTGCTCCCTCTGTGATCTCAGGTTCGAGCCATGTGGTTGCTCATATGATGGTCACTGGAGACTTACATAATCGTTAACTTCAGGGCCCGTGGGATTAGTCGATGTGCACGCAAGTTAGCTGCAACTTTTAATTTCCTTTTCTTTTCTGAGCAAGCTACTAAACATTTAGCGGTTGAATCTGACTTTTCCATTGTATAATTATGTTTTTTAGATTGCCAATTTTTTTTTTTTGTTGATCATGTTTTTCATCCAAAACATTTTTCAATGACAAGACTTAAAGTGTTGTGGCAAATAAAGGTTGTTTTGGTTTGATATAAGAAATGTGAGGCCATTAAATGTAAAGAAAGTTTCTTGAATTTTTGTTTCAAGTTGACTTTATTATTCATGTTGTCATGATAGCCAAAATGTTTATAATGAAGGGAGTTTTGGAATTTGATGGGTCGAGTAAAATTATGGCAGATCAAATGAATTAATCTTTTTATTCTATCCATTTCAAGATTTTTCTTTCTCTTTTTGGCTTTACGAGATCACAAGGTTCACTGATTAATTTCACAGAGGACTTTTTGTCAAAGAACATCTTTACTATATGTTTCCTTTAATCTGAGTTTCAAAACAAATAAATCACCCTAATGCTTTAAGATTGAAATTTACAAGAACACAACAAGAGTCTAGGGTTGTCAACGCTGTCTTTATAGTCTTTTTTTACACTTACAATGGCTTAGTTGTTTGATATATTTTTTTACCTTTTCATTTTACACCTAGTACTACAAGTCTATTAGGTTCTACATTTTCCCCAACAATTATATTTACCACATCAATTGATCACAGGATGGCTAACACTTCACTTTTCAATGCACTTGGCGAGAAGCTGGACTATAAATTGCTCATATCAACACCATAACTCTTTAACAAAGCTCCAATTATTCAAAGTTGTTGTTTCTTTGTTGGTTTGCCCAACGTCTCTGAACCTTTGCCTCTTTTATTCTGGCGGGCCTTTTATCCTTGGATGAGCTTGTCATCAGTGATGTTGATTTACTATCGTTGTTGCATTTGATTCATTGCCAACATTGCACCTGCTTTCTCTACATTAGCGAAGTGCGGGATACCTATTTAAGTATATAAAGTTAAAAGAGTTTAATGTTTCGCTGTGCATTTTGCATAGTGAAATTACTATTTCACCCCCGACTAACATAAATAACTTGCTTTGCTATGAGGGTAGTTCGATAATTTTGTAATTGTGGATCTAAAATGCTTTTATTATGGTTTCCAACAGTGTTTTCATGGAAAATACATGGAAATTTTGTCTGATCTCGCGAGTTAATGAACAAAAAATAGTCATTGTTTTTTTCTTTATGGACGTGTGCCCTCCTCCACAACATCTCTTCTTTTTTTTTTTTCACTTTTCTGCACCTTAGGTTTTTCAAATCCATCCTTTTTTGTGAAAAAAAAATGACAGAGAAAAAGGGATGCTAAAATAGACATGGGGTGAAGGAGAGGAGGAAGACTCACTAAACAAGAAAAAGGTGCAGAGAGGAGGCCTTGCTCTTGCGTCACTGGTTAGGGAGATGATGGTGTTGATAATGTTAATTTCATATGTTTTTTGTAAGCCAAACCAACAAAAAAAAAGGATAGAGGCACCGAATCGACAAAAGGAAAATAGAAGAAAAGAGTTACGTTTGAGAAGAGAATGATGCAAAGAAAGAGTTTGCTCTCACATCACCAATGTAGGGGATGGTGGTGTTATTGGCGATGCTTCTATAACGGGGTTGAGTCTGTGGAATGATTTTGGTGTAAAAATATAGAGATGAATTTGGTGTGAAAATGTAGAGAATTTAAATGATTTTGGTGTTCAATAATTGTTTTTGTCTGGAACCATGACTACTTTCTTTTTAATATTGAATTTAATGTGTTTGTAAAAAATACTAAACCAATAATATTATTTTACTACATAAACAATTATAGCTCTATTGTCTTTTGGCTTAAGGTGGGAATCAATGTTTTATCTAGACTATAATTTACCAATACTGAGAGACCCTTATCACACAGTTTATTATGAAATTCTTGCTTTTTTTTTTCTCATATCCTGTGTTTAGTTTGACAATTTATTTTCTCTATTTCTCTTTGCAGGATTTTCCATTATTTTCACTTGCAATAGAAAAGTTGATTGTCTTGCTCTGTTTATGTTTTTTTGCCTTATTAACCATCGTTGTTGGATTCGTCAATTTTGGTTATTCATCTTTTCCATTCAATTCTCAAATGAGCTGGGTTTGTTTGCAATACCTTTGTAAAAAGTTATCTTATTGTGGATTTTTTCATTATTTTTTCTTTTTTTAGATATTTATCTTACCATTTTCTTCATAGGTTACTTAATGTTTGAACTTATTGCATTAATGCAAAAACTTGAAAAGGTGTAGAAATGAATTTGATTCCAAGTTTGCAAAGCTCTAAGGTTTTATATGAATCTTTTAGACAATATAGGTATCTCATTATAAAATATTAAACTTACTGCATTAATGTAGGAACTTGAAAGGGTGTAGAAATAAATTTTGATTCTAGGTTTGCAAAGCTCTTAAGGTTTTATATGAATCTTTTAGACAATATAGGTATCTCATTATAAAATATCAAACTTACTGCAATAATACAAGAACTTGAAAGGGTGTAGAAATGAATTTTGATTCTAGGTTTGCAAAGCTCTTAAGGTTTTATATGAATCTTTTAGACAATAGAATGATATGAGCTAAAGCATAGAAAACAAGATAATGTAATACACTTGGAGTTCTTGGTATGCATGAAAATAAGCGTATGATGTTGATTTGACTAAGAACATTTTAATTTACAAGTAATTAGATTATATGAAATTGGATCGAAAAAAATGCAATTCCCCTTGGTGTTCTTGATATCCTTGAAAATAAGTTATATTCACAAGAAACTATTATGTTAATTAATCTCTCCTAAAACCATCCAACTTAACATGGAAGTAGTAATTCCCAACTAATATTTATGTGTCTTCTCAACACAAGATTCATCAATAATACATGTTTTGGTGAACCACCATTCTAACTCTCTATATTTGGTTAAAGAGAAGGGTTTTTTTTGTTGAATTTTGATAAATTTAGAGTAATATGAACAACCTTTCATTGGAGATGATGATGAAAATGATGAGAGCATTTCATTATTCATGGATTTGTCTTTCTTATCTTGACAGGAGAGTTGTATATATGATTAAGATGCTTAAATAAGATTTAAAGCAAATTGTTATGGAATGGAAGTGCCCAAGTTTTTGTAATTAATTTCCCTAGAAATTCATAACATGTAGGTATGCATGCTCAGCCAACTATTGTTCCATGTTTACAAAAGAGTTATAGGTTCTTTAACCAATATTGATGGAAATCAAATAATGGATCAATACTTGTGTTGAACATTGTATTGCTCAAACAGATTCAATATTATTCTTTATATGAGTGAGTCTATTTTTAACGTCATGTCATCTTTAAAACTTTTAGCCTTAAGTGGTGTATGAAAGGTTTAAAAGAGATATGTAGTGATTGCTGAAATTTATCATGTAAATTTACTATGATAATGCTCAATACCTTTATAGTAAATGAATGTTTAATATAGCCTAAAATTTTCTTGATTTCAGCTAGGTGAACCTCATATCCCTCTCAGAACTAGAAAAAAAAATAGCAAAAAGAGCAAAGCATGTTTAATTGAGAACAACCTCCCAAACCATAGTAAAAGTATATTTATTGTTGTTGAGAAGTTTTTTTGCCATAGAAAGTGACACTCTTAGAGTGGTTCCTTTCTAGGTATATATATAAAAACTTCAACAAATAATAGCTTTATAGTCATGAATTCAAGTGTTTTCGATATTTAATTTGTTTTTTTCATGTCCAATAAGATCTCAAAGTGTTAATATAATCTTGTATATGATGGTGGTGCACCATTTGTATCAAGTGTTTTCAAAAAATAATAGCTTTATAGTCATGAATCCAAGTGTTTTCGATATTTAATTTGTTTTTTTCATGTCCAATAAGATCTCAAAGTGTTAATATAATCCTATATATGATGGTGGTGCACCATTTGTGCCCAAAAGTTGACCATGTTAAGCACATTAATTTAAAAAATATTTAACATTTATTAAACTTTGTTTATTATTTACTTTGTTCTTGAATAAGTTAATAAAAATCTTTTTGTAATATGAACAACTTTTTTTTTTGTTTTTATCCATTGTAATCATTAAAAAAAAATTAGTTGTTTTACTTCTATCACATATTTTTGTTATCATGTAATTAGATAAAACATATAATTTTAAAAAAACTAAGTTATTAAATTTATTTGGATCCATTACCCGAGTGACAAGTTGACAAGCTGGTCCGGATCGACTCAATATATTATCGTTTTAATATAAAAAAATATTTTTCTTAACGTTTTTAAATTTAAATTATATTTGTACCGGTTATCTAGACTATATTTGACGTGCCAGATCAATTAAGTCATATTAAAATAATTGACGTGATTTAATTTGAAACCATGTTAGGAAATGATTCAGTTTATAAGGTTTTAAGGTTAATTAGTTAAGCCAAGTTATGATTAAAATTTTTACTACTGTTTAAAAATACGTATGAATTGTTTTTACATTAAAAGTTTTTTTTATCCGAGTGCAGGCCAATTTAGTAATATATAAATTGCATTAATAATAGATGTGGGCCCGAGCTAAGAACTTGAGGAGCTTACAGCTAACTAAGAACTTTCAAACAAAGCCCATGAGTAAATGGACCAAAATAACAACAGTTGGGTCCATCCTTATTATCTTTCTTCAACATGTTCCTTGTAATTGATCTTCCTTTGCTGCTTCCAAATTCCTCCCCCTCAAATCAACAATTACAGCCCAAACGCTCACTCACCGTCTGCTTGTCATAATGCCTAGAAGGACAAGAAACTCAGATAAACTCTCCTCCTCCTCTTCCTCAGCCACCACCCTGAAACCACCCCAAGATTCCAGTGCCCGCAAGCCAGACTTTCACAACAATGGCCTTTCCCCGCAAAAACATAATCCCACTGAAAAAAGATCCCTAGTTTGCGGCATTCCCTGTTCCGGGTCCACTAAATTTCCAATCTCTCGTTACAATAGGGTGCGTGAGGTTTCGACTCCTAGGAGATCCTTAAGGCTTTCTTTGTTGCAGAGCCCAAATGCAAATCAACTTGTCAGCAACAAGATTAGCAATTGCAAGCCCGATGATAGGAGGGTTGTGTCTTCGAATGAAGTAAAAGGTGAAGTGGAAATGAAAAAGGTTTCGACTCGTAGGAGATCTTTAAGGCTTTCTTTGTTGCAGGGCACAAATGCAAATCAACTTGTCAGCAACAAGACTAGTGATTGCAAGTCTGATGATACGAGGGTTTTGTCTTCGAATGAAGTAAAAGGTGAAGTGGAAATGAAAACCAGTAACAGGAGTTGTGTTATTACTTTTGGATTTAAAGCAGCCAAAGCAAGAGTGAGTGCCATTGATGTCTGTGAAACAAATGAACAAGAAATTAATAATAACAACAGGAAGAGAAAGAGAACAGATGAAGCTAATAAAAGGGCTGTTCACGAGTGGACAAAGGAGCAAGAAATGGTTTTGCAAAGAGCTTATTTTACCACCAAGCCTACCCCTCATTTCTGGAAGAAGGTTTCTAAGCTGGTAATAAAAGTTTATCTTTTTCTATTTTCTGCTTCTGTTCATATTTTTGTACCCCTTCCTTTACTTTGCTGTGCTTCCTTAGAAACACAAGTTCAACTCCAAGATGGGAACTTTCAGATTGGATAGTAATATTTTGTACAACAAAAGTTAAAATTTTGATTTTGGGATGGATGTGTCTTAGGCATTGCCTGTCATTTATTTATTTATTTATTCATTTTCTTAACCTGAAATCTAATTCTACCTATATTTTTATTTTGATTTCCTTTTCATTTATATTTTTTACAACCAACAATGAATGATGTTCACTTCTTCACCTAGAATGTCAACTATTTCAAGTTACCAACATAAATTATATGCTTATTGTTAATCAAAAGGCAATTCTTCAACGAGTTATGATTTTTGCTGACATGATGTTGTGGTCTGGGAGCTCTGTCCCTTTTAACGCTCGTTTTCTTCTATGCATTGTCATGTGTACCCGGGCCCGTTCAAAATTTTTTTTGTCACTAGCCTGGTAACTTAGGATTTTTGAAAACGGTAGCATAAAAACGGAATTGCAAATTTTTTTTCTTGAAGGAACTCTTGCATCTTCAGTTCAAATTCCTGTTATTTTAGGTAGTGAGTGTAGTTTGCACGCTTCAATTACAATAGCTTTTGGATGATATGATGATGGCATGCCAATAGAACTATACAGAACTCGGTTCCCACAAACAACGCCGCACGAGCGCGCACTCCTTTCTAGTTTTTGTATTTTTTTCTCTTTCCTTTTGGCAACATCCAGGACCCCTATGGAACCTATTGCGGTGGGCAGCCTCTGCTATTACCCATATGAGCTCGGACTAGCTAAAGCTTCTCTACATGATAACTATTGAAGAGCTTCACTCGAGAAATTTAGAGATTAAGGTCGTTTGTTTTTTTTCTTTGTTTTCCCCCCCTTTGTACAAAAATAAAAATAAACTGTTAGCTCAATGAATAAATTATTCACATGAATAATTTTTAGAGTTTTTGTTAGCTCAATGAATAAGCAACTTGTTATATTTTCACAACCACACAATTCAGTATTTAATGTGCTGCTTCACCTTACATTTTTATGGTTTTTTTTGCAGAGAAACAGAGCCATCTATATGCTCTATACTAATCAAATTAAGTTGCTCTTTTCATACATAGATTTGTTTCAATTAATAAAATCTTGAACTCATGTTTTGCTGCATAGCCAATCATAACATGGACAGTTGCTTACAAAACTTCGGAGCTGCTTTTCTACACACCATGTCCATTCATATAATAGCCCAAATGAAAACTAAACTGTAACATTCTTCCATTGCAAGAATCAGTCAGTATCTGGATGCCGAGTATTCAGATGCTATAAAGCACAGTAATAATCCGTTGCTTTCATTCTGTTACTATATTTTTCAGATATTGTATAGTTGATGATCTGTAAAATCCTATTGTCACTATACACCATTATGCTTGCATTTATCAGCTCTCCAGCATCAACAATTATGTTTTGCATTTTATCAGCAGGCAAAACATGCCCTGCAGCAATGCATGGACACTTTTGGTAGTTGTTACTACAGCTTAATTGTGGGCTTCTATTCCCAATGCCAAAGGATAGTCTTCTCTTATATTGATTGGGAGTGCTAATTAGTGTCCTTTTATATTTACAGACAGTTTCTTTCTAGCTTGAAAGAGCACCAATTGTGAGCTTTATACTAACATGTGCATGAAATCAACTGCAGGTTCCTGGAAAGTCTGCACAGGATTGTTTTGAGAAAGTAAACTCTGATCATATGACTCCACCTCAAGCTTTGCGGCGATCAAGGGCTAAGAGAATAAACTCATCACCTCTTGAAAGCTCTTCGCTCTCTGCTAGCAAGATACTTCATCCATCCGGCCCAAAGAGTAAAAGATTGAGATGTGAGCAGAAGGATCATCTCGCACATAAAAATGTTAGAGAGTTATTGCAAAATCAGAATCGAATGGACCGAGATTATGAAGCAGACTTTTTCTCCATTTTTGAACCTGACATGAATCCATCTACTCAAGATTCTCAGCTGGCTGTTAAAATTTCCACCCCCGAGCACTCAAAAGTAAAACAGGGTTTTCTTCACAAGTTCCATGAGAAATCTTCTTCTGGCCATAAAAAGCCCCTTTCAAGATTGAGTTCATGTGGGATAAATATTGTTAGTCCCCCAGTACTGAAGCAGGTGAAAAACAGGGCTTTACATGAAAAGTATATTGACCAATTACACTGCAGGGAAGCTAGGAGAAAGGCAGCATATGCACGGGCTGGAAAATCAGCGGGAAAAAAGAATAGTGGGGAGATCAATGTTCAGAAAATAGATGTGGTTAGAGCTGCAAAAAATTCCCTGGTTTCTGATGTACGAGATGCTCTTAATCACCTCCATGATCTACAAGCTAATGCCAGCAGCTCTTCTGATTTTGATGATGATGGTGTTGGCAGCGATGATGATGGAGGTGAAAGTGGACTATGAGGTAATTGTTTTACTTTGTTGGTCTTTGTGTTTGATGGTGAAGATGGAAAAATCCCACCAAAACGAAACACACTAATTCCGATGAATTATAACTTCTGTATTCAACAGTTTAGCAATGTTAGTTGGAGCTGCCTTGTACAAGTGCTACTAATTCTTTGGTCCTGTACAGTAGAATAATCTTAGGTTACTCTTGTAGATTTTTTTTTCCTTCTTTTTTATTTCGAAGAAATTGTCAGTCATGCTTCCTGAGGCTCATTCTTTTCTAATGTAGAAGTATGCCATTAATTCTAGGATTGTTATGCTTTGGATTGGATTAGTAGCAGTAATAACCAGAGGTCTAACCAGAGTTGATTTAAAAAAATAAATTAAAGGGATAGTGAATTCACTGTTCATTTAGATACATTGCATTGTGGATGGGAATAATGAATTTATTATCTTACCTTTTTAAAAAAAAAAAAAAGGGTATGCCAATAGTTGGGGGTAAGATTGTCTTTGTAATGGGACCATTTTAGTATTTTGAAATTGGCAAGGGACAAGACATAAATTTTTTCTTTTTCACAGTTAAATTACATTAAAGCTTTTAGAAGAGAATTTGTTTGTTTGTCATAGAGGTTTTTTTATCCTTTTGTTTTAATGTGCCTAGATATTACTCTTGAAATTAAAAAAAATATATTAACTAACAATGGGGCTTATTTTGTTTTTTCATTTTTGTAAGTAGTTAAAAGATCATCTTACCCTTTGAGCTTATTTTCTTAAGCATAGGGTCAAAGGGTATTTTAGTTATTTTATAATTGATTTTTTGTTGTTTTTGGGGTGGAGCAGTCTAGTCTTTTTTAAAAATAAAAATATTGTTGATGTGTGCACAACATGTGTTAGCTGCTCTGCCGTCTTTGAACAACGCATGTGGTTGATTCCAACAACCAAAAGGCCATTCCGGGATGGATTCAACTTCGTCTAGACTTCTCTTCCATGAATATGTGGTCCGTACACTAATAAGAACTCTGGTTTGTTGCCGACAATATTTTTTTTTTCTTTCTTTCTTCCTCGGTGTTTGCGCCCTACAACCTGATTTTTCAAGTTAGCCCTTGAACTTCTTTTTCCTTTTGATTTAGTCCTTATTCTTTTGGTTATAATTTTTTTTTGAAATAATTGAATTTGACTTTTGTTTCGATTTCATCCTTATTCAATTTTTTGCTTTATCAAATTTAGTCCTTGTTTTTTTAATTGCTATTTTTTGTAATCTAAGATAATTTTTAGAGTTGATTTTTTTTAATCCACCCTCTATAATTTTTTTTCCTAATAGATTTCATCCTTATTTTTTTTTATTGTTGTTTTTTTTTTTGCTTTGCAATATTTTCAAAATTGGTATTTTTTTTACCTGATTTAATTCTTCAACATTTAATTGATTTGGATTTTAGTTTTTTTACTAAACCTGTGTTTAAGATTTCACAGGTTGTAAGCTTTAGAAATTAACTAGGGTTCATGAGGTTTGCCTAGGATTGTTTTGGTGTTTTTTAAGCTGATGTTTTTTCAACTTTATCTTTTAATATTTATTTAATTAGAGAATGAAGTATGTTTTTTTTCAAGCTTTCTATGACCTTGCTTTTATTATTATTATTTTATTTAAATAGATTTCCTCGTGTCTTTTTATTTGTTACTCTTTGTTAAATTTATTTTTTAAAAATAAATTTTATTCTTGAATTAAATAGAATTGATTTATTGAATGTAGATTGATGATCATTTTATTTTGTTTTGTTCGATTTGCTTTTTTGACACGTTGGTTTAGCAAACCATGCGACTTTTTCTTATGTCATCATCCAGAATTTTGCAGTTAGGTTCGAATTGCCTTAGCAAGCTCTTTTTGTGATGGACAATGTCCACTATAAAGTGATGGTGAGTCTCTAACATTTTTTTTTCTTTTCATTCTGGGTATAATATTGATAGCTCATTTGTTTTAGTTAATTGTTGTCAAATGTTTTTTTTTATGATTTATCTGCTATCATTGCCTATAATTTAATAAGAATATTAACTACTTGATCATATTGGATCCAGCCGAGTTAATGACTCTCGAGTATCAAGCTTTTCTTGCTTCTTTTAAAAAAATTATCATCGTCTAAGCATCTCTTATGTGTGATAAATTTTTTTTGACTAGCTTGTGGCATGGCACGAATCACCAATCTAGTTATAAGCTAATGCAAAAGACTGCAATAGAGTGGATATATATGTTCCCGAGCTATATTAACTAAAAAGCCAAAACGCATGGGCTAAACACTATTGAGATGACATTGTTCACACACTCACCAAACACTGTGGATATATTGTGCATTGTCAATAATTTATTTTGGCCCTCAAAGTTTTATTTTGAGTGATTTAATTCTAATTGAAGTCCAATTGCTTTTAATTTCTTAGGTGATAATGGAATTGAAAAGAGAGGGACTTAAATGAAAAAGACACCAAACATGAGTGGCCTGCCAGAAAGTTTTTGAAAAATATACTTAGGTCCTTAAAATTTTAAAATAACACAAATTAGACAATTTATGTCTCTTTAGATTTCAAAACAATTAATTTTGGTACAAAAGTTTATTCATGTTATTTTTTATTTCCTGATTAGAAAGAGAAGAGACAGATGGGTTGCTAAATTCTAGTAATGAGAAAAGTTGTCGTTTAAGTCATTTTCAACCATTAAAATGGTTTTTTTTTGTGTACATAGGTTTCATGAGATGAGAGGGCATGATGATAACTGTTTAGAACCTCAATGTTATCTGAAAAAACAAATTTAAATCGAGAAAGATAAATCTAACTCGATTTGATTTCATGTTTCTTGACTCTTTCTAAGTATTTTGAGTTGATGTATTGGTTTATGAGTGTTTTAAATGTATTAATGAGGTGTTTTTTTGGGTTGAAATGATTTAAAAATTGGATTTTTTGGACAAAAGATGCACTGCCTCAATTTTGTGGCCACCGCTGGGTGGTCGGAATTTGGGTTTGCAAACAACACGTCATCTGTCTTAGCAGGTGAACTGTCGCCAACGTATATTTTTCAAAGAAAAGAGGTGGACAACAAGTCGTCTGTCCTTTTAAAATATATATAAAAATAGGCCCAAGCGCGACCCTAAGCTCGAAATCCCACCCATATGTTTGGGCTTTCCCTTGCAATGGCCCATGTATGCTGGGCCATAAGCCCGATAACATAGGCTATTTTTTTTTGCCTCTTTTAGGTTTTTTTTTAAAGGTTAAATATATAATTTTTTTTAAAAAATTATTGAACCCAATTAAGTTAAAGTCACAATGTCTTAACTATTTTTTCTTTCTAATATTGCTTTTTTTTAATTAATATATTTTTTAATGTCTTTTTTCTTAAATAATTTTTAAATTTATGTTTCAATTAATATCTTTAATTTGTGATTTTTTTCTTCTTATTTAATCCTTTTTTAATAGAGATTTTTTTTAATGGCGTTGTATGTATTTACTTTTTGAAAGATTATTGTGATTCATCTATATTTTTTTAATCTTTTATATAGATAAACTTTATTTTTTTAAAAAAATATTTCTAACATGAAGAACCTTGCATCATATTCTTTTGTCTTTTATTTTATTCAATTAATTTAATAAGTGTTTATTTCTATTATTGTTTTATTGAATAAAAAAATAATTTTAGTAAATTAATTCAGCAAGCACAACCAGATAAATATTCCATTATACAAGATTATATATTTTAATTTATATTTGTTTCTTGATTTTTTTAATTTTTTTAGTTATCACTTATGATTTTTTTAATTATCACTAATGATTTTTGCCTCGTTTATACACATAGTCTCAATTTATTTAACCTGAGAACTTCATCACATAACCTTTATAGTCCCTTTCATGCATATCCCATCATTTAAAAGAAAAATAAATTGAGAATTTAAGTAAAGTTTTCTTCTTATATTCCTTGAAAATGATATTTGATTCTTTGATGTCAAAACGTGAGATTCTCTTAAACAAGTGGCTGGTATTTTGACAGCTGTTATGGCTGTAGTTGTTGTTATAAGAACTAATTTATTTCGAACAAGTTTAAGGTTAGGGTGAGATCAACTTAAGTTTTTGTTTTTTTAAATAATCTAAAATAACATTATTTTTCCACTGACCTGGCTTTATTTAAGTTTAACAAACACAACAAGATAAATGTTTTTTTTTGAGATTAAATATCTTGATTTATATCTATATCTTGATTTTTCAAGTTTTATTTTTAGATATTATTAATAATTTTTTATTTAATTATTTACATGTATAGTTCTTGATTTATTTGATTATATACATGTATAATTTTTTTTATTTAAATTTAGATTTTTTAAACTATAGAAACATGTAAAAAAACCCTTATAATTTTATCTATAAAAAATAAAAATATCTGCATGTAACGTGACGGAGAAGGTTGGAAGCTTATTAGCCCGGGCGGTCCTCGATGGATCATTCTATTCATACGATAAAAAAAATAGAAAAAAAAAAAGACAGATTGAAATTTAGCAGATAACAAGGCCGGAACGGGCCATTAATCAATTTTATAATTAAATTAAAAAACTGTAATCCACGTGCACACTCCACTCTTATTAACTGGGACTGATAATTATTTTTCTTATAACTAAATTGGAATACATAGGGACAGGGCACCCAACCTAATTGATTTAAATCCATAATTCCTCGATCAATTGGACGTACAAAAACATGTTCATCAATGTCCACGAACATCATCTTGCAAGCACTCACCAAAGTTGTTATTCTTACTTTTAGTCTGGGTCTGCTGGGAAGTGTGATGCAATTGGTTAATCAGCACACTGAATTTCACTTTAAAACCCTTTAATTAAAAAAGAAAACCCGTAACTTTTTCTTAAACCTGTTTTTTTGAGACCCGAAACACATTCTTCATCTCTCCATTGATTGGTAAAAAATGAAAGAACATTCTTTCCTCCTCATCACGATCCTTATTGCTATATTATGCATTATCATGTAAGCATATGCTATATCTTAAGCATGGACTATACTCTCTTCTTTATTCCCTTGTAATCTCCATCTTCGTCAGCTAGCTTGCTACCTGCTGTTTTGTTGCTCTTGAACCGTCTTTAATTTTCTAGCTGGTTTATTGTATCCAGACCAAACCAAACCAAACCAAACCATAGTAGTTAACTGTAATAACTGTTTTAGAATCCAGAGATAGTTTCATGATCCTGTCTTAATTTCTCAAGTATATAGATATATGTAAAACACCATGGGGGGTTTGATCAAAGGAGTGGTGTCTACAAGGCAAAGGCAACAACCCCTTGTTGTAACCCTGCGCTGCTTATCTATCCTTCAATTGCTGGTGGATTCCGTGAGTGGAATTGGAGTCAACTGGGGAACTCAGGCAACGCATCCTTTGCCGCCTTCCACTGTGGTTAAAATGCTCAGGGACAACGGTTTTCAGAAGGTCAAGCTATTTGATGCTGATTCAGCAACTCTAAATGCTCTCGCTAATTCTGGGATTCAAATCATGGTGGGTATTCCCAATGATATGCTTTATAATCTGG
>Ga0307515_10002140_pt1 | contig 43339 bp, 32 predicted proteins | sample 17_EM_MG_FD_194513 | JGI IMG/M metagenome (GOLD analysis project Ga0307515, IMG submission 194513) | Populus trichocarpa ectomycorrhiza microbial communities from riparian zone in the Pacific Northwest, United States - 17_EM | ecosystem: Host-associated > Plants > Roots > Unclassified | place... | reverse complement strand
AAACTCGCTCGATCACGGCCTCGGAGTGCATCTCTGAGTTCACTCGATCACAATGTGGTGAAACGGTGGAGCTAGAAGGCAGACAGCCCATCATCAACATTCCGCCGCACCTCGCATGGCATCCGAACGGAATTCTTGAGACAGCGGTTCTGGCTCGAGGAGCGTAGGATCAGGGTGAGAAGATATGATACCACCCGGCCGCGAGGATCCACGCAATTGCGCGGATCCACGAAATTGTGGAAAGAGCTCGTGAGATCATAAGCTGGGAAAGATAGAGTCTTTCTACTCTGGGGTCTCCCAAATATATACTCCCTGTCGCTGAGTCCATTCCCATTATTCCTGTATCTTCGTATGTCTGTATGTATGTATGTATATAGAGAGACTTAGATAATACATGCCGTATTATAATGTAGCGAGATTTCGTGGATCCTCACCGCCAGGTAGTATCATATCTTCTCACATTCCTACGCTCCTCGAGCTTAATGTAGAAGGAACGCGAGGAGAGATTTTCGCAGCGTCACCCGTTGCATTACAATCCCGATGCAAGCGTGTACCCAATGAACCCATTCCGATGTATGGTCACAGTTGGCCACTACGCCAGAGTGTTTGTTTAATATAGGAGACCGACAGAGCGAGAAGAAACAGCGAAACGGCGGTCGGAGGGCGATATGCAACGCGACGCGTGGTATTGATGCTGGGCGGGGAGTAATCTGCCACCGGGGTGTCTCTGACGGCTCTGACGGAGCGAGTCCACTCTGACGGAGCCATCCCGCCCGGACGGAAATGTTTTTTGCTCATGAGGCCAAGATCATTTAAACTCAGAGATGCAGTTGTAGGCAATTATTATGTGAACTTAGCAATGGCTTGGAAGCCAGGTTTAAGAGTGTCTGGAGATGCTGATGTAGGCCAAGATAAAGTGAACTCAGAGATGCACTTGGAGGAATTAATCCTATAAACTCAGACTTGCACTCTGAGGTTGCAATTAAGTGAGTTTAGGGATTACCTTTGAGGCCAAAATCAAGTGAAATGGGACAAGTAATTGAATGTGGTCAATCAAAAGGCAGTGAATTGGGAGGGTGACATGACTAGAGCAGAGACTATATTGATCAGTTAATTAGCTTACAACCAGGGCAATGAGACAACATGACTTTATGACAAGTTGACTTTATCTTTGACTTCTCATGGAATGCTGTCTGGTGGTGGTGAATCTTTGAGGAGACTGTCTGGGAGCTGAAGCAACATTGAGGAAATGACTTGCAATCATGACAATTGAGGGATAGTGGCTAAGATATCATTGAACTTCATTGGAGGTAATACTTTCTATTATGTAATGATGATAGCATTGGGTAATAGAATGGGATGACTGCTCATGGTATTCTGCGATGATGGTAGAATTCTGGATGAGAATGTGTGGCTGCCAAAGATGATGTAAATGCCATGGGATAATAAAAGGGGATGCAGGATATCAGGGGTACAGCATACCAGTTTGGGCTTGGAAAACTTTATATAGGTGTTCTTACCCACCAGATTGGATGTCCTACCAGTCATACCAAGTATGGAACATTGACTTACACTTAAAATTCTCTTATGTCTCAAATTTTCATAATGTTGTCTCCTATCATGTCTCAACTCTCTCTTTCTCATCCACAATTCAACAATAATCTGACAACATGAAGTTTAACCTTCCTGGCATATCTGTTGATGCCTACATAATCATCCAGCACCAAGTACCACACATACCCCACATCCAATGTCTCCTGCTCACAGCCAGTTACTCATTTCTCATGACTAATTTTGTTCCTTTTTTTGGCAGGGAATCTTAATATATTCCAGTCTCCACAAATCCACAGTTATTTGTTAACTAATGAATAGAGTCTCACAGACTACCATAGCTTCCTCCCGATCTGGCACCTGCAAGTTCACACGCCAAGCTGATTGACAACTGGTTTTAGAAGCATCTTTTTGTTAACATTGTCACGGACTACATGTTGACCCTCTCATTACCTACAAATTCATCTTCGATCTGGCTTAATCATGGCCCACAAGTGCATCTCTATATTTACTTCATCTTCTCCATCAATTGCATTGCATAACTAGCTTGATCATGTCCTCCAAGTTGCATCTGTGACTTCGTTCCATTACCACTTCCAAGCGCATCTCCACGATCATACAATCACAGCCTGCAATTGCATATCTAAGTTTACTCAAGAACCTCCTGCAAGTGCATCTCTGAGTTTACTTGATCATGGCCTCCAAGTTTATCTCCAAACTCTCTTGGTTATGGCCTTCAGGTTCACACCATTAGTACCTCCATGTGCAGCTCCAAGCTCGGTTGCTTATGGCATCCAACTGCATCTCTGAGTTCACTCAATCACTGCTTCTGAGTTTATCTCCTAGCATGCTTGATCATAGCCTCCAAATTGCATATCTATGTCTATAACAGAATGATTTCCTGGTGTAACTCTGATTTCTTGGAATCTTGGTCTCCTAGTATATATCTGAGTTTACTTGATTATGGTCTCCAGGAGCATTTCCAACCTTACTTAATCACAGCCTAAATGTACATCGCTAAGTTCACTGAATTGGCATCTCCAGGTATTCTGCTCACTCTACATCACTACTGCCTACAACCTGTATCACAGTCTGAATCAATATACAACATCTAAGATAGATAATCAATACAATATTAAGATGTAGCGAATCTTCTTGTATTTATGGAAGAGAAATGTCAAATAGATATATATGATAGGTCCAATTTCTTGTGGATATGGAATGCTAAAAACCACTGCTGTGAGAATACTGCACCTGTTATGGGGATTCTTCCACCTTAGCAACTATACTTGTACTTAAATAGAAACAGGTACTATAAGTAAGTACTAGGTACACAGCCGTAGTTCCTATCATAACTCTTGAGCGTATCTCCAAACAAAGTATATTGGAAGTCTGTATAAATGGTATACGCAGAGAGGACAAATATATATAGTCGTATCAGATGCTGTGGAATGTGTCGCAACAAAATCATGTCGTGGTGTAACACAATATTGACAGTACATATAATTGTATAATTAATCCTGGTGATTAATTAATATCATAAAGTATGATTATGTAATAAATCGCGATGATTATTTAATATCGTAAAGCATGTTCATAAAATGAATCTCGATGATTCATTAATGTCGTAAGGTATATTTGTAGAATTAATCTCGATGATTAATAAATATCATGGCGGTACTATTTTGCCCATTTATAGTCCAATCTAAATTGACACCTATCTTCACAAGTTCCCTTCTTCCTATCTCCTTGATAAATCTGGCGTTCAGATGCTATCAGCAAGATTACGTCTAAGCGGAATCTCCCTTAATGCTCAATTCTCCAATTCTAAGGAGTTCTCGTGTTTATTTCTTCTGTGGTTTATATAATTTCCCAAACCTAGCTTGTAATTGAAAATTGGTAGGTTCTCAATAATTCTTGGACACTCTGCCTGAGTGATTCGTATTCGAAAAAGTTTGTTTGGTAATTCAATGCGTAAGATGTAATTTCTATTGTGATGAATTTACCTCGGTATCTGTGTTGATATTGATATTCAGTTCTCAATCATCATCATCGTTATTAATATCTCAAATCGGATTATCACATTCTGGGATTATGGTTTCCTTAGAGGCTTGTTGTGGCAATGGTGGGACCTCACAATTCCTAACATATTCTGGAGGGAAATATTTGTAATGTCGATACAAGATCAATATCTCTGTAAACTGAATTATACTTGCTAGGCACCAAACACACTGTGCTGCAAATAACTTGTCCTCTTTTTTGAATTGATCCAGTAAACAAGAAAAGCGTAAAGTATGAAGTCAGAGTCATTATCAAACTTATGACCAATCATGGGGCGGGGGGACTCCGTACAATTGTAACAGATAACACTAATATGCTTGGTAATAATAATAATAATAATAAGAACTGAAACAACAATAATGATGCAGCTTTGTTCTTGCAGGTAGGTATCGTTCATGCTTGTGGGGCTACCTTGTCAAAGCCGGAGCTTTGCTCTCTCCTTATAGTCTTTCTTGGACTACCAAAGTTTTTGTCCAAACCTTAGCTATGACCTCATCTGTCACATTATAGAGTACTCTTTTATTACTAGCCAGGCCCTATGATTGGTGTTAGCAACGGGGCCGGGTAACCCGCCAGCGGTTCAGGTTGTGACTAGCGGTTCAGTTTGGTTTCGTTCCAGACCCAGCTAAAAACTTGACCCGCTGGGTCTTGGCTGGGTTGTTACCCGGACCGAACATAAACCCGCGGTTTTTTGGCTGGGTTGTACCCAGACTGCAGTTCCATATTACGGTTCCCGCACCTTTCGCTCCAATTATGAATATGAGTTGTGATCATATCGTGACATGATCAATACGTAGATTGTACAGAATTAACCGGTCTTCCACCTCCCGCATTCAGATTGGCGATCCGACAAATAGTCGTTGAACGGCTTGATAAAACGCCCGATTCAAGGCGAAATTGGCGGGTTTTTGATTGAGACTAAACGAATATTGGTCAGATTGCAAATCTGAACGCGGGAGGTCAAAGAGCGGCTAATTCTGCGCAATCTACATATTGATCATGTCACGATACAATCAGAACTCAGATACTTCATTTGAGTCAAAGTTGTGGGTTTGAAATGCCGGGTTTGTGGTGGTAAAACCGGCCCAATTGCAATGGTCCGGGTTTTTGAGTGGTAAAACCCGTTGCAACGGTTCAGTTCCGGTTCCAACTCTAACCCGGAACTGTACTAGCCATTTGGAACCGTTGCTAACACTATCCATGATATAGAACCATGCATCCCAAAGGTTATTGTGTAATTGCATGATTGGTTTCAAAGCATTACACTCCCCATATGGGCCATCATCCGCAATAAGATTCAATCAAATAGTAACTTCAACATAGATATCTCTCAACTCGTGTTTTTCGGATAATTGAAACATCTCCTCGCCTGACGTGGTTATTTGGAGTGCTTTAAACAGATCCCTTAATAAATTATGACCCGACCTTTACCATATAGGCGATTTGGTTTATCTGCATCAGAGGATTACGTGGCGACCCACCATTGCTCGGTTGATATTTAATTAAGACGTATTACACCAGTATCATGACCTGATAGTAATTAACTTTATTCATTTGTTCCCAGCCAGGGATTCGGTGGCTTATCGGGTCATATTGACTTTGCCTAATGTCATCATCAATCGGACACACCATGCTCAGGTCGAGACCATTCTCTTTGCCCTGGGAGTACCCAAGTTGTGCCTCTCCACATGGGTTTGGCTTGAGATCCCGCTTTATTGCATATTGGGTATCGTCTGCCTGACACATCAGTCGCATTAATGCTGTCGACGTGTCCAGTCCCACTTAGTATAGTTTAGTGAATGTGGTTGAAAATAACTGGCACCTTTCTATCCCTGAAGGATAATAGGCAAGGCCAAGGTTATTGCATAATCAAATCAGATCTACCATAGTATTTGACCTTTCAATGGATCCGCTAGCAATGAGGCTCACTATCCAATCGACACGAGGCATGTATTCACCCGCTAAGTATCACCCCTATCGCAGCGTACTTGTCGATTCTGAGATCAGCATTATATACTATCCAGTTTTATAAAACCCGTTATGTAGATCTTGAAGTAGACTAGTACCAATACCTCTATTTAGGGGATACCCCCAACAGCACCAAATTGACAGCCTTCCACAGACATGTACAATGATTTCAGCTGCTTACACTATCTCCCGCATACCCATAGAGTGGTTTCAACTGCTACACATTGTCAGTATCCTGCCAGTCAATTATGATGGTACCATGAAAGTACCTCCAGATTTGCACGTAATGTCCAGTGTGCCTGAGAATGTTCTTGCAGCATCTGACAGCACCGTGTTTGGCTCGAGGGGGTACTGGCATTATCTGGAAATACCTTGATGTATCAGTCTGGTTAATTGGAGTGTATGGGCAGTTTACCCATAGCATTTTGATGGTTGTAATTTTTGCTGATTGAAATGTATATATAAATACACAATAGCTCCCATCTTACACAATACTAACTGGGTACAAGTCTGCATCTGTACTGGCACAATTTGACAACCAGCAAGACAGTAATTATTTGACAGATATTTCTGAGTATTTTTGTGCTCTAGCATTGTCACAATAGGATCATAATGTTTTTCTTCACCCTGTTGCATGCTACTCAACCACTCATTACCCAGCACTTTGCAATATAATATTTCAGATCCGAAATGATCAGTAGATTTACTTATTTGCATTAGTGGGGATCCCAGTGTGAAGGGTTGTTGCACTCTCATCTGCTACTATCTGACCACCAGAATCTAGAGTACTATATTGTTGTACGGTGACCGCTGTGCTGAATCTCTCTATCAACCAAATCTGACTGACTGTCCCTCTGAGTCTAATCGAAATGTGCATAAGAACTAAAGTGCATGTGGCTTCACTGCTTACAACCCTAAACCAACCCACTTTTTGACCGCACTCAAATCTGTTCACACACTCCTCCAGGGCTGTATCAAGGCCGTCAGTGCTAAACTCTAAAGCACACAAAGATGCAGCTATGCCTGAAGCTAATCCCAAATCACACCAAGCCCAGAAGATCTCCCAAACAATCAGCCATGCCTGAAGCTCCTCCAAAGGATTGAACCATGTGTGGAGCTCCTCCAAATCAATTTTCCCCTTGCTCATTATCTCTTTCCTGCAACATCCACATCCTGCTACTTCACATCCAGTTGAACTAACCCACCAATCTGGCATGCCACACCCTTCAGACAACTTCAACCTTGACCACAAGCACTATCCTCTGGCGGCAATTTGTCATATATCTGGATTCTGTAGCCAAGGGCTGTGACAATCTGTATTCCCTGATCCATCAGCTGTGATTGGGACAATGAGTTGTGTGCATCTTTGACATGCAGGATGTTTCCCACAACGCCCTCATGTTTTCGGCCTCCTGGTGACCAAAGTTTAATTCATGAATTGCCATGCCCGGTAGCCTTGCCCGTGTTCGTGCCAGCACAGTTCGAAATCTCCAACTTCTATCGTTTGGTATACTGTGTGTATTGTACGAACCTTTGTCCATCTCTGCAAATGTGAAAGGTGGTGGCACAGTCTATTTACCAGCGCTCCATCGATGCAGCATCTTTGCCAGTAGTTGTTATTGAAAACTTCTCAATAGATATCGTTGTCGTCTCTGCAGCTACGGCTGTTTTTGCTGCTGCTGAGCTCTCCACTAGCATAGTGCTTGGATAATACCATGCAATGTGCCCTACTTTGAGGCATCTGTAGATTCCCTGAGTACGACTGCAGCAATGCTTCTAACTCTACAAACTACTACCATCGGTCTCAGTGCCACAATGATAGGACATCTGGGACTTCCAAGTCTACCTTGGTTGATTGCACTTCATGTTCAACTTTGAGAATATCGCTACCTCCCCTGAATCATCTTTCATTCGGTAACTGCACTTCAAGGGCCTTCAGCTACACAATCACCTCCACTGGACTGCTGGCCAGGGTGTCAATCCTGTTGTACATCAACTGGGTGAAAACCCTCCAGTCATCATCGTTTGGTACTGCTGTTTTCAGGTAATAGGTGTGCTCACTCTTTGGCATCGTGCCACCACCTGTTGTTGAGCGATCGGTATCAGCACAAAGTTTGATGTCATTCACATAACTCCGATTCATCAATGAGTACTCCTGAACATTCTGGTGATCACTCAATCTCCCCAGCTGACATCTCATCTCGCTAAGCTAAAACATTCCGCTTCGCCTTTGCTTTGTCGTCCTCCTCAAACAGCTCCCAGAGTGCCTTCGCATCCTTCTGAATGCCATACTGGGAGTGCAATGACGGCTCCAATGCAAGGGCAATAGTCAGCCATGTAATTCCATGCTGCATCTTCCATGGGTCAAACTCTGTTCTGTCCTTCACGTCCAGTGCTGTCTCTGTACTGTCAACAATGCCAAGAACCTGTTTCTGTTCCAAGACTATTGCAATTTCCAAACTCCAGCTCGTGTACGTCATACATTCAACCTTCTAAATCAACATCGCTGTCGATGCAGCCAAGTTGTCGTCCAATCACACATCACACCTGTCTGCATGCGTGGGAGACCACGTCAATGATGCCACAATTCGAAATCTACATCCGAGTGGGGTTCGTGTAAACCAGCAACATCCCCATGCCCATACACTGTTGTACTGTGACCGCTATGTTGAATCTCTCTGTTGATGTAAACTGGCTAACTGTCTGACTAAGTTTAATTCACATGTACACAAGGACTAATGTGCATGTGCCTCCGCTGCACACAACCTTAAAACAACCCATATGATGACCACACTCAAATCCGTCCCCACATATATTACAAAGTAATTTCAAATTTGAAGACTGGTCCACTGGTTCAAATTTTGATCATCCTTTCATTGGAACATTATCTACTCACCAGGGACATCGACCAGAAAAGCAGATGCATTGGCTAGAGAGCCTGGAGACTTCACCAAGAAGAGGGATAAAATGTTGAAAAACTTTGTTCAGATAGTTGTAGAGCAGCATAAACTACCTGAATGATAGCATCCATTGGTTGTTGGTCTACCCAGACTGGACGACCAATACATTTTCCATAATTTCAGCAGAGTATACCTTGCTGACCAATTTGCACAAAAAATAATCACAATCACCACTGGGAAAGGAAATTTAAATGAAATTACAAACTGGAGTGCACTATTAATGATGGTAAGTTATAGTACTGCACAAAGATATACATACTGGAATATAACAAACTACAATTGTGGGTAATTCAGCAGCTACACAATATGACTCTTGGTGGCTACCCAGATTGTGCAAGATTACTCCACCTTCTAGACAAATTGTATGATGGGAAGGAAATAAGAAATAAAATACCCAAGTACTTTTCCTGTTGCCATGCCAGTGAACAATCCTAGAGCTCAAAGTATGTAACCTCTGGAGAACCCCACCCATTCCCTACATCCATACCAGATTGAACCTGGGTGTCAATATACTGTATCATGGGATTACAAGATGATTCGAGATTCAATGCAAAACAAGTTGTTGCCAAATAGTCTTCAAAACTGTAATATGTATTACCCACTAATGCGACAATGAATACAACTGGCTGCAAGGGCCTGTTGGGATGGGATCTCAGAAGACTCCACCAATTAATAATAAATATAATTTCCAAATGCAGACCCAAATTTGCCTTGGTGTTTTGAGGCAGCAGTATAAATATCTTACAGTTCAACAAATATTGAAGGTTGAATTCCAATAACAGAAACACGGTGACACAGAACACATGAAAACCAGCATACAACAGCACCTCTAAGTCGTGATTGACTAGCAATATCATGACTGGGGAAACCTGCAGCCCCCCAGGGAGTTTGTGGCAAACAACTAGTAACTGGAAATAACACAATACCTGACATCTTCTGCAGTCCAAGGAATCAGTTGCCAAATTCAATTCTCCAACCAACAAACACCAACTGAAGGTTTCTAAAAGATTGAAGTCAATCAGGTGCAACAAACAATAAAGCAGATCCAGAAACATCCAAGTGTTGAAATTAGCTGAAGTTAAACAATTCCTAAAGAAAATGCAAATGTTCACAATATTACACTGTCCAGATACCACTTCCAAACCTTCCAGACACTCCAGTTCTCAACACCAGTACTGTGACGTATTTTCAGATATTCCCAGGCCCTGCTGAAGCGAAGCAAAGTACATGCAGTTGGCCGAAATAGATTCTCAGATGCTACTGAAAGCTTCGGCAGTTGGGTAAATGTAATGACGATCCAATGAAATTTGAGTTGTAGAATATGTAACTTTTGGAGTGGCTGAAACCACAGATCAGATCTTCAAAAGACAATACTCTTGCTGTTCTATTCTCTCGTCATTAGTTCTTAAGATCTCAGGTCCTACAACCACAAGTAATTTCATCGATTATATTAATCTCTAAGATCTATGAGTTTCATTATCACATGATGATTTGCAACATCACCATATGGCATGTATTGTCTATTAGCTTCAATCGGTATACTAACATACATTCGATCTGGCTGAGGATATTGCAGAAACTGAACTGGAGGACCTCCAGAAGACAGGAATAAATTTATCTTAGAGATACACTTGGAGACTGGGATTGTTTAAACTTAGAGGCTGCAATCAAGTGAACATAGATATGCAGTTGGAGACCGTGGTCAAGCATTGTTGCTGATGCACTTGGAGGCAGCAATTGAGACAGGTTAGAGGATAACTTCAAGACAGTAATTGAGTAAGTAGTAGATGTACTTCAGGACCATTACTAGGTAAGTGTGGATATGCACTTCCATGCTGTAGTCAAATGAGCTTGGCAATGCCATACGACACACTGAGTCAGACAGTTTGAGATATGCTTTGAGGCTGTTGTCAAGCATGGCTAAAGATCGACTTTGGGGTGTTGATTGAGTACATACAGCAATGTATTTGGAGGATAAGATGATGCAAAATTGAAAATATTCTGAAAGAGTGTTCATCATAAAAGAAGTTTGACAGAAGAAGAGTGTCTCTTTCTTAGTTAACTCACAATTGTGAAAATACAGAATGTAGAGTACAATAAGGTGTGGCAAGACATGCAAGATAGGAGATAGGCTTCGAACAGTAGGCACTCAATCTGTGCTGAATGTGGTACTGGGTATCAACTTCAGATCTTGAGGTGGATATATGGAGGGAAATGACTAAGCTTTGTGTTTTTCAGTGACTGTAGAGTTGTAGACAAGACAAACATAGATGGGAGATGGAAATGAGAGGAGATTGGGAATATCATTATGACAAACTAGAACATAAGGAAATTTAGTTCACCAGTTAATTTACCATAGTCCATATGGCAGAGAGGACACCAAATCTGTCAGACATGAACACCTATTCGAGATATTGTACACCCACTCAGATAGGTTGCAACCTCAGTGTCTATCTCCATTATATCCTCCCTCATTATTCCCATCCACAACCCTCACCTCTCTTCATGTCCACAATACTGCTATTACCAGAGAACAAGAAGCCAAATTATCCCTTTTGATGTCTTCATACCTTGATTCTCAGTTCTCACCAAGTGCTGCATGTGCCCAAGATTTACTAATTTCCATCCAGTCTTCCTTCATTTGCACAATTTTAAGTACACCTCTGAATCCAGCCTCAGCTTCCAGTATACCAACCTATTAATCAAGTACCTCCAGCCTGCTCTCCATTTAGGAGCTCAAAGATACAGTGAACTATTTTTATATTCAAATGATTGTAAGTTTACCAATGAATAGATTTTCAGCTCCCAATGTACCCGCCTCTCTATCTACTGCCACCCAATGGACCACTTTTCAGTAAACTTCCAAGCTTACTCATTCACTACATTCAAGATTGCATCATGTTCACAGCCTCTAAGTGCATCTCTGAACAAACTTAATCTCAGCCTCCAAGTGCATCTCAATATTCATGCAATAATGGCCTCCACTATATCCCTAAGATTATCATAACACCATCTCCAGCTGCTTCTCTGATTGCCCCCATACACTGACTGCAGCCAGTCCAGATGGACCCTGGCAAGATTGATTGATACACTGATATATAGATACATAGGAAGAGGAATATATAGAGACATGCACACATGGATAAGAATATAAACTGAATACATGAGCTCCAAATAATTTAAAGATGAGTGGTAACAATCATTTTCTGGTGCACCGACTGTGATTTAATGTACTCCCAAGCTTTGGGCCTATTTTCCCAGTGGTGTATAAGATTGTTCACAGTCTTCCTATGTCCTATCACAGCGGGAAAAATAGCCTGACACTACCTGTACTCATAGAGTAGCACTTGTTCGGATTGTAATTTGTAGCAGATTTGATGCATGGCACAAAGATGTCTGATAGCCTGACACACTGGCTCGATTACAATAATATGCAGGCAATTTTGTATGCTGGATACTATACCTCATGCTGCATACAAACTTGAATGCACACTGCCAGATGCATTTCATTGCATGCTCCCAAGTACACTCTGAAGTACACACCTGATTGCACGCATTGAAGACTCCCAGCCTGCTTCACTATTCGCTCGCAATTGCTCTCGATCGTTCACTGCCATCCTGCTTGCCTTTTGCTCTCAAGGGCACTCTCAAGATACTCCCAAGTACACTCTGAGTATGCTCCCATGTACACCACCATATATATTCTCATGTACTTGCCCAGGCATCCTCTCAACAATGCTCCCAATTGCACTCAATGGTATACTCCTAGCCTGCCTCACTGTATGCTCCCAAGTATGCTCTCAAGATGCTCTCAAGCATACTCCCAAGCACATTCTCGAATACACTCCCAATTGCACTTGATGACACTCCCAGTCTGCTTGACTGGATGCAACCAAGTAAGCTCTCAACACGTTCCCAAGAACACCTCCGAGTACCCACCTGAGTTATCCACCCAGTCGCTCTCAAGTACACTCCCAAGTACACTCTCACAAGATGTCCTCATTGCACTCGATGAAACTTGCAGCCTACTTGGCTCAATGCTCCCAAATACACTCTCCAGAGGCAAGACACTCCCAATCTCATTTGACTTTATGCTCCCATATATGCTCCTGTGTGCTCAGTCCAGAGACTTGCTGAGTTGCAGCCGCCAGGCACCGGGATGGGTGAGGCTGGTGGCCAGCAGCGGGTGGTTGGTGGCTGGTGGTGTATGTTGGCTGAAATTGTGACATCAGTCAATATCATTGTCTGAACCTCAGCTTTAGCGCACCTACCACAACTAGATCTCATGATGCTTCAAATTCATGGTGTTCACAATTGCAGCCTTAGATTCTGCAGGAAAGGTAGACAATTCGATCTTGTGGAGAGTAGATCTCTGACTCGGAGATTGCAGTGGGATCTGCTGTTCGGTTCCAACCGATTGTCGGCATATGTGTGTGTATTCAGTTCATGGCTAATGATGGAGATGCTCAGGGTGATGATGGCGATAGTGATAATCATGATGGTAATGGCGTCCGTGATGGTGATCATGGTACCAGAAGAAGTTAGACATGTAGGTTGGCTTCGTCTATGTTAACATCAACACTTCACCAGACCTAGCGCCTTCTAGTAGCCAATGATTCCACAGACACTGACTTTTCTATTGGCCAAAGCATCCAAAAACTAAGGGTTTTCCATCGGCCGAAAGCTTCCGTGGAATATTCTACCCCTGCTGAGGTGACACTCACTCTAGCAGTCTGTCAAGTAGGCGTTGAACGATGCTTTCAAGTAAGCTCCCAAGCAGGCTCCCAGGTGGACTCTCAGCAATAGTGTACAGCACTGGTGTTGCAGCAAAGGCTACAGCCAGTAAAGTCAGGAGTAGGTCCATCTTGGGTCGCCAGTGGTATATAGATCAATTGGGCCACTCACCCAGCTCGGTGAATCATCTATAGATCACTATAGGCTGCACATCACGCAGGGGTCCACGGACAGCTTCCTATATGTTGCACCTGTTTGCATAGCACACTCACTAGTTGATTTGGACTTCTGCTGATGCGTGCATGTCACCAGTGCTTCCTGGTGCACCTAAAGGCCACTGTATGTCTTCAGACAACTCCGGAATGTATCCACAGTACTCCCACAGCTACCCAATGGTTACTTCATCAGTCCACTCAATAATAAAATGTGACCATTCTGTGGTTCTTGTCCAACCTCACCCATATACTTGAAGAGGCTTGCTGTGTCAAACATCTTCTTTGCTAATAAACTTATTGGGGATGCCCAGACTGAGCTTTGAGCTTCGAAGAAAAGTATGTTCTGATGCGTGACAAGTACCCACAATGCACCTCACACAGACTAGATTGGGAGTGGCAAAGACTATGTACAATCACCTATATATTTTTTTTATCCTCCTATGAATTGGAAGACATAATGCTGGCACTGATTTATAGTATTTTTTTCTTTCAGAACTAGATCCCTGAACAGACTTCCCCTGGCCTGGATAACGTATTCCTTCACACTCACCAGTAATGATAGGCTGTGAACATGAGTATCGGGTCAAGAAGATTGACAACTCCGGTATGTACCAATGTCATTCACTGTATATTGTTCATTGAAAGGGCTATCCATTCCACATGGGGGAACCTACAATGTATGTTAATGGCCTCAGTGTTATCAACTGGTTTCAACTGCACTAGCTTAGAAACTCTGTACTCTTTGAAATCGCTTTTGATGAACCACAAACCAAAGTCAGAAATATGCAAATGCCACAACGTTAGACACAAGACAGAAAGTTCCAAATGATAAGTATTGGAGGAAATTATGGAATGAGCTGACATCACCTGACACAAGAATGGTATAATAATAGGTGAATATACAGGGAGGACATTTTAGGATGACCAGAAAGTGGTCTGATGTGTTGTAATGTTAGACAATATGGTGTGAATATGTTGGTAAGAATTTAGTAGATGGTGTATATAATATCAGCTCAGAATTCAGATAATACATTCAGTATAAAAAATGAATCAAGAGTAAAGGACAAATTGTCTGTAAAGAGAGATTTTTTGATACTGAAATATTTCCATTTCTTTATTGGTTAATCAATTACTTGTTAATAAATGCAACTTACAGCTTGGAATATAACCTAAACTTGCATGTTTGGTTTGTCAATGAAAACTTCCGCTTTGATTATGAATTCACTTATATATCAGTATCTGCATAGCCTATGTGCAGCTGCATGAATTGTAGAATTTGATGAATTGATTAGTGTATCCAACTATATCTTACAATTGTGGTATGTATGAGTCAGTATTGATTACTTGAATATGATCTCCTAGTCGTACCGACACATTGTACCCATACGTTATATTGTATTTTTGTAATGAAAATCAGTACAAGGAATTTGATCTGTACTCCAATTTGGATTTTTTCGACAATATTTCTTGTGAGTTTGATTTTCATTGTATATAGAAAGTTTACCTTACACACATGGGAAAATATAATCATTTAAATTCAATTAATAATATATTATGTTGAATATTGTTATTAGGTAAATTTAAACACTACTTTAAATATTGTTACTATTTGGTAATCCTTTCGGGCAATGGAAATTGTTCAGTCAATTTAGTTGATAGCTTTGCCAAGATATAAGTGGCTGGTGATATTGCATTAAATTGATTTCGGACAACTGTTCATATCCATTGCTCAAAGTTCTTTAATCACCCCACCTTCTTTGAAAATGTGAATTTGTATTGGATCAATATACCTCTCATCAGATAAACCCAATTCTGGATAGTGAATTCATTCACGGTGAGATAATATAAAACTATTGATTAGATTGTAATAATTATTAACTTCAGATATTTTCCAGCATATGTAAATCTTAGTTCCTTGGTTGTGTGTGAAATCATTATACTATGTATTTTATTGGTGTTTTTGTTCATCTACTAATGCATACATATATTGTCAATTCCTATTTAATATAGCAATTCAAACTTCTGTTTCAATTTATTATCATAAAATATCGAGTCTGTTTGTTAAAGTCAAAGTTGATTACATTTTGTTTGCATATTAAATGTAATAATGAGTAGTTAGAATGTATGATAAGATCATGTGAGAAATAAACTAAACCCAAAATCAACCTATATAGAATAGTATATATCTACAACTTTTGAGAATCATATTGTAGATAAGCTATTGGTAAACAATGTAGTACTCATAATATGGATTTTGTAGTATTATAATATGGATTTTGTAGTATTATAATATGCCAAAATGGTAAATATCTTACTCCAATATATTGTGTTGCTGAGAAGATAGTTGTCAATAAGTATAAGTGTTGAAGCTGAAATTAATCTGAATATACAATAGAGTAACTAAAGTTCCTCTTTCCAAAATCTAGACTAGATATTAGAATTGCTACCATTGACTGTTACCAATTAATTTGTCCAATAAACTGCATTGACCCTGTTACCATTCCACTGTATATGAATATAATTATCAGCCATTCAGCATGCCCATCAATTTCCAATACAACTATATGTTATGTTCAAAATAATATGACTACTTATCAGGATTGCCTTGAATGTTGAATAGATTAATCAGCTTACTAAGCAAACCTCTCCATATGAGAGACCAGTTTCTGGAATCTGTTATACATAATCTTCCTTATGTTGGAATGAATATCGATCTCATAATAAGCTATTACTATTTAACAACCTGTAAAGAAATATTTAAAATATAAAAAAGTAAGTTACTTAGTGTATACTGATGAAATATTTTCTGCATTCAAATGTATGTCTAGAAATAACAAACACAATTCATTATTTGATCTCAACATGTGTAGTACATATCATAAAATAACATAGTACTAGGGCAATACTATACTCAAGTTATCCAGCTCACAACGTTGTTTATATCCTGGCCATTGGAATACATTATGTCCAATTTCTCCATCCAATATCAGCACAATTTAAAATCATTTGGATGTCATAACTAAACTACTCAGCAACTCTGAACAGTCACACTGATCTTTCCAGAGGCTCCTAGATGCTCCCAGATAAGCTGAATGCAAAGCGATATGCTCTCAGGTTCTCTGAAACCACTTCACCAGTGCTCCTCAATGCTCCAGATGTTGCGGAACAGAATACAAAAATATCATAAAGAGTGTATAGTTGTGCTCAAAATGCTGCAAAATCAAACTGTTAGGATGTGCACATTTTGGAGCTATGGAGGGAATTGGCTGCATCCCCAGGACTGTTCCGGTGCACCTTGAACCTGACGCCATACTGGCTACACAGGATAATTCTGACTTTTATATCCAATAGTACCATTCGATTAACTATCTTCCTTCTCCCCACCTTGATTCAGAAATTTTGACCAAATATACAGTGCAGTAGTTATCTAAATCGAAATGATTATTTACACGCCATATGGTTTCAATTGTTTCTGAGGTACTGTTCCCTTGAACCAAATGAGGTGGTCCGACAATCGCTCCGACCGGTGCAATATGCATTTTATCTGTCTGTTTGATAACCAGTATGAACCCTTCAACACAATCAGCCCAACCATGCAAATCTTTGATCCTATTTTAAATTACCACTGCATATTCTTGAGCCTGAGAATATAATATCCATTGTTGAATCTTCTCACTCCTCTTAGAAAGAGTGGATATAGTTTTTCCAGCAGGTAGAGGCTCCTGAAATGGGAGAATCTGTTTCAGTGGAGTCCAGCAAATGTATCATACAGGAAAGGCAGGAACTTGGCGTTGGAAGGTATTATGAATGTTACTTTCCATATGTTGGACTCAGATGTTATGAGATTGAGACATGATCCCTTGGTTGCCATTGGTGTATTTCACCTTGCAATTAGGTCCCAGATGCTCAACAGATATTGCGCAGTGAAATGGTTGATGATAGTACAACAGCCCATTCTGAAGTTTAATAACTATACTGCCTATGAGTACATTCTGATCATATCCGAGCACCAGTCCACTACCTTCATGTCCCCAGTCCTCTTCCATTTGTGCATGAAATAGCTGTCCAATGTTGACATTTATGCAATCTAGTGATGCATCTTGGAGTGAGGTTAATTTGATACTTCTGCACACTCCGTGGAGATGGGTTTCTCTCAAATGATATACCTGTTGTGATATGGGTGGAAAAATGGCTCTGCCTGCCAATGCTGGAGGCTTATAAGATGGGCTCTGTGAGTATTTCACCAAGTATCTACAGCAGATAGTAGGTTGAATACTTTTGCTGAGTCAATATCATACCAGCCTTAAAGGGCAAGTTACAACAGTGTCTCCTGCATATATTGAGGACTGGTACCCAGCTCGTTGTGATTGAGCAGCTGTCAAATGGATCTGACTTTGTCAGCAGATCAATATGCCTCTTTCACATTGCCAATATGTCTCCTTCACATTGCTAATATGTATCCATTCAGAAATATCAGTGGCGACAGTATTGCCAGACCATATTCGCAGAATTGACTCTGATATATTGCTCACAAGATGCATCTTGGGATACCCAGAGTGTATTCCATGCTGTTCAAGGGATTCCCGGAGCTTCTGAACACTGATTGCCTGCAACATAGCCTCAAACACAATCAAGCAAATGGAGAATTCCTTCTTGAACCACATCTGATCATTTGAAGTGATACCATAAATCTCTCTATCCACCTGATTCACAATGTGGTCTATATAAGCAATACTCCAGGTGGTGGCTTCAATCTCAGCATCAGATAGACGCAGTTGAAATTCCACATGCCTGTCAGTGGTTATGTTTGCTGCCCCATAAACCTCTTCTCCTGCAGCAGTCTTCAATTGTGTTAGTTTTGTGGTGAATGTACTTGTGGGATGGGTTGCCTTAGTCCTGACTTTCTGCAATCATTGTTGCTTATGATATTGGCATTATTCATTGAAAAGCTAGTGTTTAACAGGTGTCACTTGACAGATTATGCGCTCCAATTGCTCTTTTGCCCTCTGCTGATCAGCATCTGACAAGTTGGTTGCCACTTCTCCGGCTCTATTATGGTGCAACTGAGATTGCCTTCATTTTGTTGTGGTAACCTTGTCAGCCCCATACACCTCAATCTTCATTGCACCATGGATTTTATGAATCTTGTATTCTCATAACTAATGAGAATGTCTTGCGAACTGTTTATCCACTTTGGCCTTTACAGACTTCAACATGTTCTGTTCTCGAAAAGCCCCCTTCGTCTTGTACAATAGCTTTTGTTGATTGTCTAGTACTGTTAGGGATCACTCAGACGTATTTTGTTTGTTAATAAGTAGAGAGAATTCACTTAATGCCTGCACTGCGCCTATTACCATTGCATCCAATGCTGTCTCCGCTGCAGTATTCCCGTCATTCTAGGAGCAGTCAAGCATTGGAGTGCGATTTACAGCCAGTTTGCTGATCTCACCCCAGATCTGGTGGCACTACCAGGAGTTGCGTTTCGATCTATCGAATGGTTAAGTTGCATGCTGGAGACCTGGATATCATTGTCCCAATGTGAATTAATTGTCAAATTGATCCTTGACATTTCCAGCTTTCAGGTATTTGAGCAGCCAGTGCAATATGTCTTTAAGTGAACCCAAGAGCAGCGATTGCAATTCATCATGCTACCAAAGCCGTTAGGCATTGCAGAGAGGGTATTGCCAGAACTGGTTGCAGATTGAATGAATACCAAGAGTGTGCAGACCATCAATATAAGTTTCATCCACAAGCTCTGAGGAAACATGCTGATCTCTTGAGTTATCAAGTTGTTGAAAAGTTGAATACCCCATTAGTGCACATGTTGAAAGTTACCACATCTGGCCTGTGCCATATGAGACTCGAGCAATCATGACTTGTTCCAAATTGTCCCTGACCCAGACAGCCAAAAGAGGATAACATTGTCTCGGGAATCCAGCGTCAGAATACTATGTCAAGACAGGTCCGGATATGTCAGGATTTCTGAGTGGGGACAGCACTTTTCCACCCATGGAATGCCATGCCCTGTCAGTATTTCTGGCTCATTTCAGAGGACAGTGGATCGGCCCAATGACGATCCAGGTGTGCTTTTCAGGTCTGGGGTGCCTATCTTTGCGAATTTCAACAATTGGAAATCAGTGGCCACACATGCTGAGCACCCAAAAATTTACTCAACTGAGTCTTGTGGGATGCACTATGGACTGGCACAGTTGTCGCCCTGGCAGCAAGCTGATCAAAGGGTATCACACCTCTAAACGCCTGTGATCGTTTTGCTGCATAATTTGCTACTTGATGAGTCTGTGAGGAGAACGGGTTGAAACTTGCGGTGCCCCTGAAATGGGAGATTTGCTAAAAGGAAGTGTATCCATTTCAAAATATCCCTGTAGTACAATGTCCCAAAGATATGCGAATGATCTTCAATCTAACAATCATTGCTGAGCCCAAAATCAAGTTCAGAGAGGTGCTTTCGCTGGGTATCTGCAGATTGAAATGGTACCATTTTCAAGGTGTCCAGTCCATGCATCAGACATTAGTCTATGCATGTTTTCATTTGGTGGCTAAATATTTGAGCTTGTTGAATGTTACATGCTGACTGAAATGGATTCCATAGATTCCATTGTTCTGAGTACTTGCCATGCTTGGTGTACAATCCAGATTCTTTGCCATTTGCTTTCCCTGCAGCATTTTCCTCTCCAACTGCCTCTGTATAAGCCTTTGTCTTGGTTCGATCAGGTGTACATGTCAGATCAGGCAACTAGGGGTCTATATTTCATTCCACAGGAGTGTCTTCAGGTGGTGGTGCACCATGTACATTGTGTTTCGGTAAATCTTAAGTTGACAAGCTCATTAGAGGCTATTCTGCTGCACCAACTGCAGTCGAATCATGGTGGCTCGGGTTGATCCCAGTCTGCATTTGCTAAAATTCCATCAGGTAATAGCCCTTCATTCATTGTTACTGACTGATATTAATAATAGTTAGCCTCGAGTCCTTGCCAATCAAATACGACCTTTGTGCAGATTAAGCCCTCAACGTGTTGCTAGTGAGTATTGACTATATTGGAGGAATTGTAAGATAACACATGTCCGGATGAATCGCAGAGATGCTTCAGTGGGTGATTCAGATAATGAGGGATATTGATGTGAAAGTGAGCTAACTCACGTTAGCATATCACATTCACAGCCATATCACACCCCGCCAAATGCAGGGGAGGGGTAAAATAAAGCCACCATACAATCAGGTTTCTTCATATACCAGGATATAGATATCATATAGTGTACAATGAACATGCACATCTTCTGCTGAAGATCGTTAGCAGAGAAGGGAATATTTCTTTTGTCAGCATTGCAATCTACTTTACTTTTGTGTTTATCCAGTGCTTGCTGTAATTCCCATAATGCACCTTGAACTGCATCATTATGACATTATGAGTTATACCTACGCTGGAGCCTCTGAGCAGCAGTAAATGAAGTTATATCATTCTAAGAACATGAATACGTGAGGTGTCTAGCTAGCTGTTTGGGCGCACAATGATCATGGAGAACTAATCGGTTCGTATGATCCTTGCTTCAGTAGTGATCTTTGACTGATGTGTGGATCCTGAGTGGAACAATGATGATTAGACAAAAAGCTCAATCTGAAGCACAGACTGTTGCTGCTCAACTCACAGGTGTCCTATTAAATGACATTGCAAGGGCATACACCCAAAATGTATGTGAAATATTCCTAGTCATCCTAACCTTCATACTGGATATAAGTCTTCTTCGGTTCCTGGAGATATCATGTCATATCTCTTTTATGATCTTTACAGTCCTGGAACCTGTAGGAAGGTGAGCTTCTATCCAATATCCTAGTATATGAATTCGAGCATATAACCAAGCATGGTAGGATGTTTGTGATTGTGGTTTTTTTTTCTCAGCCAGCTTGGTTTCATGATATGAAGGTGTAGTAAAACACCTCTGTTCATGACAACCGAGTGGGATATAGAATGCCCATCATCCTGACAAAGGTCACTGCTACCTGCAAAATACACAGCCATTGTCCAATATTGTCATCATCTCATTCTGTATCTATGGTAGTTTACCACCCTCTTCCAATACAGATCATGTTGAAGAACAAATCTCCACCGAAGAGAGCAAATATCACACCACTGTGTGGCCTCTTTGGCTCACAACAATGCTGTGATGACCTATTGGAATCATTGGATAATTGTTTACAAACTGCCACTGGCAAAGACTGTGGATCTGGAAAACACACCAATCAATATCATCTGCAGCATGGGTATGGTTACTCTCCTTCACAGCAGCAATTTCCAGGCTCTCTGCTGTTTTACCACCAATCTCTGTTCGACATGACACACAGTTCGCCACCAACCACCAGCACAAGCCAAGGATTACCAAGTTACAGGCTGCAGTGGCAAGGATATGACCTCCACCAAGGCAGTTTTAGTGGGTCTCGAATGTACCCCCCTTGGCAGTTGTCAGGACAAGGGCCATCATCTCCAGGTGCACAGAGAGTGCTTCCAGGATACCCAGAAAACAATCCAGTCAACCGGCCAACATCTTCCAGCTGTACTCCTCCACCTGAACATCCTTCTGGCACACCTGAGAGACTGCCCATTAGTCTCCCAAGGAAACGATTCCAGCTGCCAGCAGAACAATGGAAGCCAGATGGTGTAGGGATTATGAACTTGCCTCCAGTGCGGGAGATTTCAAATGATGAATGTGAAGCAGATGATGAGAGGGATGATTCGTCGAACTTGGGCAGTGCAGAAGGCAAACCCCCAATCAGCCTGATGGAAACTGAATTCTTCTTGCAGCAATTTGCAACAAGGATGGGGTAGGCCAACTACAGTGTGTTCAAGTTGTGGAATAAACTATGCATGGCTGGGTGTCTGGAAATTAACCATCAGTCCTTCATCAGTGGGCAGAACCATATGAAACAGCAACAAGACAGACCCCAGGACTAGGTACCAGTGGTCGCAGACATTGTGGCAACTTTCAAGAACTCGCTGCCATGAAATGATTCCGACCGTGCTGAATAGATTCACCAGTAGTGGATTGCGATGTTTTGGCAGAAATGTGCAAGCACATTTCAGGAGTCAAGGACAAAGGGAAAGCAGGGCAACATGCAGCTGGCAACGGATTTGGGAGAGCTTGCAGGCCAAAAGGTGAAAAGTAACCTCCCAGAGTTGCCCAATACCATATTCATGGCTGTGATTCGCTGGGTGTTAGATGGCAATGATAATGTTAGATCCCCCACTCAACTCCAAGCTCCATATACAGATGTGAAGCACTGGAAGGAGCTGATTGATTTCACCAACAAAAATGGATGCCCAAAAGAGCCATACATTCTAACATCAAAGTTCCAGTGCACCTTGGAGCAGGACAAATCAGAACAAGTGTAAAAGGGATTATATACACCTGGGCAGATGATGAATGACCCCATATCTGGCCAGATTTCGTACAACTATTGCCTTTCAGATGCTTTCAAGTTAAAAGTTGGATACAATTGGAACATATTTTGGATAGAAATGAAAAATGCTGCAGGGAAGGAGCTTGCCGAGCATGTAATTAGACCAGCCAAGGTAATCCCCACCAGCTATGTCAAGGCTAGATGTGGGCAACAAATAATCATTGTACATACACCTTGGAACGTGCAGATGATAGTAGAACAGAGGATGGAGCGAAGGATGGTAGGCAAAAGAATGATACTTGTATGAAAGTAAGTTCTGATTGAAAGATTAGAATTGATTGTATTCCATCCATATATATTCGTTCCAATGGTTGCTTATCTGTGAAATACCAAACATTGCAATACATTTCCAGAGCGCTGGAGAATGAGGCCATCTGCCCAGCTGACATCGGAATAACTGAAAGAGATCATTGAGGACAAAAAGAAGACAGAATATGGTGCAAGGGGACATCAGGAGCAAGTGGAGGATGGTGAGGAATTCCACGATCCAGATAATAGCAGTTCAGTAGTGAATACCGTACTCAATACAATCAACAACTAACATCAGCACAATGTGAATTGCTCGGGCAGCTGTGTGTAGGCCTCTCAGACAATCACGTTGTGCTCACTGTTGCTCCTAATTACTTCGAGATTCTCCCAGACCTTCCTGGAGCTCAGCAAAGTGCTCCTGGACTGTGCAACTGCATTCTCAGGTGCTCATGCATGTACATGCAATTATGGAGGTGCATTGAAGATGATATGATATGACATATATAATAGTCAAATTTTGGAGCAGCTGAGACATCTGCGCAGGACTGTGGGAGACTTCAAGAGTACCTGAGACCTCTGTGCAGCTCGGCAGGAGACTGTAAAATTAGTGGCATATTCTCTCACAGCAGTGGGTCATAGAGTTCCATAACCGGAAGGCATTTCGTTTATCACATTCTTCTTTGTTACAGTCACATGATTCGCTCCATCATAGTAAGACATGTATTATGTATCTAAGTCTCTCTGTATATATAGGTACAGTCAATCTGGCAGCTGACGGTACTCCAGCATAGTTGGAGGAGCCCATGGAGATGCCGATTGGGAAGTTAGAGATGCACTTTGAGGTGATGATCTAGCGGGTGAGAAGATGCACTAGATGGCAGTTATCCAGCCAGTTTGGAGATTTGCTATGAGCCCGAGATTGACTGAACTCAGATATGCACTTGAAGGCTGTTATTGCGGGCACAAAGAGATGCACTTGGAGATAGTGATCACGTGAGTTTGGAGATGCACTTGGAGGCTGAGATGAGTGAACTCAGAGAAGCACTTAAAGGGCATAATCAAGGGAGTTTGGAGATGAATTTGGAGGTCATGATTGTACCAGATGAGAGATGCGCTTGGAGGGTATGATTGTTCAAACCTCAAGGTTGTGATGCAGTGAGTTAATAGATGCACTTGAAGACAATGATTGTGCAGGAATGGAGGTGCCCTTGGAGCCCATGATGGTTGGAACTGGGAGGCCTTGAGATAGCAACTTTAGAGATGCGTGTCGAGGCTATAATGGTGTGAACTTCGAGTCTGTGCTCAAGCGAGTTTGGAGAAGCACTTGGAGCTGGTCAATGGGAGGCTCAACAGAAGCTGAGGCTCCAGTCATTTGTTAACTCATATTCGTGAGAATGTAGAGAGGTCAGTACAACAAGGTCCACCGAGAGATGAGAGACTGGCTAGGAGCAGGAAGACGGTCGATCATGTAATGATGAAGTAATTGGTATATGGTGTACTTGGTGTATGCTGTACCAGGTGTGTGCGGTTCTTACCCTGTCCTGTACTTGGTGTATGCTGTACTTGGTGTATGCTGTACTTGGTGTATGCTGTACTTGGTGTATGCTGTACTTGGTGTATGCTGTACTTGGTGTATGCTGTACTTGGTGTATGCTATACTTGGTGTATGCTGTACATGGTGTATGCTGTACTCAGTGTATACTGTACTGGGTGTATGCTGTGCATGGTGTATGCTGTACTCAGTGTATGCTGTGCATGGTGTATGCTGTACTCAGTGTATGCTGTACTAGGTGTATGCTGTACTCAGTGTATGCTGTACTGTGTGTAAACTCATGATCATGGAATGGAGAGATAGTGAGGGATGACATAACTTCATGTTCTTATGTGTTGGTAGAGTTGAGAACAAGATAGAGAGAGATAAGAGAAGCTGTGGGAAAGCTTCAAGAGAAACAGGGACTTGGAGAATTTCATGTGAGGGTCAATTTACCATGCTTAATACAGCAGTTGTGACTCCAGATCAGCCTAGTTAGAACACCTATGTGAGGTCTTCTGAACCCATTCACGGAGGTCAGACCCCTGATGTCCCATATCCACGCATATTGTCAGTATCGTTCCCATCTTCATATCCCTTCTCTCGTTCTCATCCACAACTCCACCATCATTACAGAATACAAAGTTTAGTTATTACTCAGGATCTTTCCATGCCATGTTGATGATTTTACAACGAGAGTACAGCATATGCTACGTATAGCATACACTGCGTAGAGTATATACCGAGTACAGCATACACCAAGTACTGCATACACCAAGTACCGCATACACCAAGTAGAGCATAAACCGACTAAAGCATACACTTAGTTCACCATACACTGAGTACAGTGTCCACCCAAGAATGTCTGGCTTCCCTTGATTCTCACAATTACGAGTTGACCGCTGAATGTAGCTTCAGCTTCAGGAGTGCCTTCCTACAAAATCGACCGCCACCAGCCTGCTCTGCCTGAGAGCTCAAAGGGAAAATCACCACATAACATTCCTATAGTTGCAACTTAACTAACTGAGAAATAGAGACTCAAAAAGTACCAGCCACGCCTCCCATCGATCACGTCACCATTCTCTACCAATCTCGCTCGATCTTGACTACCAAGTGCATCGCCAATATCGGATCATCACAGCCTTGGAGTACACCCTTAAGTACACTTGATCGTGGCCACAAAATTCTATTTCCAAGTCAGCTTACTTACGGACTCCAAGTTTGCCTGATTGTGGCCGCAGGGCATATCTCCAAAATCATTCGATCACGGCCTCAGAGTGCATCCCGATTTTCTTTTGACTACGGCCTCCATGTGTATCTCCTAACGTGCTCAATTATGGCTTCCAACTTCGCACAATCATGGCCCCCCAAGTGCATATCGACACTCGCTCAGTCAATGCCATCAATTTCGCACCATCATGGCCTCCAAGTGCATCTCCATGGTGATTCAATCACAGCCTTCAAGTGCATGACTGAGTTCACTCGATCGTCATCTTTAGGCACACCTCAAATTCGTCCAAAGCGCCGCCTGCAGCCGGTTCAGATATACCCTGTGTAGATGAGTAGCTAAAAGATACTAGATCCATTGATACATTGATGCAGATACAAACTTAATCAATGAGCATCAAAAATTGTTGAACGAGAAGTAGTCGCTATGATTTGCAGGTATACCATCAGCATTCCCGAGGGAGATATTGTTCTTCTCAGACTGCTCCACTGTGATTTGAGGTGATCCCAGACCGGTCACAGGTGCTGCCTGGCACTCTCAGGCTTGTTGTCAGTTCTCCCAGGCGCTCACTGGCTTGTCGTTGGCGCTTCCAGGTTTGATGCCAGCACTCCCAGGTGCACCTGAAGACCACTGCATTGGTCCAGTCAACTCAGGGATATGACCATCATGGGATTCTGGTCAGACAACTCCCAAATACTCCCAGAGGGTCCAAGAGACAAAAATGCATTGTGCTGATGACTTTGATCACTTGTGTTTTGATGAGGCAGTAAGGCTGCAGAATGACCATCCAATTCACCAATCAAATGCTGACTCAGTCCCTGGCAACAGGAGTCCTATTCAAGACCTCCCTGCAATGAAGTGTCTGGCGCACCAGGTATGTGCAATATGGTTTATGATGAGGTGATGGATTTGGGTTTCAGATATGCCAAGAGCACCGGCGGCTGACAAAATGGGTCTTGGCATGACTTTTACCTCAGTGGCAGCAGCTATGATAAGAAATTGCTGACTAAGAATGTGGTTATGGGGTTGCCACAGTCAATTTTGTGACAGAGCATCCTTCTAGAGTGGGGGAATATGGCGCAGAACGACTATCCCAGGATTATTGGCAACAAATGGGGGTGGTGTTCATTGCAGAGACTGATTACAGTGCCCTGCTGCCTGTTATAGATCCTGACAACTCCACCTCCGGGGCATCCAATGTTTACTTCAGCGCTTGAACCAATACTGGTTGTCACAATGCCCAGAGTGGCAGAGATATTACAGAGTGTCATTGACGATATGACATATGGAACCGAATTCAAACCAGTGTACATATTGCACACAGAACATTCAAATCTCCCCCATGAGTATCTGAATGGCAGTATTCACATGTCAGACAACAAATTGCATATCCAACTTCTTTCGTATGATGAATTAACATCCAGAGTGAAACCATCAAGCAACGGGCAACTCTCATGGGATTCATGGAGTTTTTGGATTTTTGATGAGACTCAATAGTACAAGAAGAGACACAGTGTGCGCTGGAAATTTGCGATGAAAGCGACAATTGGATTCAAACTTCAAGTGACAGCTACATCGGGATTCCATTCACTCTATGACTGGTGTGGTCAGATGATGTGGCTGTGTTCAGGTGCACCTGAATATCCAGAGAATGATACTGTGATCTAAAAGCATGGTGCAGAGGAATTGAATGTAGCTGTGAAGAGTTTGATGCATGCTATTGGAACTGAAGATGAAGACGCTCAACAGGATGCGGCGCACCAAATAATGCATATTGCAAAACCTTGGACAACTAGAAGGTGGTCTGAATCGAAACTAGATAATCAAACACCATTGGTTTGAACACCAAAGGGGAATGCACACCTCATTGATCTTGAGTGGACAGAGAAAGAGCAAGCACAATTAAAGACCCTGTTGGAGAGATTCACTTCCCGGGGTGCTTCCCAAGCATGGAGGGTCCCTTGATGACAGCCAGTATGATATCGGTAGTTTAGAGAGCAATTGAGGATTGTGATGATGTGTTCCGGCAACGGTGTGGTTAATGGACCCTTGATACTTGGGAGAATTCCCCAATTGTCTGATGGGTCAGAGACAGTTCTGCCAATGCTTGTCAACAAACCTGACCAAGATGACACATCAAGAGAAGCACTCAATTCGGCACCCAAGAGAAATGAAAATGCACTCCTCGGTGCACCTGTGCCACAATAGGGGATGCGATTTTGACCTCTGCCAGCCAAGATTTGTCCTTTCAAGTGGTGGCTAACCAAGCATTTTGTGGATCATGTGGATATATTCCACATGTATGCAGATATCAGCAATGATGAATGCACAGTGATGCAGCTCATATTCCAGGATCCATGAAATCCGGATCAATTTGTAGCTACACCCAAAGTGGGTGGGACTGGCATAAATCATATACCTTCCAATCATGCCGTACTAACACAGAAGTTCTGGGTATTGAATGAACAGTGGCAGGCATTTGCACAAGTTCTGAGACTAAGGCAAAACGGAGTTACAAACACATGGTTACTCAATATGGAACCTGGTGGCTATGATAACCATGTGGGTAATATTCGCCAACACCATGAATTGGCCTAAATGAGAGTCCTACACGGATTGAGGAGTCGACCAATTATAACAACGTTGACGAATTACTGCATTCCGGAGGCTCAAGAGGACCACATGACGCGACTGACGGAGAATGGAGACACAATGCAGTCTGAGGATCTACCATCATAGATTTGTAGGAGGCTTCATCAAGGTACGACTCTTTAGACATTCAACCAACATAATGTGCTGAACTGATACACACAGTCAAAAATGTTGTTTGTAAGCCACACTATATTGCATGAATAAATCCTTTCTCTCTGTCGTTTTGGAGTGAATCAAAGTTCTGATATTGGAATGGTTAGAGAGGGATTTCATTCGTGTTCTTGATTATTATTAACGAACAATATGAGATAAATTACATTGATAAGCTACATCGCAAGTTCCCGGCTGGCCTATCTCTTCATAAAAGGCATGGGTTGGATTTTGAGAATCATGCCGCAAAGTCTTGAAATCATTTGTAGGTTGAGGTAAGCTGGCAATCCCAGGCCATGTCCACATTTTCAAGTCAAAAGAATGTAAACAGCATAATTCAACCTCTTTCAGGTACACCAGAGAATCCTCGGCATTGTCATAAGTGTCATTATGACACATGGCGCGCTGCAGGTTAGCCATCCCTTTTCACTATAATGTAAGTCTAACCACAGTGCTGTTGCAGTGTCAGGACATGAGAAATGGGATTGTTTATTTGTGGCCAGGCTGCAGCTTTTGCTGTCTTATGCTCGAAGTTTACGTGAACCACCGAATCCTTGGCACATGTCTTGAGTTGCAATATGACCGATTGAGCACAGCATAGTTGCCAATCACATTTGCCAATTAAATAGTCGAGGCAATATGCAGTACTTGTGTCAGAATATGACACACAGCTCGCTGGTTTGTGGCAATGTCACAGATTCAGCTGCCATATTATTCGATTCGAGGTGCACTGGAGAGTCCTGGGCACATATTGATATGAACCCTTGATTACTGAATATTTGCCAATCCCAGTTGGCAATAAAGAGAGTCTAGGTAATGTTGATTACCTGTGCCAGAATATGGGACACAGGCTCACTTATTTGTGGCAACACTGAAGCTTTTGGTGGCCTGTGATCAATGTTCCAGTGCATTGGAGAATCCTGAGCATATCATTATGACAGATCTAGCACAACATATTTGCCAAGCCCATTTGGCATTTAAGACAGTCTAGGCAATATTGAGTATCTATGTCAGAATATGAGACATTGGCTCACCAATTCATAGCAAAGTCCCAGCTTTTGGGGGCATTTCATTGAAGTTCAGGCAATCCTCAGATCCGTATCCCTGAGATTCACATACTGGGAGATGGCTTGGATATTCATGGCTAAGCTTTCACTTTCGCTTTCGAGTTTTTCCAGGCCTATAATTGAAGTTTAGGCAGAACTAAGATCTGCAATCCAGTCCAGGATGAGATTCTTGGATTTGTATGAAGCCAACTTTGAAAAGCTGCAACTCATTATGGATGTAATATTCCAGCCCAGTATGGCCTCAAGACTGACAAATAAGCCACTGAAGTGTATGTACCCCTGTCTGTAGTGTACTTTACATCTTAGTTTGCTTTATTCTCATACTGTTTTGTTCAACTTTGAATCAATGGATGCAGTGAACAGAGATTGTCATCTATCTAGTCACTCTATGTTTAGGTACAGGTCGCTCATCCCGCTTGGCCTCTGTGAAGACATGAATCTATGCTTCATCAGTATGTGACAGCCGGCCATGTAGTACATTGAACTATCAGCTCTGTGTCAACTGTCCGTGGCAGGAAGGTAGTCACTGCGCAACTAAACCTTAAATGCACAGACCTGGCCTGTTGGTAACCTCACATAATCTGATATTGACTATGTAGTATGTTTGCACCTGTGCTTCCAAATCCTAAAATAGCTTCTGCAAGTTCACGATCTGTCAGAAGAGCTGGAGCATCAGAGCAAGAATCTCAAACAACAGATTCTGCTCAGAGACTCTGCAAGATGGCCAGCAACTCCCGGGCACCCATGTACCACAATTACTCAAAGAGGCCAAATTTCCCAACGCTTTGGAAACAGAGTTCACTGGATTCTGACAAAATATCTATTTCAGCCACCAATCCTTGTATCTGAAAATAGATTATGCAAACGAATTTGCACAAGGAGAGGAGTATGAAGAGAGAGAATCTTCAAAGCTCGAGTTACCAAAAGACAGCTTTGAAGAGTGCAATTAACTATCAGAGTAAGGCAAGCTTGCAATTCCCAGCCATTGAATCCCAACATAATCATATCAACATTGGTGCACCTCACTTCCGCGGTACTGCACCCAAGCAATCCTTCCTCTGGCTGCAGTGAGATATCATGTGACTATGCATTGATACCATCGTAATATATGGCTATCAACCACAACATTGATTTTCAAGCTCCATTGTAGTTCTGAGACTCATAATGAATGTGTGATTTAACAGTGTGCAATTTACTAGACATAAGGTGCAAAACCTGATTGGGAGTCAATATTTAGGTCAGATTTGTTACCAATCTTGGCATTGATGAGTTGTGCTTGGAATGATAAGATTACCCCAGAATCATCCATCGTACCTTACCATTCTTTCTCTACACCGGTATCTCTCCTTTGTGTATCAAATGCTCTCCCTCCTCTATTTTCTGCAATATTGTTTGGAAGAGGATTCTGCAGACATGGCCCAGATAAACCCACGAAAGGGAAGTTATACTTATGATATTGGCCTGCTTGGCAGCAATCTTCGCTGCAGCATCCTAGTCAGATAGAATATCATGAAAATCCGTGTATCCTTCCAACAAATATGTCACATATGGATATTCAAAATTCTAACTGATCAATCACAAATGCCATATGAACCCTCCCAGCTCAGCCGTTACTCAGAAGCTCCGAAATCTACAGAGTTCTGCAGATTCTCAATGCTGCACCAATTCTATGCCATGCAGTCAGCTCAAATACTGGAACAATCCCACATAATTATTTCATTCAGAGTAGGTATATGCATGGGCACATGATTTCATTCAGGTTCTCAGAGCTACATTTGGCCAGATCAAAGGGTTACTGAATATTGTGAGTTGTCATTTGATATATCTGGTCCCATTCCATCGGCATTGGCTTTAGCCGATGTCCATTTCTTGCATACATACAGAGTGTTGTTGACAGGAGTTGCTAACATTCTGCATGAAAAATCCATCTATTCTGGCTCACCTGACAAGAAATCCATCCATTCCAGCACACCTGAGAAGATCCTACACAGCAATCCCAGACTGCCATCCTCGAGATATATATGAATCATTGAAGTCATCTCTCCAGAACCCTTTCAAGGCATGCCTCGAATAGCATCCTCCCTGACTAAGTTCAACTTCTTGTAGAATTATTCCCATTATTCTATTGCACTTAATCTTATATTTACTGCTTATCCACTCTCTCCCACATTCTTATACTTTCTATCTTCATTACAGCAAATGGAACCTATGCCCAGCCAGGTGAGAAATTACTATTTGCAGAAGATTCAAGAAGCACATTTTGAGAGAGTTTTCACATTGAAGAAAGCAACCAATCTTGATTGTCTATCAAATGTTTCCCTTCCAATCACGCGTCATATTGCATCCTAATGAGGATGACTGATGTCCCAGTTCTCAATCATCAAGCGGGATGGTTGAAGCAATCGCAAGATCAGTGATGTCAAAATTAAGATCATCATTGAGTCCCCCATATCATCTGACATTGAAGAAGACGATTTAGATTACCAACAGGAGGTCTATCATCTGGACTAGGCTAGCCAGGACAAGCCAATCATAACAACAAGAGTTCCACAGCCAAAGAAACGGAGCTGTGCCAACAATGACGTTGCACACCCTCAGCTTCCAAATTCCCGAAATGTACCTTAGACATTAGTTCCACCATTGCTTGCATTCCAAAACTCAACCGTCCTCAGCAGATTATCCAAGTCTGATTCTGCACCATTCGCCCTGGTGCTGCTGGTACCCATGTCTAGTAGAGAAGAGAATATTCCACAACCCAAGGCAAGTGGAGATCAGAACGTTCCCCAACACCAACTGGCTACATTTGAGGGACTGAAAATGTTCATGGAGGAACATGTATTCACGAGGACTCCTTGGCTAACATTTCCCATGAAAAGATCTCCATGTTTGGAGAAGCTTGGAAACTAGCCATTGAAGCTCTGGATCTTCAGCAGGCATTAGCAGGAGCCCCTGTAGATACACCATCTAGGTGTCAATTGCTCAGTGGGCCATTTCTCAAAATAGATCAACAAACACCAGAAGCTGTAAGCCTTGAATTCTATTTAATGCTCCTCTATCGGGCTTATGATATTGGCTGCACCCCAAAATATACATGCACCGGGAATAATGACCTTATGCGACCCATAACTCATAGGGAAGCTGGTTTGGGATGGTAATTCATAGCATATTAACCTGTGGCACTATGAACATCCAATGGACCTATTGGTTGACTAGATTACTATGATATCCATGCGATTTTGTGCGCTGGATACTATACATCACACTGCATACAACAAACTTGGAAGCAAGCTGCCAGATGCACTTTATTGCAAGCTCCCAAGTACACTCCTGATTGCACTCGATTGCACACTCGCAGCCAGCTTGACTGTACACTCTCAATTGCTCTCGATGGCACACTCCCAGCCTGCTTGACTTACGGTCTCAAGTAAGCTCTCAAGACACTCCCTAGTACACTCCCGGGCATGCTCTCAAGGACGCTCCCACTTGCGCTCGATGGCACACTCCTAGCCTGCTTCACTGTACGCTCCCAAGTCAGATTGCACGATGCGCTCAAGCGTACTCCCGGGCACGCTCTCAAATCCACTCCCAATTGCCCTCGACAACACCTCCCAGCCTGCTTGACTGTACGCTCCCAAGTATGCTCTCAAGATGCTCTCAAGCACACTCCCGAGAACGCTCTCAATGATGCTCCCAATTGCACTCGATGGCACACTCCCAGCCTGCTTAACTGTACGCTCCCAAGCAAGCTCTCAAGACGCTCTCAAGCACACTCCCGAGCATGCTCTCAAGGACACTACCAATTGCACTCTATGACACTCCCAGCCTGATTGAGTGTACGCTCCCAAGTGAGCTCTCAAGACGTTCTCAAGCACACTCCCGAGAATGCTCTCAAGCACACTCCCAATTGCACTCGATGGCATACTGCTGGCCTGCTTGACTGTATGATCCCAAGTAAGCTCTCCCGACGCTCTCAAGCACACTCTTGAGCACGCTCTCAAGTACACTCCCAATTGCACTTGATGACACTCCCAGCCTGCATGACTGAATGCTCCCAAGTAAGCTCTCAAGACACTCCCAAGAACACCTCTGAGTATGCACCAAAGTACACCTCCAAGTCGCTCTCAAGTACACTCCCGAGTTCACTCCCAATTGCACTCGATGGCACACACCCAGCCTACATGGCTCTATGCTCCCAAGTACACTCTCCAGAGGGAATCTCACCTGACGATGCTCCCATGTATGCTCCAGCATGCTTGATGCAGAGACTTGGTGAATTGCAAACGCCAGGCACCGGGAGGCATGAACCTGGGAGCGTATGGAGGGAAGTGATTGGAGTGCGGTGGGTGGCGTGTGGCATGTGGCATGTGGCAGGTGGCAGGCAGTGTATGTTAGCCGAAATCATGACGTCAGTCAATGTGGTAGTCTGAACCTTATCTTCTGTGCCGCGAACATGACAAGATCTCATGATGCCTTAAGGTCATGGTGTTGACAATTACAGCCTTATATGTTGCAGGAAACGTAGACATTTGGATCTCGGGGAGAGCAGATCTCCGACTCAGTTCTCTGAGGGGAATCCGAGGCCAGTTTCCCAGCAATTTTGGGCCTATGTATATGCATTCGGTCCGGGGCTGATGGAGATGATGGTGATGGTGCTGGTGCAGGTGATGGTGATGGTGGTGGTGGTGATGGTGATGGTGATGGTACCGAAAGTACTTAGTTAAGTAGGGTGGCTACGTCAACGTCAATGTCAAAGCATCTACAGACTTAAGCCTTCTATTGGCCAAAGCTTCCACAAACTCAGAGTTCAATCAGCTCTCTCAAGCGTGGCTCTGAAGCAGGCTCTGAAGGAGGCTTTTATGCAGGATCTCAAGTAGGCACTCAATCAGGCTCTCAAGCCGGCTCGGAAGTGGCCACGCAAGATGCTCTCAATGAGTGTGTCAGCACCATCGAAGACTATCGGCAGTCAAGGGTGGGTGAGGTTTGTTGACTGCCAGCCGTATATAGTCCCATTGTCCCAAGTGCAGATGTCTATGAACTGACTATGGATGGCTATAGACTGCGCGTTGCGCAGGGGTCCACGGGAAGGTTCCTATGAGCGGCGCGTGTGTGCATGTGTGCGTAGCGAAGTCTATAGTCGATTTGCACTTTTGCCAATGTGGTTACATCTGAAGATAAATACTATTCGAGGACAGTAGGCAGATGTGTTACATTGAACTGAGGTTCAGAGGGACTGGATGGAATTGGGCTCTGGGACAGAGCTTCGGATCCATGTTAAGGAGCACCTGTGTGATGATACATATCTCTGAAGGTTTTGGATGACAACAAATCATCGTCCACCCGAATCGAAGTGTTTGATCTAATTTAGTATCAATTTTTCTTCACTGCCAATAGCTTGGGGTGCCAGCCAACTACATCCCAATATGCCCAATCTCTCCCTTCGCAGACTTTAGCGCAGGCAACCGCAGCTATTCATTGTGCACTGTCTGACTATCACAGTGCAACGAAGGCCACCAGAATGGATAATTAAGATGAATATTGAGTTACATTTTGCGCACCCCCATTGATAAATTTTTGTTTGGAAGCCACTGCACTCCTCTCCCTCAGATTTGTGGGCGGATTAATACCCCCCCCCTGGGGTGCAACTCCGTTGGAATAGGTGGTCCTCAATCTCTGTCTGCACTCCTCCGTCTACATTGGCATGATTCTATGTCACATTGCTCACAATACCTCCTCTTTCGATGCTCCTCTCATGGGACCGGCACTCCTCCAACCCCTGTGTCTAGATTGATGCTCCTCTATTTCATTCCGTGCACTGTACTCCCCTTTCCATGCTTTTCAGTGTGGAATGGTAGCTCTTCAATTTGCACCAGCACTCCTTGGACTGAATTGTCACTCCTATATTGCATTCCACACTCCTTACCCCCCCCCCTTTTTGGCACTCCTCTGCTGGGACAGCACTCCTGAATCCCGTTGGTGCTCTTCTGCCTGGTTTGGTTCTTCTCTATTTCATTCCGCACTCCATACCCCCCCATTTGGTGCACCTCGATTCTTGTCAGCACTCCTCAGCCTAGATTTGGTGCGCTTCTTTTTCATTCTGCACTCCTCCATCACCATCTGGGTACTCCTCTATTCCACCCAGCACTACCCATCTGGTGCTTCTCTGTTCGTGGTAGTTGCTCCCCTGTTCCATCGGAATTTATCATTTTGCCATTCAAATCCCCATTTGGATTCGCTGCTAGCTAACATCATATTTAACCTGTGTTAGATATCCCAAATCGAATCAAATGACGTTGGAATTCAATTTCATCAACTTGCTATGTATGAATAATGTGCTACTACAGGGAGTGCCTCCAGCTGCTTTGGGTTGTTGTTAAATTGTATGTTCCTGCTTCTGTTGAGCCTGATCGGATGGGAGATGTAGTTGATGACATTGACAGCATGTCTGACTGAGATCTTTTGATCATTTTGTCAGGTTATTGTTTCAGTGTACGTGCATTTGTGTTTGAATCACTCACCATTGTCTTTGGTTCCTTAATGTAATCAGTCAAAAGATTCAATGTTGAAGAAAATGATAGCTAGTAAGATTCAGAAGTGATAATAACCAACAATCCATGCGTCATATTTCGCATTGAGGAAAATCGATCGCTCATGTACATATGGAGAGTATCGGCTACCTCCTGCTGTCTGCCGAAACAATACCCATAAGAACACTGGCCTCATTCAGAGTATGTTTCTGATTCTGGCCTTTGTTTGGTGACTCCCAGGAGTACCCAAAGTTCTCTCCAGCGCTCCGACATGTTCCCCAGCGTATTGCAACCACCCCCAGCGTACTCCTGTACTAGTCAAAGTAGATCGCAGTTTGTCAGAAGGCCGACTGGAATGCCATCTTCGAGGCAAATTTCCTTCTGAAATTGACACTTCTAAATTTACCCTCCACATTCTCTCACACTCTCCTGGAGGCTCCCAGCGACTAAAATACATTTTCTGATATATACAGCATCTTCTAATATCTTATATTCAGCACATTAGAAGTGTAAATTCAGTTTATAAATACATATAATCAATCTGATTTATTGAACAATCGTTGTACATATTCTACATATTTTGTAAACAATTGAGTATCTTATAGACACTTCCGTTGTTACAATGCAAAGCCCTTTCCATCGCTTTTCCCTGAATATGTTTATCATAGTTCCTGTTTTGCATTGTATTAATTTCCATAGAGTCTGGGTTGTCTGGAAGTCCCTTTCATCCTCTTCCACCCTTTTGCTATTGCTCTTTTACTCTCTCTATTTGTTCTTTCTTGCTACTTAAATACATATCTACTATATCAGAAAACTACTGTTTATTATTGTAACTACAGTGTCATGTTTATCTGAGTGAAGCATAACTCCTCCAGTTTTGTGAGTATAGTATGTTGCAAAATTTACCATTTCAAATACTCAAGAATAGCTTGAACTTCCATCGTATTATATGATATCAACATGAATGGCATTGTAAATAATTCAGTATTTGGTTATATTGGATAATATTGGTTAATTGAGTAGAATTGAGTATCTGCATAGCAGTGGCAAGTATTCCACATCCTTGTTGCAATAATGTAACAGTAATAATTCAGTAAATCTACCAATAGCCTAAATACACTGCTAGATCCAGCAAACTACATACTAGGATAGTGATCATTGCATGTGTAAAATATTCACTGAAACTGATTCAAATCCTATTAGAGATATTATTTCACCATGTCAGTCAGCTCGAGACGTAACACAGGCAGTATTGGGTTGAAGACAAGCCATTCGGTCTATGCAAATATGTACACAATATACAAATATCGAAGCAATATAGTATCACTCAACTATTTTGCTCAATGCACATCACTATGAATGACAGCAATCCAAAATACATGTGTTCTCAATGTACCATCTAATGTGGTCTTCTGTACTACATTATTGTGAAATTGATCTCATATTCAAAACAATTGATATTGTTGCCAATGTTGAAGTACCCCACAAGTTCAGACAATGTATACATTCATAAAGAATGCAACATTAAAATTGCATTAACTTGGCATCAATAAACAGGGCTTTTTTGGTACAGTATGTGCTCACCAATCCATCCAGTCAAGTCTACTGTGGATTTGATTCCGTTCGTACTGCTGCGTGTGGCATATTGTAAGTGGCTTCGCTTCTCACTTCAGGCCTTGTGTGCAGGGTATTTCATTATCATCTCAAAATATCCCCCTCAATTCAGTTGTAACTGATTAATTTCAGGCGAACAGTAAGTCTATCATTGTGGTAAAGTACGAGCGAGATATTGTTAACAGCGATTTATGTTGCAATTTATTTGGATAAGATGCAATCGTGTACGATGATAATTGATCCCTAACTGAACATGCCCACCTTTGATATCAAATAACCGATTTACAGCGTCCGGTTAGCAAGAATTGGCCAGTTGCAATCACTTAGTCCGAATTATTTTCAACTTGTCAGGACAGTGCAAGAAGGTCGCAGCATAAGATTTCGCCCGGAACTCCCTTCTACTAGGCTCTTGGACAAACCAATCGTAACCTACAGAAGTCAATGTTATATTTTATCAAGTGCTCACTTGGAGTCTGGTATACCCTGCTTCTCTGTAAATTGGATTGCATCCTCTTTGGTCTTGTAGAAGAGGTGGGTTCCTTGCATAAAATCGGCACTCGATTGCCAGCCCATTAGAGGGTTTTCCCACCTGTGCTTACGTTGAAAGACATCCCAATCGATTGCCCAATGTCTACCATTCCATTTTCCAGATTGAGTGGCGGGTTTAGAAGGCATGTAAATGCGGACAGGGCGGGAGAGGATATCAAAGGGAACCCCAGAAACAACATTCGCACCTATACAAGATTCTGGACAACGATGTAGAGGTACTGGTGGAATAGGGAAATATGCACTGATCATAGTAGTCAGTCATTGCTATAAAAAAAAAAGGTCCTTGCGATGCGGAGTACCTGGTCGCTCTGCCGACAGTCGTTACGGATAACGGTCGTGTGGTAGTTTTCAATACACACACTTGATCAGATGATAAGGGTGCAGAAGTTTGCCGGGGAATGACGGCAGGTTGCTGGGAGCCATTGGTAATAATGTTGGAGTATTGTCGCATTCTCTCTTGGGCCTCATACGCACGAGTAGTTAACAGTCGAGCAGTTGATAGTCGAGTAGTTGAGAGTAGATCAGTTGAAAGTCGAACAGTTGGAAGTCGAGCAGTTGACAGTCGAGCAGTAAGCAGTGATCGCGAGCAGCGAAACAGCGTCATATTCAAATAATTGAGGGGATGAGAGGTCGTGTAGTTAGTGGTAGTGGCAGCAATGATGTTGTTAGTTGGGCAATTTGGTGAAGTTCAACCCGGATTCTAATTAGAGTGATGAATACGTAAAATTGCACAAAAGATTCCTCAGTAGTCAAATTTAAAGTAGGCAGCTTTTCTCACCCCAGCCCACACAACATGTGCGGTGTAATTAACGACAGCGTATGCACAATACGATGCACAACACACATCTGCGAAAATCTCAGTGGCCAATGCAAATTAAAGCCACTCACATAGCCTCCAAACATGGTTTCAATTGGGTGAATTTACGTTGGTACAATGATAGTGCTGAGCCTTATAAAAACTACAGTCTGGTTATCTTCCTTCAAAAAACACCCCATTACACTCAATGCCATATAGAATGATTCATTCTAACTAATATCAGCCATACTGACAAATGAGAGTTCCAGAAACAGTTCAAGTTATATTGAACCTCCCATAGAGTATATTTAGTATACTAAAGTACAGCCATATTTACATAGTGCTAGATCATAATACTTTTACTATAATTATATAACAGAAACTTCAGCTATATTGCCATACTCAGTGTTATTCAGGATTGGAATATACAAATCTTTTATGTGATTAGAATACTACTAAACTTATAAAGAGGTAATGGCAGTATACTTACTAGCAACATTTTAATTATTAGACTAAAAATATATTACAGAAAATCAATTCAGTAAAAGTAACAAAGGAACTACTACCATAATATACAGTACCAATTTATTCTTATATAAAAGATAAGTTACATACAAATAACCTTTCAATGATACTAGATAATTCAAAACAGTATAGATGAAATATAAACTAGTTTAAAATTTTTTAATCTTTACAATACATTTAAAGATTATAATTAGAAAAAACTTTTAATAGTAAAATAGTACTGCTTCATTCAGATATATTTATTTATAAAGCTATAAATGAAAGTGTATTTATATAGAATATATTGTATATTATATATATATATAAATTCAAAGATACAATAGTAAATTTATATTTATTAAACTGAATATACAATACTGTACCTATTTTATCATTATCTACAGGTTATTAAATACAATACTTAATTCAACAAACTGTTTAAATAACTTCATTTCAGTATTGTGTGATAGATATATTTGATTATCAACTACCACTTTAGTAACAATTAGACAACGTAAAGTTGATTTCCATAATCGCTTGCCATAAACTGACAATATCAACATATTAAATTTCTCAATACTCGGTAAATGTCTATAAGGGTGATATAATTTCAGGCCGAGCAATTTTCCAGGCTGTAAAATATGTTTTTATCAGAGTACTGGACAATTAATATGCATATCGATAATTTACATTGCATAATATTAAAATCTATAAGCAGATTGGCTTAGTCAAAATAGCTTTGAATGAACTAATGGAGTCTAGTTAGTTAATTGAATGGGCTGAAATGGTAATATTTGAATGTATAAACATACACACTATCTAAAAGTTTCACTTAATCTTGTAGTAATTAAAGTAAATAATACATATTTACCAATAATGGATATTGCAATATTATTAGCAATAATATGGTCATTCTGATTTTATTGAGGTCACTTGTTGCATTTCCTACTCTAATGTCTGAATAATCTACAATTGTAGCATATATAGAATTTCTACATTTCAATAATTGTCATTGATAGTTCATTTGTAGAACTAGTTAAATTTACATTGTATTTGTTATTTACACTTCCTAGAATATTTCTGCTCTTGGTCACCAGTATTTTTGTTGAATTCTATTTATATAACAGTTGTTAGATTGAAAGTCAATACTATTACTTCTTACAGTTGTTTGTTAGGTGTTAATGTAATTAGTAACAATATTAGCTACTGTTATTCAATCTACTGTCAATCCAATTACATAATATTTCCAATGCTAATAAATTAATGTAAATTGAATCTGCTAGGTTTCGTTTCATCTACTACTCATAAAAATTATATATTAAGTATTCAATGTTCAGTTCAACAAGAACTTAAATCAACTCTCTCTTTGATATAGATATCTCGATTGATACATTGAACTTTACTATGAGTTCTAACAAATTAACTTTCTAAAATCTAATTGTATTGTTATTTGATATCTGGAATCTCTGTAATTTGATCGTCCTCAATATATGTTTTTGAAATATATAATAATACCATCAGCAACAACTCTAGTTTGTGTCAGAAACACCCGGGTGTTCCGGACGGCTCCGCTGGCTCTGACAGAACCTCCTACCCTCTGACTGTTCCGCCTTTGGTGTTACAGGTATACTTCTGGGATCATTCAGGATCACTCGATAATCCAAATATGGATACTCAATCCTAAGTCATGAGTTATCACTCGGATTTCCTAATTGGATCATCCTTCCGTATTTGTTCACCTATCGGTAATGATACGTGAATGGATTGCAGCGGGTACATGCGGCTACAACGACCATAGCACGTATGCAAACACCTACTCCACGAAGCCAACATCATGTTTGTCAGCCAAGCAATCTTTAGTGGGATTACACTGCGGCCCCATGTCAATCAATTAGTGATAGGTACGCCCTCACGAGCGGAATGACTTATGATGATGCAATTATGTCGCCGTTACTGGGAAGTGAAAAACCTTCAGCAGTGCACATAATTATTAGCCACACCTACTGTATCTTATCAAGCAGGACATCTCACAGTTGAGTTGTGCTGATGCAGAATTACGTGTGCAGCAGAGGTAATGCAAGTTGCGATTCAGACGGAACTGCAAGCACACACAGTCGGTGGTGGGAACACCGTGTGGCACTCCCCGGTCTACAGAAGGTCAAGACCTAAGCACCCGGTTTCTGAGGGATTTTTGACATTGGCTGAGCAATAGAGGCCAGAAGCAACCCTGCTCATTGGCTTGAGTTGGTATGCATTGGAATGTCATACTCATTTAATAATATGGGGTTGACGTGGCATAATCTACGTTGGCAGAGCATCGGTTGGTCGCCGAATAAGTCTCTGATGCAATGCCAAATAACCAGATTGAGTTGAGGCAATTAATAGTGAAGAGCTAATAATATATAGTGCGATAAGAACTGATAGGAGTACGAGTTGTCAGATAGTCCAACTACTGAACAAATGTGAAGCACAATGTCAAAGTTGAACTTGTGAGTTGTGATTATGTGCGAATGATATCAGGACTTGGGGAGGGCCCATAATGGGGGCGAAACGCCTCGAAACCACCCATGCATGAACACAATGTGGTTGGACAATCAGTTTCTCACCACCACCGTCATTCAGCTTGGCAGAGGACTGAACGACGGCAGGTGTGCAGATATCCCGGGATAATGGAAATGAGCGGGGCGACAGGAGTGTCCAGAGATGCTGTGGAAACAGATATGGGCTGTGCCACAGGGAGTATATATTTGGAAGACCCCGGGGTAGATAGATCTCATCTCAGACCATCTTATCATACAACAAATTACACACTCTATCTTTCCCATCTTTTGATCTCACTCGCTCGTTCCGAAATTTCATGGATCCTCACAGCCGGGTAGTATCACATCTTCTCACCCTCTTCCTGCTCTCCACAAGCCAGAACCACTCCTTCTCACGAATTTCTTCTGGTATGCCACCAGAGGTGAGGCGGAGTGTTGATGATGGGCTCTCTGCCCTCCAGCTGCGCCATTTCACCACAAATGGAGCCCAAACGGGGATTTTGGTTTGAAATGCTGAGTACGGAATGGTGGGAAAGATCCGCACTTGCTAATATGGGTCAATCTGGAGAGAAGCAACAAATGGATGGTGCTAACAATGTCAGATGAGAATGCCAGATGCAGTAAGCCCGGTACATCGAAGTAAGTAATGAACACGGCACCGACTGTATACTCAGATGAACACCAAGGAAATGGCGCTGACCTTACCCCGGACCAAAGGCACTGTCCTCTTACGAGGACAAACACCGAGGAAATGGCACCAACATAACACCGGACTAAAGGTACTGACCTCATACTGGTACAAACACTGAGGAAAGGCATCGAGCTAACATAGGAACGAAAGGCACCGGCTGTCACGGCGCAGGCAGGTACGGTGATACCTGGGAATAATAGAAGAAAGATACGGGTGGTGCGGAAGGAATTGTGTTACGGAAAGGCGGAGACGTTGGAAGACGCGGAGGAAGCGGCGAGATGGT
>Ga0307515_10002139_pt1 | contig 43342 bp, 38 predicted proteins | sample 17_EM_MG_FD_194513 | JGI IMG/M metagenome (GOLD analysis project Ga0307515, IMG submission 194513) | Populus trichocarpa ectomycorrhiza microbial communities from riparian zone in the Pacific Northwest, United States - 17_EM | ecosystem: Host-associated > Plants > Roots > Unclassified | place... | reverse complement strand
ACAATTGTGGTTGCAGGTTGCGCGCAGGCTGCGCGCAGGCTGCGTGTCAAAAAAACACGACATAGGCTAGTCGGTCGGGTTGCCAAATGCCCTCAACTGCGCGCCAATTGCGTTAACCACCAACCATTGAGGCCATTGGAAGGGTACTATATTTTGCCGATGTTAGCTAAGTTTACTGCAAATAATTTAATTAATTAATAGGCGTAACGCCGTTTTACCCAACTTATAGATAAATCCCTTAACTTAGATTTAAACTATAAACTGAAATTAATATAACAGGACCTATAATTAAGCGGATTTAGTTAATTAACGTATATAACTTTATTATTAAATAAAGCAGTTAACGGAACTATTATAAAGTAAATTAATTTATGCTTAAATAGTATAGGAATGGTATATAAATAAAGTATAAGCTCCCGTATAGGACTTTAAGAAAGGGAATATAGTTTACTAATTAAGATAAAAATACACCTAGCGTTTTATATAAGCTTATTGCAATCCTTAAAAGATAAATATATAACTTTGAAAGTGCTGCCGCTACCTTCTATAATTGTTAATAATAGTAATAGTTTTTACTTTATTAACTTAATTATATATTATTTATTGCTTAACGTCCGATTCGGATCCCTATTAGGCCTACGCGGACTACTCCTTATATACATGTGGGGAGAAAACTCTATTTGAGAAAACCCCGTAATCCATTTCCCCGCCTTTTGGGACTCGCCTACAAGGCGCCTACAAGGCGCCTGCGAGTCACCTGTGGTGCTCTACTACCTTACTTTTTAACCTCTTTAGGAACCACTGCTGCCGTAATAAACCTACGGACGCGCTAGTATTATAAACTTTACTCTACTACTGTAGAGTTATTAGGGGGCGCCTAATACCCGCCCCCTTGCCTTCTATTACTATTTCCCTTATAACCCGGAACTGGTTTAGTACATTTTAGCTAATAAGCTACTAGGTAACCGCCTTAAGACCTTTTTATATTAAAAGCAGTGTATTATAGTTTTCTATACCAGCTGCTAAGAGTATTACTCCTTGGTTGGTGCGTAAGGGGCATAATAATATTATATATTTTGGTGTCTGTTTTAGCCAGCCATATTCGTATCTTAGGCTACCTACTAGGACGCCTACCCAGTAGAGCCAGTCTTTTAATCCTATTATTCCTATTCTTAGGAATATTACCATTATATTTTCTGCCTTTATTAGGCCTTCTCGGAGCCCTTAAATATTTACCCCCTATAGCGTTAACCATGCTATAGCTTAGGTTACTTTTGCCTAAGTTAGCCTTTGCACCTTTAACTCCTATACGCCTCTCTAGCGCTAGTCTAACTAGTATTATATTACAGTTGCTAGTTTCCTAGCGTTCTTTTATGCTCTACTTTAGCTCCTTTCTCTTTCTTACTATTGTCTTTATTGGCCTCTTACGCGTCTCCCTTCCTCCTCTATATAGGCCTGGGCCCTAATACTACACTATTCTTCTTCTGCTTTCTTTACCTGTTTCTCTAGTATATCTTCCCTACTTTAGGGTTATTGGATTGTTCTCCTATAAAGCGCCCTAGGGTCCCTCTATAATTTATTTAGGCGTGTCTTAATATACTTTATAACATTAGAGTTGCGTTTATTTTATACCCTTTATATTACGGCGGCTTCAATATATAGTTATAGGGGGGGGATATTGGCTTCCTTCTTAAGGAGTGCTGCGGCCGTTCGCTTATACCCGCCTGTTATACTCCAAAGGTATACTATCTAGACCTTTTAGAGTGGTTTAAGGAGTAATTTAGGGGGACCCTTCTCGGTTTTACTAATAGCCCAGATACTAGATTTATACATTATAGTAGGCCGGACAACTGCTATATATAGTAGGCGTGACCTTTAGAAGTATAGACCCTATATAGAATTAACGATCCTAGATAATGCAATATACTATACTTGGCCCTTACGGGCTACTTATACCGCATATGCGCTCTACTAAAGCTTGCTGTCTACCTATACTTCTAATACCCTTAGGCCCTAAACTGGTTAACCCCTAAAGCCTTAGATATAAATTATATGCTAGAGATCTGCAGATTAGTTGCGTTTTCTTATAAAATGGATTAGCTAGTATTTCTCTAATAAGAATTGGACTCTATATCGTCTTGCCTATTCTATATAGGTGTTATAGGCTTTCTCTAGTGTTCTATAGTTCTCTACGGCTATTGGCCCGTATATAATTAGGTTTATATTGTTAATAAAGCATATCCCCTAGGTCGCCCCTTCCTTAAAGGAGTCTAGTAGGTTGCTTATAAAGAAAAGGAAGAGTATAGGCGAGAGGGGTAATCCTTGTGGTATTCCTGTTGTAACTATAATAGAGGGGCTCTGGTATTTGCTAAAGACCAGTAATGTTTCTTTTTAGCCTGTAAACCCTTAAATAAATTATATAATCTATTCTGGGAAGCCCTTTGCCCTAAGGATATATAGGAGGCGCTCGTGGGGTATATTATTATAGGCACTACTAATATCTAGGCTAAGCATTAATACTACAAAGTCCCTTCGCATCGCCTATGCAGATTTAATGGTGGTAGCAAGTAGCGTAAGTGCTAATAGCGTTAAGCGGTTCTTTCTTGCCCCTATTTAGCTTTATAGTAGTAGGGCGTGTTCCTCTACCGTGTCTGCTATGTGGTCCGCTATTACCTTTTCTAAGATCTTGCTAAGGATGTTTTCCAGGGCGATAGGGCGGTAGCTTCCTAGGATTAAGTAATCTACTTTACCTTCTTTCCGTAGAACAACCGTCGTTATAGATCTTCTAAGTCGCGGGTAGTAGCCTATAGCAAAGCATGCTCTGGCTACATCTGCAAGCTAGGGTGCTATAAGTGGTCCATAGGTTTTTAAGGCCTTATTTGGAATCCTATCTAGTCCTAGTGCTGTATTGTTTAAAAGGCGGCTAATAGTTCTGGCCATTTCCTCTATTGTTATGTCGCTGTCGACCCTCAGGCGAGTCACCGGTGTTTTACCCGTGATGTCGCTAAGGTCTGCTAGAGCCGGTTGGGGGAAGAACCTTTCTGTAAGGATCTTTGCCTTCTCATCGTTGTCGTTAGTAGCCTGTGGTTCCCCTGCTCTTCGTAGGGGTGGTAGGTGTAGGTCTTCTGCTGGACGCCCTGCCTTTTTCTTTGCCCATTTCGCCATGGCCCAAAGGCTTATTAACTTAATTAATAATATATAATAGAATATAAGATCTAAATAATTTAAACTTCTTATTAAATAGGAAGGATATATAATATAAATTTAGAAAATATATAAATAGATTAAGGCTAACGCGCCTTTACTAATAAAAGAATTCTAAAGGACTATCCTTTGCGGCCTACTCTAGCTAAATAGACGTAATATAAAGGCAAATAATTGCTACTTAATATTATTATTCATTGCTTAACGTCCGATTTAGATCCCTATTAGGCCCATACAGACTACTCCTTATATACATATAGGGAGAAAACTCTAATTGAGAAAACTATATAATCCATCTCCTCGCCTACTTAGCGCCTATAAGTTACCTATAGTGCTTTACTACCTTACTTTTTAACCTCCTTAGGAACTACTACTGCCGTAATAAGCCTATAGACGCGCTAGTATTATAAACTTTACTCTACTACTGTAGAGTTATTAGGGGGCGCCTATTACTCGCCCCTTTACCTTCTATTACTATTTCCTTTATAACCCAAAACTGGTCTAGCATATTTTAGCTAATAAGCCATTAGGTAACCGCCTTAAAACCTTTTTATATTAAGAGCAGTGTGGTATAGTTCTCTATACTAGCTACTAAAAGCATTACTTCTTAGTTAGTACGTAAGGGGTATAGCAGTATTACGTGTTTTAGTGTCTACCTTAGCTAACTATATTCGCACCTTAGGCTACCTACTAGAATACCCACCTAGTAAAGCCAATCTTTTAGTCCTATTATTCCTGTCCTTAAAAGTATTACTATTATATTTTTTACCTTTATTAGGCCTTCTTAGAGCTCTTAAGTATTTACCCCCTATAGCGTTAACTATACTATAGCTTAGGTTCCTCTTACCTAAGTTAACCTCTATTATACCCCCTTCTAGCCCCTTCGGGACTAGACACCCCCACTAAGCTAAAGGTAGCTTATAAACGATTTACTAAACCCTCTTACTACCCCCTAAACCTTCTAAGATACCTTAGAAGTATAGTATAAAAGGTAAATATATTATAAAGGCAAATAGGCTAGGCGTAGGCGGAGCGCGTAAGACTAGCTAAAAGGACATATTTAGGTTTTTCCCTTTTAGGGATTTTTCCTATAAATAGAAGGTAGAAGCCTACATAGACCTAGTAAAGGGACTAAATCGGGCAATAAATAGAACAAATAATAATATTATAACGCCAGCTAAAGACAGCCGCTTAAGAAAGGGGGGGCAATTATTAGGCTATAGAGACATACTTGCCGTAACCGGCTTAGCGCAGGTAAGGCGCAGGCGAGGCGCCTATAAGACGTAGTCGCCCCGCACTAGAGAATAGCAGAATTTGGTTTTATAGTTCTACTTTATTAAGAACTAGATACTTATTACATTTCGCTACTATTATTACGTTACTACAAACCCTAAGGGCCTTGGCGCCCTAATAGTATTAAAGTAAATATATAGTTGTCCTATAATATTTAATTCTAAATATATATGTCTTACTACTCTTTATAAACATTTAATACCTTATCTAATTTATTATAGAGTCTCGTATTTAGTCTAAAGCTAAGCGTCTTAAGGGTAAACTCGCCTTTACGCTAACTAAAGTATAGCGTCTTTATAATAAAGAAGCTCATATGCTTAATACTTAACTAGCCACTTATACTTAGCTATACCGTCTTAAGTAGGTCTATAAGAAGGTCCGTTTTAAGGAGTAGAAACCAGTTAAATAGGGTTTATCTAAGCTTAAGGGTAAAGGTAGAACAGGTCCTACTAAAGTAGAGAAGGAAATAACTCTAAGTAGCTTAGTAGCTACTCCTCCTAAGTCCTCCCTCGGGCCCGGTCTATAAGATAATATATAGTTGAGTTCTTCTATTGCTAAAAGATAACTTTCGTTCTATAAATTATGAAGCTTTAACTACTAGAACGATTAAGCATTTTAAATTGTGAGTTTCCTTGCTAAGCTTGCCTCTTGCTTGCTTTAAAACAAGAGAAATGAGTAATTAGTTAATTATTGTTGTTAGTTGTGCGTTTTCTTTCCCTTTTCCTTTTTTGGTTTTTTTGTATAATTGCTTCTCTGCTTCGCTCTATAAGAAATCAAGAAGTCCGACGTTAACTCAAATTTAAAAAAAAAATTTGTGACACTGGCTCACCTGTCATGTAAAATGCAGATTTTCTAGAGCTTGCAGTAAACTCAAAGGGACAGGAATAAGCGGCGCATAATCTTTTGAAAACTCTCGGGTCTTCCAAGGTTACTTTAATTACCAGATATCTTTTCTGGAGCTTTATGTTCAATTTAAAGTTAATGATTAAGAGCTAGACAATTAACTCGCAAACGGAGACTGCGGAAAGGCAACTCCTTATCTTCAAATAAGTGATTCATAAGCCCTCGCCAGAACGTGCCTTATTACCCATTATCAAAAGCTTTACGAGATAAGCTGCTGCCTATTTTGGCAGTCCGGTCATAGTAATATCCAGAACTACCGAACCGCTTTGCACGCCACGAAAAATTTTCGGTGGAATGTTCTTAGCGCTAGCGGCCTAATGTTACTAGGAATCGGCCTTGGCACTTGGTAACTGTGAAGTGATGCTTAGTAAGTCGCCAGCTTCGGCAATTGAAATGGAGGATGACTCCACTTCCAATTGGTAAGAATTTACTTTTAACTAGGTAGTGCTGCCCGTATAGACCGCCTCGACCTCAGATCATCAATAATTCCTATCAATCGGAACAGCCTCAGGCCGATGTTGCTGTCGGCACAATGTCAGAACAGTATTCTCTCATCCAAACCCCATTGTCGTTTCCTTGTTGGGTGACATAAGGCGACCCGGTTTTACTCTCGCTCCATCTTCCATACTACTGTTGCTTTGCTGTGAATATTTTTTCTGAATCTTCTATCGCTTAATCAAGTCTGTTACGCCGTGATTTCTTCAATCTTAGCTCGGGTTTTGCGGAAAAGAGAAATACCGTGGAAATGATGAGGTCAGCTATGTGATCCATTTGCACTTTGACCGAAAGATCCACCCTTTGAATTAAGATCGCCGCAGGGGCGAGAAGAGGAGATAGTGGAGGCCATACCTACTACAGGACATACCTACGTAGCCGTCTTACTACATCATGGCTAACACGTGGAACGAGGCAACGATCAAGTTTCCCCAAATGTTGTTAGCAAGCGATGGATCGAATATAAATATTACTGCATCCCTTCTTATGCTTTTATTCCGTAGCACACAACTTGGAAATATTCCTGCCAGCTTTAGTCTACCAAAGTCGGATGATGCGCACATTCAGCCTTTTTTCAAGCCTTTTGGCTATTTCTCAACTACTTCTTCTCCTTCCCTCTACTGCCCGTGGTTCGGACACTCTCTTCAGGGGAGGAACTGTCCTTTCATTTGACAATGCCACGGAAAGTGTGAAAGTTCTTTATAATACCTCCGTTCTAGTTTCCGGAAGCCAAATTGTTTCGATCTCTCCGCAATCGCAAAACGTCACTTTATCTCCGGGAACCGAGGTAATACCATCCGAAGGGAAAATAATATCTCCCGGATTTGTCGATACGCATCGCCACCTTTGGCAAAGTGCCTTCAGGACACTGGGATCGAACACAAGCTTAGCTGAATACTTCTTCCGTTATAGTGAATTTACACAAGCAGGGACTGTCTTCACGCCAAACGACGTTTACTACGGCCAAATCATTGGAATTTATGAGTCGCTAAACGCTGGAGTTACCTCAATACTTGACCATGCGCATCATACGTGGTCAAACGCGACAGCATTGGCTGGATTGAATGCGTCTATTGCTAGTGGTGCAAAGGTGTGGTGGTGCTATGCGTTCCATAACCTTACAAATGGCTATACCCGCGAGGATCAGCTGGCCGATTTCGAGTACCTCTCCCAGTATGGACCTTGGAGGAATAGTTCTACAACAACTTTGGGACTAGCCTACGACCCGATATCCCTTGATCCTCCTTCTCTCGTCCAGACGGTGGTGAATGTTGCCAAGTAAGTTCTCGGAAAAACCCTGAGATCTAGAAAGATTTCAAGCTAATGCATGTTCATGTAGACAACAAAACGTGTCAGTAATTACAGCACATTACCTTGGTGGCCCATGGGGATGTAAGTGTCATATTCTCCTTTCCCATGTTGCACATTGCCAGCAAGAAGATCAGTATACTTTGTCTCTGCGATTCTACCCCTAGCCTCAAGCACTCAAATTTTAGACGTCTATAGAATTAGATATAGCATCTGGACGTTGGTATCAGTACGGCCGGGAACCTAGGACTATTTACATCACTCTTGCTTTCCACGTACTCTGAATAACAATTGCTAATGTTAATTCAGTTGTAAATAGCCCTGTACTAGCCAATAGCTACGGTATCCTCAATACCTCCATTCCGGTTGTCTTCTCCCACGGCAGCTACCTCACAGTGCAGGATGCAGAACTCCTCCGCTCCACCAACCAATACCTCTCCATTACCCCGGAGTCGGAGATGCATTATGGCCACGGGGACGCCGACAGCCAGCTGATCCAAGATCAAGCCGCACTGGGCGTCGACACGCACTTTACGTACAGTACAGACATCGTCACGCAGGCCAGGATCTGGCTGCAGTCGGTCCGACTCCTCTTCTATAACCAGGTGCGCGCCAACTGGCAGATTCCACGCAACAACCCCATGTCGGCGAACCAGGCGTTCCTGCTCGCGACGCGCGCCGGCGGCCTCGCTCTGCGTCGGCCCGACGTCGGCGTGCTGGTCGAGGGCGCAAAAGCCGACATTGTCGTCTTCGACGGCACAGCGCCCAACATGCTCGGGTGGGTCGACCCTGTCGCCGCCGTCATGCTGCACTCGAACGTCGGGAACGTCCAGCACGTCATGGTTGATGGAGAGTTTAAGAAGCGCGACTTCAACCTCACCGTCGGTGACGATTATGCCGAAGTGCAGCAGCAATTCCTTAACTCGGCGCGCAGGATTCAAGCAATTTGGGAGGCTACGCCGCTGCCCGACCTGGAGGGTGATTATCCGTATAGCAGCGGGATTCTGTATGGGGAAGCTGTGACGGTGGATGTGGTCCGCGGTAATAGCACTGGATATTGATTCGTTCGTCTCATGTTTCCTTCGGGAGAGTCGTTTGGAGATGTAAAACATATTTATAATTCATTGTAAAACTCAGCAGGTTTTTCTTCAAACTTGATTCGAAGCTTGACCAAGAGGATCATTCCCAAACAAAGTTGATCGCTGGCAAAAATGAACAATTACATGTAACACGAATCATCACGCCGTAGAGGGCAATTTGATATCGGAAGCCGATAGTGTCAGTATCCGTAAGTACCATACTGAAAAAGCAAAACTAGGCAAACGGAACTAGAAGGCTGCATGAATCCTTATCGAATCCCAACAAGAAGCGTGCAGTATTCCTTGTTTCCATCATCCCACGCAAACTAGAGGTAAAACCCAAGATATCTCGCAATCCAGAGTACGTCCATCGCGACCCAAAGGTGGCTCTGCTCAACTTCGCATCTCATGACACACCAGCGATCAGCATGCAGAATCCCCCCACGCTCATGATCCCACCAAGTTCTAGCGAATCCTGGTTCATTTTACCAAATACCGCAGTATTGACACATGTAATGGCCGTAGAGGCATTTAGTGTACACACTAATTATCATTGGCCCGTTATTGCAGATATGGCACTGCTAGGAAGTCATGGTGGTTTAGAATTGGTGAAATTCCGGCCGTGAATATTTGATTTTAATTTAAACTTCGGGTTTTGGTCAAAAGATAATGATGTCTGGCAGCTGATCTGCGTGGGTATTTCGGAGGTGATGGGAGACATCCTGAAGGAGAGAAATCCGTGGCATTTATATAGCGTTTGTTTTCTTGACATACGATACACGGAATTGTGTTTTGGAGTGCTACTATGAGTCAGGGGGTGCTGTTGGCCTTCGCTAACAAACATTACTTTTCTTTTTCGCTGGAGGCTTATCTAGTTACACTGACGTGGCGAGCGATATCAAAACATCTGGCCACGAAATCTGACGTTAAATTCCTCTTGCGCCGAATACGTCGTCTTCTGGCTTACACCTTCGTCATCCCTGTTCTGTAAATACATGGCCTCTTGCGGGACGAAGAACTTTCCTTCTCTCTGTATCATATCCAATCCGTACGTATGCTCTACTCTCGCAAGCACATTGTCATCGTGAACCACATGATTCTGGCCTCGAGCGGAGCCCGCTCTACTAGCACAGCTGTCTAGAGAAGGCCCCGCAAACCAATTCTTCGCACGTGCTATACTGTCCCAATCCTCCGCACGACTCTAGCTATTTCCAAGGCACTTGCGTCAAAGGCCTCATAAACCCTTCTCTTATGCTTCCTCACCATGCCTTAGCTAGCTCCAAGTGCTCTTAGTGCAATCCGCAGCTCCTTAACCGCTGTATCCACGTCCTCAAAATTTAGCGCTGATACAGCCCACTTGGCGTGCTTCTGTGCTGCCAGCAGGGCTTCCTCATCAGCGCGGTAGTTCGTCGCGCCCATGCCGCCCATCTCATGGTCCGGCTGCTGCACAGGCACTGGTTGCGGAGCAGGAGCTGACAGCTGAGGAGGGTATATGCTTCGCGAGCGCATTTGCTGCTGCTGCTGCTGCGGCGGCGGCGGCGGCTGTTGGTATTGGCTTTGATACATGTTCTGCGGCGGCTGCGGCGGCTGCGGAGGGAGCTGTGGCTGAGGTGCTAGGAACACGAGTTTGTTCTGGTCAAGGTTCTGATCCTGACTTTGGTAGTAGTGTTGCGGATCTTGGGTGGGAACTGTTGACTGGTATGGAGACGTCATGCTTTCGTCATCTAGGGGTGCTATGGGTAGGCCTGGTGCTGCGTTATCGGCTGTGAAAGTAGGGACATTGACATGTTGAAAGTAACCTCCGCCGGCAGAGGATACGGATCCTTGACGAGAAGTGGAGGGAGGAGAGATGGGAGACACGTCGCGGTGGGGAAGGAATCGCGGAGGCGATGTGGGACGATCTGAGTATCCTGTTGGTGCAGAGGGCAGGTTCGGTGGCGGTGGAGATATCCTCGCCGCTGATATCGCAGGGGAAGGCTGGGCGGAGAATGTGTCTTGAGCAGATTCAACGTACGATTGGTAGGGTGGTCCGTTTATGCGTTGGACCTCTAGGTCATTAGGATCTAGGGCGGAGGGAGAGGCAGCAGGAGGTGCTTCTTGCACAGGGTTGGAGAGGTTAGGATCTTCCCCGGCCTTGAGGGCTTTTGCGATGCGGAGGGCGTGGTATTTTGCGAATTTCGATTTCGCAGTAATTTCTTGTTCAAGAGCCCCCCAAATACTCAGCATGTCGAGGAACGTGGCAGCGGCACGAAATGTGTCTGCTGTTTGACTGTCGCAAGGATTAGGATCCAATATAGAAAGTTGCCATAAACGATGCTATCAATGTATCATACGCTGAAGCCTTGTTTGCCCGAATAGCATTGTCTGCCTTCTGGAATATATCCAACGCAAACTGTTCGCAATACGCATGAGCGGCTATATCATCCAATATCGCATCCTCATTCGAATTTTCGGCCTTGATCTGCTCGAGCTTATCCATCAGGTTGGAAGTGTACTCTTTGCACTCCTGGTCGGCGTTGTGTAGGCCCTTAGTCAAGATCTGTTGCACTATGAAGTATTCGCCTTTCGCCGGTATTAGCTACGAACAATACAGCACTTGCAGGGGTTCTTACACCAATAGGCCATTACGGGCTTGACCTTCTCCAGCTGCGACGCCCGCAGAGCGAAGCGTGAGATATCCGCTGTCTTCAGCTTGGCTGGTATATTGGCCGCCATTTTAGAGGTTGAGAAAATTGGTCTGGAGAAAAGAGTGTAATGAGCGAAGCAGTTGCAGACTTCGTTGACAGCAGCTTAAATTGAAGGGTCGCGATGCAGCCTTGTGGTGTGGTGCCTTGGTAGAGGGTTCAAACTGCCGGCCTTCACCGCCTGCGAGGGCTTTGGTCGGACTTAGCCCCGCGTTTGGGAAGCTCGCTCAAGCTTGAGGCCAGCTTTCATTTGCTCTCGAGAGCCGCATATAAACATCACCTCTCCTTCCGTGCCTCTTCTCCCACAACTCTCCCTAACCTCTCTCTACTTTCCTTTGTAACAATGGTGCACACTGCAGCTCTGGTCGCTGCCGCGGCCTCATTGCTTCTCACTGCGCCCGTTAGTGCGGAGGGCATGTATTCAAAGAACTCCCCTGTCCTACAGATCAATGGGATGGAATATGACCGCCTGATTGCGAAGTCAAACTATACCTCTGTAAGTTCTATTCAATAATACAGAAAACCGACTGCTAAGACCGCATAACAGATTGTAGAGTAAGCTTTTCTTTCTTCCAACCGTAGTTACTAACAACGTTTGCGCCGAAAACAAAGCTTGAAGCTTCAATAAATCTGACGGCACTCCTTCCAGGTTCTACGCACCTTGGTGTGGCCACTGCAAAAACCTCAAACCCGCTTATGAATCTGCCGCCAAATCCTTGGCTAGCCTCGCTAAGGTCGCCGCTGTAAACTGTGATGAGGAGTTCAATAAGCCCTTTTGTGGAACTATGGGCGTCCAGGGCTTTCCAACACTCAAAATTGTACGGCCTGGCAAGAAGCCTGGCCGGCCGACAGTAGAAGACTATCAAGGCCAGCGAGTCGCAAAGGCTATCATTGACGCGGTGAAGGAGAAGATCCCTAACCATGTAAAGCGGGTGACGGACAAGGGACTTGAGGAGTGGCTGAAGGAGGGCAATGACACAGCGAAGGCGGTTTTATTCAGTGACAAGGGAGCGACAAGCGCGACGTTGAGGGCGCTAGCGATCGACTTCGCTGGCAACATCAACATTGCACAAATCCGGAACAAGGAAAAGGCGGCTATGGAGCTGTTCAGTGTTGAGTCAGTTCCCAAGCTCATCCTCTTACCCGGTGGAGACAAGAAAGCTATCGTGTATGACGGTGAAATGAAGAAAGAATCCATGAGCGAATTTTTGTCTCAAATCGCACCACCCAACCCCGACTGCCCTCCTGAGAAGGAGAAACCGTTGAAGAAGTCCTCTGAGAAGAAAGACGCAAAGAAAGATGCGAAGAGGTCCTCCAAGGATTCCTCGGCCTCCTCGAAAGCCTCCGCGTCCCACGAGTCCGCCGACTCCGCCTCCGCAAAAGCTTCCGCAACCTCCATCACGCTGGAAGACCCAGCTCAGCCCACCGAATCTCCCGACCCGAACGTCGTCACAGACGACACACCTCCAGTCATCATCCCCGAAATGGGGGTGCCAGCAACCATTCCCATCGTCGAAGCCGCCGAGGCCATCCAAAAGGATTGCCTGTCGCCAAAGTCTAAGACCTGCATTCTGGCTCTCCTACCACTGACCACCGACGGTACACTCCCAGAAGCCGCAGTCTCGGCTTTGACAAGCTTAGGCGCGATCCACAAGAAACACGACGAGCGGAAATCGCACCTCTTCCCCTTCTACGGTGTCCCGGCCTCCAACCCGCTCGCGGCAACCCTGCGCTCCACGCTCTCCCTCAAAGACGACGCAGAGCTCGAGCTCATCGCCACTAACGCGAAGAGAGCATGGTGGAAGCAGTACCAGGGTGCCGGATACGGCAACGTGGCCGTCGAAGACTGGGTCGACGCAATCCGGATGGGGGACGGCAAGAAAGAGAAACTACCCGACAGCCTGATCGTTGAGGTAGCAGAAGAAGTGAAGCCAAGGGTGGGGGAGCAAGAGCCGCTGCAAGTCGAGATCGAGGAGATTCCGGACGACTTCGAATTCCCAGCGACGTACCACGAGCACGGCGAGCTGTGAGGCGGCAGCACTCGCACGGGCGCAGCAGCGAGGCGAGAGAAGGGGTTATTCTCTCGCAGGAGGGGGGGGACAGGGCGTTTGGTAACGGGCACTTGGTGTAGGTAGGAACAAAATCACAAAAAAGATACTTTTGGCCATTTCACTCGCTGCACACTAATGACCAACAAACTTTTGTCCTTCCTGAAGTCTATCTCTCCCATTATTCATTCTTCGTCTTCATCTTGGCAACCCGGTAAATCCCGGCTCTGATTTCAAGGCCCCCCTTCACCCCTAGGAGATGGCCAAGAAAAGGAATCATAGATATACCCAACACTGCATATGACCTTACATCTCAGGGCCTGCAAGCCGAAGCCAAAACGGGCGGTACGTCGGGCCAGACATCCCGTCAGATTGCGGCCCGATGATCCCAATTTGCAGGGCCTCCAAGCCAGTACCAAGGACGGCGGAAAAAGAAAAGGGAAAGTATGAAAAAAAGCCGGCATGTCTGCAGGAGGCGGGAGTTGAATCACTTCAAAGCAGGTTTTGCCAGGGGCCACGTTGAGGCGCTGCAAGCCTACCGAAGCCACCAAAGCAACGCACGAAAAAGCACATCCAGCCCCAAATCGGAACTTTTCTTCTTTGTCGGAACAACAGCTGTGAGCTGGACCGGCTCTCACCGCTACGAGCGGCCCCTCATGCATGCGGGATTGGTGAGTTCTTGGGTGGTTGTCAGCATTTAGAGGGGGGTAGGAGGGGTGGATGAAGGAACGAAAGCGAATGGGCACGGCAGCATCCACGTTTGAGGCTGAATGCCATCCGACAGCCACACGCGCGACGGGCAATAGCGTTGACAAATGGAAATCCGGTGTGCAGCTATCGCATTCTCGCCGCCATCTCGCCGCCATCTCGCCCAAATCGGCGCAATGTGCTTGTATCGCGGAGCGGGTCGGGAGGGAAGGGCGATCACAAACGGTGTATCACTGCTCGACCTGCCTAATGTGACATCTCGCCGTCGAGCGCTGGGTTGCCTGGCGCGCGGTGCGCAGGGCTGGCTGATATCGCCGAACCCGGCCAGATAAGTTCGCACCCCACGATGTTACTAAGGCTTTTGGCTTCTCTTGCTAAAGGATAGAGACCAGCCTTGGGGATGCGTTTGGTGACGACAGCTGAGACGGCTCCGCGGCGCCTTGGTCGTCTGCGGGCGCACGCCCTGCTCGGTGCATGCGGTTAGCCGCGACCCGGCGTTCGCTAGCGGGTGATCTCCCGAAACTATTTACAGATTCCAGGATGAAGTGGGCGAGGCTAGGGAGTGAGGAGGCCAAGATAAGAGTGCTACATTCTACCAGCGCTATAACATAGTAAGGGAACTTCTTTGTAAGCTAAGAGTGAAAGAAAATTTAAGAGAAGCCGAGCAGCATGAGTGGTAGGAAAGAGTTGAGAATCAGCTCTGGGAAGGACGTTGATTCATTTCGCGGTCGCGAAAGATCATGAAAGGCCTCTAGAACAGTCAACCGGCTCGGTGTAGATCTCGCTGACCCGATTTAGGGAGGAGAGCAGTCATCCTCGACCAGCCGACCGACATACACAAATCTCATCGTAAAAACCATTGACATGACAGCCGGGGGAAACCCCGAGACAGTCGAAAGAAGTCGCGGACCATGTCAACACTAGTACAGGTACCAAGCCAGCAGTCGGCACAGACCAATGCGACCCGAGATGGCCGCCGACTCTCATAACAGCGAAAAATAAAAAGCTTGTCAATCTCAAATGCAAAACGGTGCATTATTGCAGCACGTCAAGCCAGCCACCGAGCAGCTCTGCAGTGTCAGATCGACTAGTTCACGTACTACCCGATCCGAGATGGGCTGATCCGGACGCCTGGCTTGCGCTGCAGCCATGTTTCAGCGTACCCACGTTTCTTTCTTTTTTCGCATCCTTCCCTCGTGGCACAGGCCCGGCAGCGCGGTAACCGGATCCCAAAACCGTGTTACTCCGAACTCCTGTGCAGCAACGTTTTGGGATGTCTGACTTGCAGAATATCGGAGCCCCGCGTTGTATTTTTCTGCTGCGAGAGGTTGCAGGCTGTGCCAGCGCAGTCTTTTGCTATTTTCAAACGATAATTAGAGTCTTAGGCCCCCCGTTTGTATTCGAGTGTGGTATTGCAAGGTTGTAATAGAACGACATATCGATGCGCTATTGGCTCTTTTTCCGGGTATCGCAGATATCTTTTGAACTACACAATTCTCAGGTTAGGCCACCTGGCGCCAAACAAACGTGGTGTCTTACACCGCAAGAACGATGACTTTTGGGATTTCCTAACGCGAATGGGTCAGCAATGTGGAGATAGCGGATGCCGTCAGTACGCCATTAATCCTAGCTGATCGCCGAGTAACAAGTAGACAAGCTCCCGCTGTATCCGCATTCGCTTGAATTAGTGTCAGCAATGACGGAAATTGTATCGGGCTTCTCTGCAAGTAGTATTATGAGCGATCTTTGTTGAATAATTGCTCCCGCCGTGCAAATGGTACTTGGACGGACATAGCTACCCTCCTGAGGGAAATAAAGAGCCAATCTCGGCGCGTTCCAGCGATCTTGCGTTCTGCCAACTAATGCATGTAGTTGGAGACGTTAGATGATCGGGAGCAACCCCAAAGGCTTGATAGATGATGTTGGGAATCGTGCCGGGACAGCCCGACGCGCAGCCAGATACTCCATCAACCGTGTCCTATGAGGCGCTGAGTATCTTGAAGCAGCCCAAACGCTTGAGCAAGAGCTCCTCGCGTGGTAAAGGCAGTTACCCGAAGCCATTGTTTCTCTATTCCCATAGAGTTGGGTCCCGCCGCCGTGGTAATAGGCAAACGGCACCTGCCGCACGGTATGTGGTGTTTTCGCTTCGCCAAATATTTTGGAAACACCTCTCAACATTTCCCCGAGTTCTTCAGCGAGCGTAGAAGAAGTACGGGAAGCCCGCGGAGATAGCTAAAAGGCTGACCTCGCCGTGATATGGCCAAAGCTTGGCTTTCTTGGTAAGTGCTGCGGCGAAGGACGTCAGTGAGAAGTTCGTGAATGCGCTACCGACCGATCTCGTTTGCGTGCTTGATTCCAAACCCTCGGAACCGACCCCAGGAAAACCGCCCACCGCGTGCGTCGCGGCCTGATGCTTTCTTTTTATGCTTCTCTGTCTCGTTTGGAACGTGGCCCGTTGCCGTGTCTGCTGACTTTCAATGGTGCGGAGACTACTATCTTTTCTACGTCTGCAGCTATCTCATCCACGATCCAATGTACGCATGCCAGATGGTGACAGCATCACGGCCCAACCTACATATGCAAGAGTCCTGATAGATGGCACCTTGCTCCATAACTGTAAGCATTCTGCCAATCGCGTGCCGGCGGATGTACCCGCACCTCAGCCATGAAGGATTCACCGCCATGTTGCGCATTGGAAAGTACGGCAGGTTTGAGGGATTTCCTAACCAGTTGTAGGTGGAGCCTTGCACATGAACTGCTTTGGGCTTGCTGATTTGGGTCATATGCTCTGACTGAGGCAAACTATCATCGACTGTCTGAAAACAAGTTGTGATGTGGTACAGCGAGATGATTACGTCGTTCAGCGGGAAATGACGGCAGAATTCTTGCAAAAACATGGGAATAATCAGTGACATCTACAGCTTGTTGATGCCGTTTCATAGAAACGTTTCGGGAAAATTCGGACAAATGCTACGGCAAGAACTCCTAAGAACTATACATAGACATACCTAGTAATCGTCGATCGGGGGCTTGTGATTTCATCGTAGGCGTCCTCAACCGTCCGTAGTGCGTTAAAACCACCTCGGATAACAGCCGTGTTTCAAGCCTGATTGTTGAACTCTACGAGAGCTAGCCTGAGCTTGATTGCTAATCATTGAGGCAAGATTGTCCTGAGGACTTAGAGTGGTTCCTCAACGTTCAAGTAAACAGGAAAGTGGCTGGAGGCCCGTTCGTCCTCCACCTCACCCTTGGCGCCCCGCCGTCAGATGCCATCTGACCGTAATCGCTAACGAGGCGCCTTCGAGGGTGGAGTGGCAAAGACCTAGGATCTGCAGCCAGTTTCGGTCGAGCCTTTCGTGAAGGGCATTCTACGATTCTGCGTGCAGGATATCGATGGCTTTTCCTCGGGGGTTTCTGCGGGCCTGAAGGATCTGCAAGTCGAAGTCGTCGATCAGAAGATGTTGTTGGCTTGTGAACCCGATCAGCTCAAGGAACATGACATATCTTAACGCATGTTCAATCTCGGGTTGAGAAATGGCAAGTCGGAAAGGATAGTTTCGGTTACTCATCGATGAGGCTATTGAACTCCCGAGAAAAGATCAGAATACATGAGCATGGAGAAGCACGGAGATTTCGGCGGTTGAATATCTGAAACGGGACGACTGCTTGGCAATACTATTTACGGACCTTCACCCTGGGTCCCAGGGTGTTCGATTTGACGAGCTGAGCCGTTGGTGCGACGTAGAGAAAATCGAATTCGTGTTCAGGCGCAAGAGGTGGCTTTTTCTTCCAGCAATCATGTAGAAGAAGCAGCCCTTTTGCCGTTTTCTCTTTGTCGTTATTTCCTAATTATCCCGTTAGCTCCATTTGTAGAGAAATTTTTGCGCCTCCACAGATCCACTCGGCTTCCTTTCATTCGCGGAATGACAAGTCGCGATACCTTCTCTTCCCTGGCGTTTCTAACTCCTCGTGAATGAGCAAAAGCCGAACTTGCACACTCCGAAAGGTAACCCGAAAGAAGACGAATGATAATCGGAATAGGTTGGTTACCTGCACTTCATTTGGTCTCCATGTGCATAATAGGCCCCTGTATAGTGAGCCGCAAGGTAGTTGCTAGGTAGATGTCGATTTGTCACATGGCAACGCGATTGTTCGAGGACGCTGCGCCCAGAGCAGCCCCATTCCCTCGAATCCGTCCGGGTGCATTACTCATTGGGCAGCAATTGTGGCTGCTGTCTCTTCTGAATTGCACACAGCAATGCATAGCTCGATGCAGGAAGTCATGGCCTGCGGCCCCTGTCGAAAGCGCCATGCGAGTCAGACGGCATCTCCGTTCTCAGACGGCAAAGCTATCGACCCAGCAGTGCACGAAGCGGGGACGCCATGTTTCTTGGATCGACAAAGTGTGGGGTAATAAGGTATTGCCGGATGCATGCCAACCCGCCTTAGGGTTGTTACCGCAGAAGCGCCCTCATCGAACGAAGACGGCTGCACCGCACCGCGCCGGAACGGGCCCTATACTACAACGAGCGCTGGGGTCGCTGTTACGAGACGCACGCATTGCACGCATCGCACGCATGTGGGTGAGGGCGCTGCAGCAGGAAAATTTTTCACTGCCCGTGCGATTAATTATTGATTAATGTTGAGAGGCAGGCGGGCGCCAAGGGACTTGGGGATGTTTTTTGGTGGACGCCAGGGAGACAGGTACGGGGCACGGGTACGGGTACGGAGTGCTGCAGTAACAGTACTCCGTGGCCTTCGGTAGCTTTGCCGGACGGGTACGGGAGACATTCGATACCTCTGTTATTATATTTGCTGGCCGCCGTCGTAGCCGGCGTGGGGGTGGGTGCTATGACCCCTCCGCCGCTCAGGAACCGGCAGCAAACGAGCAAACGAAGGCTCTCGTACGGCGGCGAGCCTGGCCTCTGGGTGCCAAAAAGCAATGAGAGGCTGGATCTGCCCATGTCGCTGGGTCGCACGTTGAGCGAGCAGCTTCGGGAGGCTCTCCGTAGTAGCTGTGAGACGGGCGGCCGTGCTTGATTCAACGTGCTTCCAATACTGCGACTGATGCGATTATTGCAGCGACTGCTTGCCACCGCTGGCATGACGGTGCAAATGTGGAGAATGGCGCAATTGAGTTCGCGCCAGCGTGTAGGAGTCGTAGGAATCAGCGCTTCTCAATCTCAATAGCCGACGATGGAGCCTCTCAATGGGCCCTTGGACGCTCTGGGCCATGGCCTAAAGCAGCATGCAAGTCCTCCCTTGAGGCTGGTGGCTGCGGAGAGCGGCACTGGAGGGAGCCCGGCAGGTTCTGTAGCAAGCAAGGCCGCTGGGGTCGCTAGCTGGGCTGGCTGGGGTCGCTGAGGACGCGGCGGTCACGGCCCAAAAGCGCCACAGCAAGAAGCGGGCGTGGGGGTAAGGTTTATTTGGACATTCGGCGTCATCATGCAAGAGCGGACCACTATTCTTACGCCTGGTGGTCTGGTGGTCACAGTACAACGGCGCGGCCAAAACGGGTACTTCGCGCTGAGTATTGACGGTCTTGTGACAATGCGCCGGGGAAGCCAGGACTCGACTGGCGGACTGGACGGGCGGATTGGATGCAACAATTGGCCGCCGTCGAGCGCAAAGCATGGAAAGCATGGGCGAGTATGGCAGCACTCAGCATCATCTCGTTGTCGCCGTCGACACTCGACTGTCTGCCACGTCGTTCTGGGCCTCAGTTTCTGTTACCCTCTGCATTCGGACGCTGCGGGAGGGTTATGGTGGCTCCACGAAGGGGCACTGCTCAGGGCACTACAAGGGCCACTACGACCAAAAGCGCATCGACCACGACCACGACCACGACGGCCACGACGGACGCGGCAGCGCGAACTCGGAGAGAACCCAGGGTCGCGGTCGTGACATCAGATGATGAACAGTGCCTGCTAGGCGCTGCCAACGGGGGCTTGGGAAGCCTGCGCTGCATCTGCTCCACCCCCACACTACACATCTGCCATCCAACTGCACCGTTTGCTGAGCCCGCCGTCTCTTTGCATGGGTGTGACGGAGGCGGTGATCTGCCTATCAGCGCCCGGCCTGCGCTTGCAGCGATCGTCACAAGGCGAGTGCCCCCTTACAAGTGCAAAGATCCGACGACGGTTTGGAAGTCACCTCCTTGCGCACTGCAACCGAAAAAGCAACTCGTCATCCTCAATCAGCCCCATGCTGCAACACCCATTGGCTCTGGCCATCGAGCAAACAGGCGTGCCTGGCATCAGCAGCGGTCAGGCCAGCGCCTCCAAGTCACCGCCTCCTTGCTCTTGCGACGCTGCGTCGGTTGCCTCATGAGGCATGCCTTTCAAAGGCCTTTTTCGCCGCCGATTGCATTCTTGCGCGCCTTGCCTCGCCCGCGAGTAGTCCCGTCACTGATCACCCGTCAGCTGGACCCCCACACTCCTCCAATGCATTGAGTGTGCTGAGCATCTCCGGCCGTGGAACTATTTAAGTCCCATCGGCCGTCCGCGGTAGGCACTTTGAGCTATTGTTGACGTATCCGTATCATTCCCCCATCCCCCTCCATCCCCTCTACTGCTCTGCCACTTCCCTCAAAGAAACAAAGCTGTCCCATTGCAGTATAAAGACCGCCTTACATCCAATCCCAATTTCCCTTTCGCTACCATGTCGCCGCACAACGACGCACCTTCCACGGCAGACAGCTTCTCGTCAAGCACACACTTCAGCAACTTGTCCCTCCACTCCCAAGCTGTGCAGTCCATCTACAGCATGGCCCACTACAATGACGCCTTCGAGACCAGCTCCGTCGAATCAGCAGACGTGGGCATCCGCCGCTCACTGGTCCCGGGCATCTACGTCCCCACCGTAGCCTTCTTCGACCCCGTCACCGAAGACGTCGATGTCGAGACCACCGCCAAGCACGCTGTTCGTCTAGCAGATGCCGGCGTGGCCGGCATTACCACCCAGGGGTCCAATGGCGAAGCTGTGCATCTCTCACACAGCGAACGAAACCTCATCACAAGCACGACCCGCAAAGCCCTAGATGACGCAAACTACGGCGACATGCCCCTGATCGTAGGGTGCGGAGCTCAATCAACCAAAGAAACCATTGAGCTATGCTATGAAGCAGCCTCCGCAGGCGGAGACTACGCATTGGTTTTGCCACCGGGCTACTATCAAGGTCTATTTTCCAAGGAGACAATCATGAATTTCTTCCGGGACGTGGCCAGCTCCTCGCCTATCCCAATCCTCATCTACAACTACCCCGGCGCTGTTTCCGGGCTTGACCTCAACTCTGATGCCATCATCGAGCTCTCACAGCACCCCAACATCATGGGTTGCAAGTTGACTTGCGGCAACACGGGCAAACTGAACCGCATTGCAGCTGCCACGCGTGCTGCGACTCCCTCGGAGCCGGGTTCCGGGTTCATGTGCATGGGCGGCTCTGTCGACTTCACGCTGCAAACGCTAGTAGGGGGCGGGTCGGGCGTCATTGGCGGAATGGCGAACATCGCCCCCAAGGCCTGCGTTAAGCTAATAGAGCTCTTCGAGGCAGGCAAGCTGAAAGAGGCACGCAAATTGCAAGCCATCGTGGCTCGTGGTGACTGGGCCGCGATTCAGGGCGGCATCATTGGCACGAAGAGCGCACTCATGTCGTACTTTGGGTACGGCGGATATGCGCGCAAGCCTCTCCCCAGACCCGGCAAGGAGGAGAACCGCAAGTGGCGCGATGCGTTCGAAGAGCTGGTCAAGGTCGAGAAGTCGCTTGAATGACATGGAGAGAGAGTCGTTTGATGCTTCCTCGTCCGTTTTAGCGTGCCTTTGCATCATGATACCCAACGTCTCTGCTTCGCCTTTCAAAAGGGCGAGAGGAGAAAGGGAGGTGGTAGGAAAAAAAAAATGCTGCGAGTCGGCGACCACCCCTTCTTCTCCCACTCTTGTCCCACTTCTCGAAATGCTTGCCATGCGGCGTCGATCATTTGTTGCATCTTCTCACCACTGGCATCTTCCCCGGCGTAGAACGCTTGTGCATAATCCGGTGGCGTTTTCTGGGTCTGGTCTCTGGTCTGGGCGTTATCTTCTCTGGAATTGTGCACAACAAAAAGCAATGCGGGGCCCCAAAAAGCTACCTGCCGTTTCACATCTACAAGAAATAATTAATGTTCTTCTCTTTTAGCCCCACAGAAAAGCTTTGTAAATATTCTAATTATCATGACACCGCCTTTTTATTTATTTTTGTTTTTTTCTATAGCTTGGAAAAGTAAATCAATGAAACTTGACTCTCACACCTGAATCTTGACGGCGTAGGCGTGCGTGTGTGCACAAAGGAGGGATTCGTGAGAGGGACGTGATATTGAATTACAAGCCGGAGATAGCCGACGCAGGTTGCGGTCTTTTCTCCGATCCAATTGTCGAATAACAATTGCATGCGAACCCGTTTTATGCGATGCACATCCCGGGCTACATAAAAATAACGTGGTCGCACAAATCGGGGGTGGGCTGCGGCGCTGCTTTGGTGGTGAACCAGGCTGGCCTTCCCACTGCGATCGACAACCACGACGGCAAAGCTAGCGCCGGTTCATCCCCGACCACTCCATCTCCTTCCGCCTGTGTGCGTCCTGCCGTCAGTCAGCACCGCAGCTTTTTGTGCACCGCACACGGCGCCTTGCCTTGGCGGCATGGGAAGCAAGGATGGCTGCACTCTGCCGAATGCGCTGCACGGTGACGTTCGGCGAGGCCTCGCAGCCCAGCAGCCTACCCCTCACCCTATCCTCACTCTTCGTGTTTGGCAATATTTTTTTCTGGTTCAGCTTTTCTGCCTCTCTGCTTCCCGGCCAGCTCCCCACTCTTGCACTGCCTCCGGCCCCGCGGTTTTGCCATTGAGAGCGAAAAGGGCCACGGCGCGCTGCAATTGGGCCCGCAGCATCGGGTTATGCGCAGTCTCGTGCTGAGAGCTCAGCTCTCGAAGCGTCCTGTCGCGAAGGGAGAACATCCAGTCCGGAGCTTCCGATGCGGTGGACAGACAGCACGGTAGGTAGTATCGGTTTGCCAGAAGCGTCAGGTGGGATGAGGTGTACGGGGCGATTCCGGTCACGGGGCGTAAATGGAGGCGCCCCCAGCCCCAGCGCCGGGTTTTGTGGGCTGCACCTCGCGAAAATCACCCCCCCTCCCCAAAAGCCGGGCTTCTAGTGGCTGTCCAAAGGGCAAAGTACCAGAAAGTCACACCCAGCTGTGCGACTCGATTGCTCGTTTTTTCCTCCCGGCCCAGCGAGGAGGGCCTAAGAGATGGCTTTCGTGGCGTGAACGCACTCCAGCTGGCGTTGCTAGTTCGGGTGCAGTTCTCCCTTCCATGTCCCTCCCGCTCTCTCCCTCTCTCTTTTCTCCTTGCAGCGAATCCCAGTCAGCCAGCGACCCGACCGCCGCGCCTCCCCCAATGGCTTGCCTGGCAGGTTATCTGGGACGGGATACTTGCAGGATCAGGACGGCCGCCTGGGAAGCGAGGGGGCCTGCTGCTGACTGGTCCTTCGTAAGGCTGACGGGTTTTCGGAGCAGCATCCGCGTAATGGAGCTGTGGGGCGTGCAATCGTGCATTGGGGCTTGCTTTGCTCGCTGTTTTCCTCGCTCGCTCGCGTGCGCGCGCGGGCACGGCACGCAACAGCAAACCGCAACCAGTAAACCAAAACCCAAAAAGCCCTGTAAAGCCCATCGCGAAGCGAACAACTACGGAGCCAGCTCGGGAAGGGAGGGGGGCAGAAGGAAAAAAAAATATCGCAAACTGCTCAGGTTGCTCAGCCCAACACTCACCACGCACGAAAACCAGTCAATGACATCAAGACGTCGTGCTTTAAGGCAATTCATCCCGCGCGAGAACCCTGCTGAGTCAATAGAGATAACTGCGAGGCAACAAAGAGGGCCAGGCGCGCCCGCCTGCGCGCCCGCCTTGTTCCGTGGGCAGACGGCGGGAGTTTCAGGCGTAACGCCCTGCCTGTTTCTTGAGTCCTGGGAGTTGCAGGTACGAAAGCAGTACGATATTGACCGGTATCGGCCCACATCGGGATCTGAGACTGTGATAGCTCGTTCGAAAACGTGTGTGATGTCGGCTGGGTTCGCTCGGGCCGAAAGTTGAACGGTACCTCGCAAAAAAAAAAAAGCCAATTCCGATTCGCGAAAAGGATGTGATATATGTGACGAGGCTGCGTAGGACCTGTCACCGCCGCCCTTCTGGTTGAGGAAGGAGGGGTTGATCGATCGCTGCTCGGTGGCTGTTTAATGGCCGTTTGATCGCCTCTTTCCGTACCAATGACAGCGGGCATGCGCTCGAAATGTGGAATGGAGGTACGAGCTGTGCCCAGCGGACAGGTACTGGACCGAGCGTAGCGTGTTGATGAAAACCCGAACTCGCCGCAAGAATGGGCTGTCCGGTACTGATAAGGATGTCCAGCTGAGTATGTCCATCACAATATCGCAATCCTTCTGGTTGTCTTTGCCAGCTTTGCCTTGTCACTGGTTGGTGGTCTTCATGGTTATCACCATTCCCCGACAGGGGTGGTTGGCACAGGTTCAGTGATACAAGATATGCTGTGCCCCCTGAGCTTAGGTCTGCCCCAGTGTTGACTCCAATGTCGATCATTCGATCATTTCAGCTCATTATGAACGCCACCCCCATCTCCCCTCACGATCGGTGGCGACTCCGAGTGATGGTGGCACAAGAAAGAGGCGTTCCGTGGCCAGGCTTTAATAAGTGTTTAGCCGCAGCGACTCGTCAGCTCACGCCACTGACCTCCAGCAGCACTTACCCCTGCTATGTGAATCCGATGGCAAAAGGACCCCGAGATGTGACATGAGAGTCACAGCGGGGGATGATTATCTCACAAAGGCTTGCTTTGCATGGGATGGGTCAGGCCATAGGGAGGAAAGATGTGATTCATCACCTCAACAGTGGAAGGAAAGAGCAAATAAGCATTTTGTTTATGATATCAATGTACACGCCAAGCCCGCGTATCATGGAGAATGGAAAGCGACGTAAATAAGAGAACATCATTCGTCATCTGCTATGCCTCCAAAGCCAGCGCATACAATGACCATATATTATATCACCAGAATGATATTCAATAGTCACTTTCGTAATCTGCTAGTCTATGTTCCTGCGCAATTCAGTTAGCCCCTAATCACTCACGCTAAACACCGCGACTGAGAATGTCTGACCTCAAATGAGAACTGGCTGTACATAGGGTGAGATGTGATAGCCTGGTAGCGTGCTATGCTACCAGCATCACGCTCGATATGGAAAGGAAGTAATTTACCTGCTTTAGTTCCTGGCGAGAGAGCTGAAGACTCAAGCCCGGTTCCCTTCAATACAGTCGCAAGAACATTTGGAGTACTCGAACTCACCGCCGATTGCGCTGGTGAAGGACTTGCTGCTCCGAATGAGTTACTTCCACTCGTACTCGCCGACGATCCGGACACATTGCTGCCTTTGGGATCTTTCGCCTGAAGTCCGCTGAACAGCGGGGTGGATGGCTTTGGTGGAGGGGCACTGAAGTTGACCGGATTATGAGAGGGAGCATTGTTTACCGGTGTGGGAAGTATTGGCGCTTTCCCGACGTTCGTGTGGGCGTTTTCAAACGGAGTTCCGGGCTCCCGCGCAGATGGTGTCTTTGGTGGAGGGGTACTGAAGTTGACTAGATTATCAGAGGGAGCATTGTTTATCGGTGTGGGAAGTATTGGTGCTTTCCCGGCGTTCCTGTGGGCGTTTTCAAACGGAGTTTCGGGTTCCCGTGCAGATGGTGCCTTTGGTTTTCCTGGTTGTGGTGGTGTTTTAGGTAGGACGTCAAAGGTGGCGGGGTCTACAGTGTTAAATTTCTTCGCCGCCGTGGGGGCATTTCTCGAATTAGAAGTTCCATTGATCAGGCCTGCATTTCTGAGTGTATCTATAGAAAGAAATGAGTTAGTTGACCAATACATTTTTTTTAGTATGCTAAGGCATGAACGTATCTTCGGCAGTTGAGAAGGCATAATGAAAAGTTGATTATTCTACCCAAATAAGAAAACCTACCACGGGGACTTTCTTCATTGATAATTTTAAGCCCGGCCTCTAATTCTTCCAGTTTAGCAGTCAGACGAATCCTCTCAGCCTTGCTATCCTGGGACTCGCCGGCAACCGCCTCCAGCTTTTCGGGGCTGATTGTCCCAATACTCGCAGACGTGAAGATGTTTTCAAGCCCAGCAAGGAGGCACTGCTCGACCACCAGTGACGCGACATTGTTTATGAAGAGAATTATCGCTGTCTGATTGAATGGTCAGTCCTGATTCTCGGTAATTGGAGTGCATGGCTACTGGGGATGTGGTTTATAATAGACGAGCCGTCATAATAGCCGTGAAACGGAGACCCATGTACATGCTAAGGGTAGAAATCGAGGGAAGTACTTGGTATGATCATAGTAAAAGAGTCCGTGTACCTTATAGTAGGCTTCCATATGATCAAGACTCATCGAGCAACCATATATATCACTGATATCAGACTCTTTTGCTCGCTTGTCAGTCAGGGCTTGCACAGTCCGTGAAAACTGAGGATCTATGTTCATGGGTTCGTAGACCTTATAAGGAGTGAGTAGTTCCTGAAGTTTGCTCAAGGCATGTTCCTTTCGAGTACCCGTGATAGGATCAATAAGCTTCCTCAAAAGTTTGTCGCACATTCTCTCGTCAGGGGTTAAATGGCCAAATGTTAAATCGAGAAATTCCTTTACTGCTACGGCGACATTCGCTACATGGCAAGTTGCAATCTCTTCCCATGGTTCTGATTGTTGACGGAATAGATACCCAACCAGCAGTGGATTTGAGGTTCCATCGAGTTCTTGAGCTCTGTTATGGCGGGCAAGCTCCCTAACATTTTCCCGAATAAATTCGGACCGAGTTATGGCTTGCGGGCCTTCACTTTGATTAGGCGGGCTCATCTTAAATAGACCTTTGTCATCCAATATCTCCCACCTATGTCCTTTTCGGAGCATGAGATCAGCAAAGTCTTCGTTGATGTTTCGGACTGTTGCCCTCAGTCTTTTCTTGTATTCTTCTGGGACCGATAGATTGTTGAAGAATGTATCGCCGTGGTAATTTCCTCTAAGAGCCGCACCGGCCAGTCGCCCGAATTGGTCGCTGATGTGTATAAGATATTTTTGTTGATCAGTCACGGTTGAACGGGCTTTACCGAGCTTCCCCAGTTGTGACTTAGTTTCTTCGATATCACGGTTGAGTATTTCCAAGATAGATGGCAGTTGCGCACGTATGTGATCCAAAAGAATTGTGCTGAGCTTCTTCCGTAGAGCATCAATGCCAAGTATGACACGAGATTGTGGTAATTCAGCCCACACACTTCCTTCAAAAAACCGCTTTTCTTGCTCGTCTCGCTCCTCGTTGGTGATATCTCGTGTCTGGAAGCTTCGGTTTTTGACGATATGCCAGCCATACTGGAATGGAATTTCTTCGTTCTTGGGAAGCTTCAAATACTTTTGTTCCTTCTCTGAGCCAGGCTCCAATGTATCAGGCTTGGTGATAATTCCTAATGTTCGCCTACCGTCCTGGACGATTTCTTTTGCATACCGTAGCACAGCTTGGTTGGCTTTGTCGTTTTGCGCAGATACAATAGCGAGAATGATGCTGTTCTCCTGCTTCATGTAGCCTCGAACAAGATCTTCTACAAGCTCGACATCTTTATTGGATTGTTGGTCGTTTTGGTATTGTATAATGCCAGGGAGGTCAACGATTGTTAAAGGATTCAGATCAGGACCGTTAATCTCGACTTGAAGAATATCATCGAATATGGCGTTTGCGCTTGAATTGGTATTTGCTCTCATGCATTCTCTTGCTGAATCGATCAGGGTGGGGAACTGATCGAAAGAAGAAAAGGAGTTTTGGAATTGTTCCAGACGCTCTCTGCCTTCGCTTTGTCGAGACGGCCCAGGCTTAATCTTAGTGGCGATTCTTGTCCTAACGGTTCTCCGTAGTACGATCTCAGTTGCAAAAGTAGTGCAGATATCGCTCTTAGTGGGAAAGCGAACTCCGGTTAAAGCATCTAGAACGGAGCTCTTTCCAGAGGACTGATCGCCACAAACAATAAGTTGAGGAAGGCCATCCTTGAGAAGACCACCAACGCCTTGAGACCTGAGCTGATCAATGACATTAAGCAGTTTCGTTTGGTCCTCCGTTTGGAGTTTGTCTAGAGCCGTCCCAGCCAAGGCTTTCTGTAGAGCAGTCATATTGATAAGGAGCCTTAACTTGGTAGCGCTTGTAGGTGAAAGAGGATAAAATGTGCTTAGTGAAAAAATAGCGCGAAAGGAGAAGTTGGGAGTTGAGCCAATATACTTAAGCGCCACGCCGCAATGATAATCTCATGTTGGCAACATCCTGGACTCAAATCATCTGCACTCAGCCCCATCTGCCGGGAGTTAGTGCAAAGGCCTGACAGCAGGTTGAAACGAATTAAGAACAAAATTTCTGATACAGCTCGTGCGGCCTCCAACATCCCCTATTGTGTGCGCGCGCGGCGGACATTCAATTTCTTTTCTTTACACACTAGAGAACTTGAAGTTTAACACTTACAATTAAGATTAAAAGTTAAGGACTTTATAAGTTCACAACTTTTCTTGCAAGTACACAGGATCTACGCTGGGTGACGCAGTTGACAAGTTGTTAGCGGAAGTTGATGCTCGCCGCGTGCACAGGGACGTGTCAGGCCGTACAAGCTGTAGCAAAATTAGAACGTTTATTGGCCTGGTAAGTAAGCCGTGCGTCTACTAGGCGGCTTTGTCGGGAACAGAATCGGCCTGTTACGGGCTACTGTGGTCTATCCCCTGAATAATTGCCTTTACTATTATCCACATCTTCACAACCATAGCGGGACACTTCCAAGCTCGAATAGAAATCAACTCACAGCACTAGCAAAAGACTATCTTTGGGATGGATCCGACCTGGAAATGAATCTACCTGAACCGGGCAATAAACTTCTTGAGACGCTGTGGAAAATAGGGATCAATTGCCTCATACACTTAGACAACAGTGTGTATCCTTGGAAACGGGGCGGAGCACAGTCCAAATGCACGTGGCAGTGCAAGTGCCGTGATCAGCGGAGGCGCGGGACGAAACATACGGCAGCCAGCTGCTGTGCCGCAAGGCTGCAGAAGTCGAATCAAAACGATGCTGTAACCGACGTCTCCACAGCTTTGATTGCTGATTGTGTTTCGTCAGCGAGTCATCGAGCCTCGGATGTCCACAATTGGAAGGTGGAATAGCGACTTCGGGCAGAAGGCTATTTCAAGGCAGAGATGAGGTTGAAGCTGAGGAGTTCGCAATGCACGAACACCTACGCACGGATATCGTGCTTTGACATCCAGGGATCCTTCCCAGCCGGTTTCATTGGGCATTCCCATTAACGTAGGTATGTAACCATTGAGTATCAATATGCCAAAAAGGTAAGTTCTCAACAAAAAGCCATTTTTGAATTGTTTAGAGTTTGTGCTCGTTCTTAACGACACATTTTCACACATGTAGGCGCCGGAAATAAGCCGTCCGACTTTTCTCCAGAAGAAAAAGGGTTCTTAAGGCCTAACAACCGTTCGAGGTGATGGTTAGGAAATTTTTTGGCAGGTATATGAGAGTATGTCATTTTACTTACATACAATCCGCTACGGCCTAGCTAAGCCGAAGGACATAAGGTTACTCTGTGCATAATACATGTACGGAAAATAAAACCCAAAGAAACATGAAACAGAATCACTCCTAGCATCCGCTTTGCCCTTGTCAAAATTCAAACTCGCTGGAAATCTGGAAGGCGCCCCTCATACGTCCACTGGATCACCGTACCAGCGACCATTATTGTAATCATCTAGCCTAAGCTCCTAAAAATCCCAGTCAGCCAAGAACGCTCAGAGCAACTAACGGTATCTAACCTCGAAAGATTTACCGAGGTGATCAACGTCAGCGGTGATGGAATAGAAATGATCCATACGACCACTACCGGTGGATGACTTATGAAATGGAGGGGTTAATTCACCTAGTGGCCTTGTCCTCCCCGAAAATGATGTGGATGATTGCCAGGACGCTCTAGCATTGGGAGACTTCCCTCCTACAGATCGTGGTGGAGTAGGAACACCTAGATTCTCTTCGTCACTCTCTTCAGGTGCGGAATAAGATCTACCGACTCTGGTGGGATTTGATGTTTTAAAGCCGGGCGCCAGCTCATCTCCGTATTGTGACGTGGATTCTCCGAATCCTCGAAACGGTGAAGCTGAACGCGACACAGATCGAGTATTCGAAGGGCTGGGATTGACACTCAAGTTGCCAAGCATAGAAGATAGCTGGTCGCTCGTTTCCGCATCGTTGGGAGATGGTCCTCTTGACTGCGAAAGTCGATTCGCTTGTCGTACTGGTGTTCTTGGGCCAGAGGCCGGACTGGGCTCATTGCCAGCGATGCTCGCCTGGTCAAAGGGCATTTGGGCATCTATTAGAGATGGCGTAGATGGAATGACTGTGGGGATTTGAATATTGGGTGTCTCCGCAGAGGAACCACGGTTCTTTCGTAAATCTAAGGTATTGTAAGTTAGTAACTGTTTAGATAAGATTCTGGATTACGTTTCCCTGACAACATCTTTCAATACCATTCTTGAGATAGGAGTATACAACTGAAGCACATGACCTATATTCAATATTGAGACATACCACTGGGTAATAGACTAGCTTGGCGGCCGATGGTGTGCAAGCCTTTTTCTAGGTCCTTGATCTTTTCATCAAGCATCGCTCGTTCCAATCTTATGTCCTCGGACTCCGCAGCAATAGCCTCGAGCTGTTCATCCTCCATCCTCAGAATTGTTTCAGACGAAAATAAATCCGGCAGGCTAGCAATCAAGCAATTTTCGATACCAAGTACTGCGATATTACTGATGAAAACGGTGATGGCAGTCTGATTAGAAGAATTAGTAATCAATTCTGGCGCAAGAAGAAGCAAAGGAAATGAAGTGCTACAATACCTTGTAATAGGCCTCCATTCTATCAAGTATTTCTGCAACTGCGAAGTTATCCGGAGATTCTTCATCATCAGATAACAGCTCTTCGCCGACATTTTCTGGATTCTTTCGGTGACTATTGTATTTTGGATTGCTGTTAGAGTCGTTTCGACCATAACGGTTGCTTCGTAGTCGCTTAATTTCTTTCACAAAGTTTGGGTCGTAAGTGACTGGGTGACAGGAATTGTGAGGTGTCAATAACTCTTGAAGCTTTATCTCGAGATCGCGTTTTCTATTTTCCATGGTAGGCTCGACGAGCTCAAAAAGTAGCGCGTTGAAGGTATTCGGGTCGGTCAAATGGTGCAAGCAGGCCTCCAAGAAGTACTTAACAGCTTTGCAGACCCTTTCAATATGGAATCGAGCTAGTAGTTCCCAACGCTCCGCTTGCTCGCGGAAGAGATCTCCGATAAGTGATGGATTGGCAGTGGTAGGAAGCTCAGGGCCTCTACTTTGCTGCACAAGATTGCTAATTTGTTCAAGATATTTTGACCTTGTAATTTCTTCAGGGTCCTCAATTTCCTTCTCCAGAAGACTAGGGAGCCTCAAGTTCTTCGATTCTCCCTTCCCGCTATCATGTATGATTTCCCACCTATGGCCTTTTTCATACATGAGAAGTGCAAATTCCTTGTTCATGTTCTGCACTACCGCACGGAGTCGTCTTGCATACCCATGTGGGTTTGAAAGCTTGAAGAAAGTGTTGCGGTATGTACCCTCAAGAGCAGACACGGTAAGAGTCTGATACTGCTGACTTATACCATTAAGGTAGAGCTGCAGATCTTTTTTGCTGACACGAGGGTTCCCAAGCTTTTTGCGCTGCGCTCGGCTCTCCGAAATTGCGGCTTTCAGGTCATCCTGCAGAAAAGGGAGCTCCGAACGGATTTGCCGCAAAAGAACTTGACCGAGCTTCGTACGTAGGGCATCGATGCCAACATTAGCGTCAGGTAGAGACGCCCATACTCTTTCAGAGAAGAATTTTCGTTCTGCTTCGTCTCTTTCCGTGTCTGAGCTGTCACGCATGTTAAAATCTCGGTTTTTCACAACATGCCAGCCGAGCCGAAGCTTGACTATTTTGTCTCTAGCTAAATCGACATAGCTCTGCTCTCCTTCTCCACCTGCATCCAGAGTGTCAGGCTTAGTAATGATTCCCAAAGTCCGAGAGCCCTCCGGATCAATTTCCCCAGCATATTTAAGGACAATCTGAGTGGCGCGTTCGCTCTTTGCAGATATGACTGCGAGTATAATACTTCGTGGATTTTTCATGTAGGAAGTCACAAGCTCCTTAACCGTTTCGACATCCCTAGCAGTTTGCTTTTCATTCTGATAGTGTATTAATCCAGGAAGGTCGACGATTGTTAGGGGGGAGCGATCAGGACCACTGATTTCGATCTGAAGAACGTCGTTGGAGAAGGAATTAGCATTAGAGAGACGGGATCCCGTCTGCATGCGCTTCCTCGCCTCTTCGATTATAGAGGGAAATTCATCTGCGGAGGTAAATGCCGCCCGAAATTCGCTGAGGTGCTCTTTCTCTGCTGGGCTTCGCGAACTTCCAGGCTTAATACTACAGGAGATGCGCTCGTAAGGAGCTCTGCGAAGCGCTAGCTCAGTCGCGAAAGTCGTGCAAAGAACATCCTTTGTTGGAAAACGTAGCCGGGTAAGCCCTTCCAGAACAGAACTCTTCCCGGATGATTGATCGCCGCACACAATGAGTTGTGGAAGACCTATGTGTCTGCTAATGCCTTGAGCTCGGAGCTCGTCAATGGCGTTCAGAAGCTGGGCTTGCTCCTTGGAGTGAAGCTGATCAAGCGAAGTGTCTTTCAGACTGTCTGAAGCCATTGGTGAGAGATTTGCGGTTTACGAGTGCTTCTTTGAGGTTTCAATGGTTGAAAACAGGAATGGGGTAAATAAAAATTCGATGGAAGAACAATAGAACGATTATGAAGGATTTGAGGGCAAGAATCGATTTTCCTTTGAGGCTGCACTGGGTTGTATATAAAGAGGCCGCACCACTGATGGCCTCATAAAACGGTTTGAACCCAGCCCCTTCCTGCCCAAAGCGAACGGCTCACACATGCCTCGGCGGGTGCGGGTCAGTCAGGATGTCCCGTCCATGACCGTGAACGAATCTCCGCCATTCTTGGCCAATAATATAAGCCACCTGTGTCTATCAGTTACTCAAAAATAGATTTTGAAAGTCAAGATACCAGGTCCGCTTTAGCAAACGAACCGCTAGTCGTTTTCGTCAGTCTTACGGAGAGCAGATGGATACATTTGGAGACCAACTGGGCCCAAGCGGCATCCATATTGGCTTCCTGTTTGGCTTGCCCCTGCAACGAATTTGGGACAAGCCTGTCCCGCCTCGGCGGCAAAAGTGATGAAACCATTAGGGTATGAATGCTAGTGGTCAATTGGCCTACCATTTCTTGCTCATAATCACGCTTAGGCGATGGGGTGTAGCAAGATCGCGCGTGACGCAATGGAAGCGCCGATTGAAGCGCGGAGACGAAACACTTTACAACTTGTACGAGCTCCGGCGCTCGTAACACACCAGTGCACATACATTGCTTGCCAGTGCATAGCCTTTTTTATAAGTGCACAGTGTCTATGCTGGATATTGCACTTGATTAATTGTTAGTGAAATTGGGTGTGTGTTGCGCGCGTACACTGGGGGGGAGAAGCCGGAGCTCGTACAAGCTGTAATTTGCAGTCGCTGTGCCGCAAAGCTGCAGCTGTCGAATCAAAGAATTCCATGCTTGGCCCCACCTGGTTCTCTACAGCAGTCACTGTCGGGAATTAGTCGCAGGAGTCCGGGGACACACGTATTGGGCGTTCAAGTAATTAGACGGCAAGACAGTTACTGTGAGAGATGTGAGGCAACGAGATCCGGGGACAGAATCCTTAGTCGTCTGTTGTCACGTGCATTGCCCCCAAACAAACCTTCCAAAGTTAGAACTACCAATAGGAACCTTAGAATGTAAGTTGGGTAATAATTCCTGGAGCTTACAAGCCGGTGGAGTCTATTTCCATCTTTGTTTAGAGAAGAGGGGCTTAGCGGGATGGGTGGGTGTAATGCTTCGTCTCTCAAGTTCGAAGGTTTTGTGGCTATAATACCGTGACGTTTCAGTATTTAAGATAATGCACAATGCACACACAAGAAGAGAAAGCCGAGTTCATACAGTTACACATATGCGTATACACTCCAATTTCGTTGCAACCTCAAACGCCCTTTCCATGAAGTATCACAATCATCCTTCCAAAATGCATGCAGTCGACACGTTTGCTTACCTAGTCCAAAGAAAAGACAAAAATACCGAAAGAGAGAAATTAGGCTGCTCAATTCGTCCAAGGCAATTTATTACCACATGAAGCTATTAACTTTTGACTTTCATTGTCCTCCTACCCTTCTTCACAACGGTCCAACTTCACCCACTCCCACTTCCATCCCGCTCCCCGTTCGTGGTGCCATAGTTCTTCTTCGCACGGCCGGTGATGTCTTGCCATGTGGCATTGAAGCGACGACCGGTGCTAGCGAGGAGACCCTCCTCCTCCTCCTCCTCGAGATCCGCATCAAGTTGGTCCGTGTCGAGTTTGGGAGTGCGGAATAAGGTTGTAATGAAGACGATGAGGTAAACACCTGGCAACTTACTGTCAGCAAGGGATATCTAAGGCGTACTGGGGTTAAAGGGGACTTACCGAGAAACACGAACTGCGCCCAGAAGTCGACAACGCCGAAGAATGGGAAGTTTACCGTGACGCGATTTATAAAGGTGCTAACAACACTTGGTGTGCAAACGTCCTTCGCGACCGGATTCTCTGCTAGCTCGGTGCAGTGCCTGATGGCGTTGCGATGATGAGTGCAGTCTGGCTGCTCACCAGGGTGCCGCGCAAGACGGTCACAGTACGTTTGCGGACCGAATGTTGCGTATTGCGGTGCCACCATCATAGCAACCGAATAGTTAATTGCAAGTACGATAAGCGTAAGCATAACGGTAGCCATAAGGAGTGCTTGAGGAGAGGTGTGTCCCTTACGAATACGGAACAGGATTATCCATAAGAATCGTATTCCTACTGCGGCGAGGCCGACAACAGAGGCGGAGAATAGGAGCAGTACGAGGAGAAGAAATATTATGTAATCGATCGGGAAGACTTTTGATGACTTTACGAAGATCCAATTTAGCGGTTGGAAGATGTTGATATGGCCGAGGACATAGCCGCAATTGGCCTTACAGATAGAGTTTTTGGCCTTATCAATGCCCGTGATGAGCATGCTAGCAAAGATAATGAGAGCTACTATCATAAGCAGGAATCCTCCCAAGAGTTTGAGCGGGCGGAAGATGGCTTCGATCTTAATCCAAGCTTTGACAAGCCAGTTTCGATCTTCGCCGCTAGACTCGGCTGCAAGACGCTCACGGCGGATGAGAGTGCGCTCTTCACGAACAAGAGCTTCGAGCTCTCGTCTATCCCTAGTGTCCAGTCCACCCTCGCGGCCCTCATTGCGCCCTTCGAGCTGACGCTGACGCTCACGGTTTGCTTCAAGCTGTGATGCAGTGTTCGCGGCAAGGGAGGGCGCAGAGATTGATGGTGCAGATTTTATGAGAGCGACAGGTAATAGTGCGAGGCCTGCTGCGGTGTAGATCAAGTAGATAAGAGTTCCGATTGTAATGAGAAGGCCCAGCGCAAAAGTTAAGGCCCTTTCTCCATCTATAAATGTGTTAGCCTTGCTTAGAATATATTCAAGCTCACAAATAACGGGAGAGACCCACGGTTTTCCGCAAGCAAATGCTTAAAGTAGTCCAGGTCCAAGTGTTTATCCTGCTTCGCTTTCCTGGCGACAGGAACAAAGAATCCTACAAGAAAGAGTATGACAACCAACGCAATGAATGCAAGGGTATACTTGAAGGCGCCCCAGAGCCTGCTTCCAACTGTTTGAGATCCATCCTCAGCGGCGTCTTCGTCATATTCTTCGTACCAAAAGTAGGTGAAAGGCACAACCAATAAGCAAAGGATTGCATCAAGCGAGTAGAGCGTGTAGTACACGATTTTCAAAGTGTACACAATATTCTCAACACAGTCTGGGGTAGCCCAGTCCTTCTTACGGCCATCCTTTGAAGATGAAGTGGATGATACAAGAGCGATGTCAACGGGCATCAGGAGCACCGTTGCCAGCAGAGCACTCATTGTAAAGATGCATACTGTCGTGACTGAAGCCGCTCGATCTCTCGGTGTCTGGTACAGGTAGACAAAAACGGAAGCTATTGCGAGGAGGATAACTATGGCGATGGCGTAGGTCACCCAGATTAAGCTCGTCTGGATGAGGGCCATTGTTGATGGAAGTGTTATTGCGTCTGTGCCGCGCACTGGAAGCTGATTAGCAGCTATCAGAACATCCGGAGTTCTATGCCAAGCTTACCAAGACAGACCTGATGGTGATGTCCTTCACCCTGATGAGTGCGAATGGATGAATTTTATAGCGAAGAAAAAGTCGATTCGCAGCAGAAGTTGGCTTAAGCTAATTGCCACTCGCAGTGGGGGATCGGAGAACAGATGACGGAAGTGGCCCTTGCGTCGCGTGAGCTAAAGCTCTTGGCTGCAGCTTCGCGCATACACCACAAAGATATATCCAAACCTTTTCTTGCCTCTACCTGCAATTGACTACAACACAAAGCATGCCCACTTGCGCTGCTGCGCCCAGAACTGATCCAGATGCAGTGTTACACCGAGCTCACCCCACCAACGGCCGTGACCCACGCAGTCAACCTCCCTTTTCTCAGCGCTAAATCCAACAACCTTGTTGTAGCAAAGATTTCCCTCCTCCAAATATTCGAGCTTAAGTCAACCATCACCGAGGTCGCCTCTGGGTCCAACGATGATCCTAGTATAGTCTCTCAGACTCTCGATACTGAAGCTGCGGATTTACCATTGCAACGAACAGAACATACCTCAAAGCTAGTGCTTGTCGGCGAATATCCACTCTCTGGAACAATCATCTCCCTTGCGCGCATAAAGGCTCTTGACACGAAATCGGGCGCTGAAGCGCTGCTGATAGCGTTTCGGGACGCAAAATTGAGTTTAGTGGAATGGGATCCAGAAAGTTACAGCTTGAATACAATATCCATACATTACTATGAGGGGCAGGATTTGCCAGGAGCTCCATGGGCCCTGAGTTTGGACAATTGTCATAACTTTTTGACTGCTGATCCTAGCAGCAGATGTGCTGCGCTCAAGTTTGGCGCACGGAACTTGGCAATTCTACCTTTCCGTCAGATTGGCGACGACCTTGTGGAAGATGATTACGACCCGGATGATGACATGCTAGACCAGCCTTCCGCGAAGACGAAGACAACCAATGGTGAGACCGATGCAGTAAAAGGCCAAACGCCGTACTCCTCCTCGTTCGTACTCCCGCTAACAGCACTCGATCCGACTTTAACAAATCCTGTCCATCTTGCATTTTTGCATGAGTACCGTGAGCCAACGTTTGGTATCATATCATCATCTAGAGCACCGGCGGCATCATTGTTGAATGAGCGAAAGGATGTTCTTACATACACTGTCTTTACTTTGGATCTCGAACAAAAGGCGTCTACTACTCTACTATCAGTATCCGGAATTCCGTATGACGTTTCTCGGGTTGTTCCATTACCCCTGCCTGTCGGTGGTGCGCTACTCATGGGTGGAAATGAAATAATTCATGTTGATCAAGCCGGCAAGACCAACGCCGTGAGCGTGAACGAGTTTGCGAGGAGCTGCACGTCCTTTGCAATGGCAGACCAGTCAGACTTAGCCCTAAGACTTGAGGGCTGTACCGTGGAACAACTTTCTGCCGAGACAGGAGATATCCTGATTGTTCTGAACAATGGAGAACTCGTCGCTCTTACATTTTCCCTTGATGGGCGTTCGGTATCTGGCATGACGGTGGAAAGAGTAGCTGAGGAGCGTGGGGGTCGGGTTATTCAGTGCGGCGCATCATGTGCTGCTAGCCTTGGGCGTGGCAGGATATTTGTAGGGAGCGAAGGTGGAGACTCTATTCTTTTGGGATGGACGAGCAAAACTACACAGCTCTCAAGGAAACGCTCGCAAGCTGAGATCCTTGCTGATGACGGGGACATATCATTTGATGAGGAAGATCTAGAAGATCTGGATGATGATTTATACGACAACAGCAATAGTCCTGTCAAGCAGTCCGCAACATCGCTAACAGGGTCGAGCGCGCCTGGAAGTTATAACTTTAGGATCCATGATGTACTGATAAGTCTTGCACCTATCAAAGACGTGACTTTCGGCAACCCAGCTGCTTCATTCCAGAGTCAAAAGAGCGAGTCAAAGGAAGCATCAACACAGACCTCTCCGCTAGAGCTAGTCGCTTCTACTGGCAGAGGAAGGGCAGGTACGATAACTGTTCTTAAGCGTGAGGTCGAACCAACAGTCTTTAAGCAGTTCAATGTGGCCTCTGCACGCGGAATTTGGACTGTCCATGCGAAGAAACCGGTACCGAAAGGTTTAGTATCTCAAGGTACTCAGGATTCAGAAGCTAACATCGCTGCTGATGTCGAATATGATCAATACCTAGTAGTGTGTAAAGCTGGCCAGAGCGGAAATGAAGATACGGTAGTCTACAAGATCAACGGCGCCAATATTGAAGAAACCTCTACTGGAGATTTCGAACGAGAAGATGGGTCAACTGTGGATGTCAGTATACTGGCCAGTGGCATCAGGATTGTCCAAGTGCTTCGCAGTGAGATCAGGACGTATGACTCAGGTATGTGGTTATCCACCATCCCAACCACTAGGATATATCCCCACTTGCACTGTCTTTTATCCTCATCTAAAGTCGCCCCCCTTTGTTTTGAGCCCACCCTGCGCTGGAAAACAAGGGAAGTTATGGTCAACCCTACTATGCTTCCAAATGTGGCCCTAATGCAGTCCCCTCTGCCCTCGAGCCTACTTTGCTCTCAGCACTGCACACGGGGCTTCTTCAAGGTGTTAGAACAATATACTCTCTTATCCCAAACTTCGTTTCCTTTGCCTGTGCCCTATGCAGCGTATCGATTCCGTGCCTTGGTAAATTTTCTAATTAGTAGTTCAACTTAACTAACTTTAAGTTGTGCGTAGAACTTAACATGTATCAGATCATACCAATGGAGGATGAAGAATCTGGAGCAGAGCTTAGGATAATCAATACCAGTTTTGCTGACCCTTATATCTTGGTTCTACGAGACGATTGCAGCGTTGCTATACTTCAGGCAGACGAAGTTGGTGACATTGAAGAGCTTGAAAGCGGAAGTCTATCTAAAACCCAATGGCTTTCAGGGTGTCTCTTCAAATCTCCAACCTTTGGCGAGAGAACGTTGACCTTTCTTCTAACAGTGGAAGGGGGGTTGCGTGTATGTCCACGTCCTCCTTTTAGTTTCCTGAGTGCTAATATACAACTTCCATAGATCTTTGATGTCTCCAATCTGGAAATGCCAATTTATATCGCAGAGGGTTTAAGCTTCCTTCCTCCAACTCTCACAGCAGATTACGCTCCTCGAAGATCTTCTGCAAAAGCAACTCTTACCGAGATTCTGGTGGCAGACCTTGGAGACATGACCTCGAAGACACCGCATTTGATTGTAGGTTCTCATTATAGTTGCGTTGGACCTAAATTAATGGGAATTAGGTGCGGACTTCTAGTGATGACCTGAATATCTACCAACCATACCACTACCCCGCAAAGGATACTTCAGCACCTTTTTCGACAAACCTTCGATGGCTCAAACTCTCACAGGCTCACCTTCCTAAGTATTCTGAAGAATTAGCAATGGATTCTGAGGAGGCCGGCAGAGAGTGTACCCTAAAAGCACTAGAAAACGTTAGCGGGTATAGCACCGTATTCCAACGCGGCAGCTCGCCATGTTTTGTCTTCAAAGAAGCGTCAAGCATGCCTAAGGTCTTGAGTCTCAGGGGTGAGGCAGTGAAGGGCCTCAGCAGATTCCACACCGCGGACTGCGATAGAGGATTCGCCTACATCGATGTTGACGTAACTAAATTCCTCCTGTTTACTAATCCTGCTGTTCTGACCGCTTGATATAGAACACTCTTCGAGTTTGCCAACTGGCTCCCAAGTTCCGTTACGGGGACCTAGGCTGGGCCGCCCGAAAGATTCCTATTGGTCAAGAAGTCCCAGCTCTTGACTTCCACCCCAAAGGCGTCTATGTGCTAGGAACTAGCCAGATGGTTGATTTCACTCTTCCTGAGGATTCATATCATTATGAATGGGCTAGAGAAGGTATTTATGCCTGACAATAGGTTGCACAACCATGCTGATGCACTTTTGCTGCAGACACGAATTTTAAGCCACGAGTCGAGCAAGGCATTATCAAACTTCTACATGCAGGGACATGGTCAGTTATAGATACGTATGTTTTAGTTCCTATGAATTTAATCAGCATTGAATTGATTTTTTTCTCAATACTAGCCACCAACTTGACGTCGGTGAGGTTGTCCTTTGCATCAAGACTCTCAATCTTGAGGTTTCTGAGACAACGCACGAACGGAAACCCCTCGTTGCTATCGGCACTGCGATCGTGCGTGGCGAGGATTTAGCCACGAAAGGCTGCATCTACATCTTCGAGGTCATCACCGTTGTCCCCGAACCTGGACGACCTGAAACCAATCGCAAGCTCCGCCTGATCGTGAAAGAAGAAGTCAAAGGAGCTGTCACCACTGTTTCCGAAATTGGAAGCCAAGGTTTTATGATTATGGCCCAAGGCCAAAAATGCATGGTGCGAGGTTTGAAAGAAGATGGTACTCTATTGCCAGTCGCTTTCATGGATATGCAATGTTATGTCACTGTACTCAAAGAACTTAAGGGAACTGGCATGGTGCTCATGGGAGACGCATTCAAGGGCATTTGGTTTACTGGGTACACGGTATGGCTCATCTTTCAGGGGTGCCACACTTAGTTAGATACATTCTTTACTAACTCATAATTCTAGGAGGAGCCTTATAAAATGGTTCTCTTTGGCAAAGGTCGTTCACAAATGGAAGTCATCGCCGCAGACTTCCTACCCTACGAAAAACAACTCCATATCATAGTCGCAGACGCAGACTGTAACCTACACGTTTTGCAATTCGACCCTGAACGTGAGTCCTCTCCCATCACCACCATCTCTTATTTTCCCATAAATATATCACTGCCAACTCCTTCAAATCCACAAAGCACACGTCAGGCTAACAACAGAGCACAGACCCCAAATCCCTCTCAGGCCAACGCCTCCTCCATAAATCCACCTTCCACACCGGCCACTTCCCCACACGCCTCATCCTCCTCCGCTCCACCCTCTCCCCCACCATAACCTCCATCAACAACTCCGGCGACCCCAACGCCAGCCCCTTCGAAATGGACCTCGACGGCCCGCCGCCCACCCCGCTCCACCACATCTTGCACACCTCGCAATCCGGCACCATCGCGCTGATCACGCCGCTCGATGAGCCCACGTACCGCCGGCTGTCGGCGCTCGCGACGTTCCTGACCAACGCAGTGGACCACGCGTGCGGGCTGAATCCGCGCGCTTACAGGGCGGTCGAGAGCGAGGGTTTTGGGAGCCGCGGCATCGTGGATGGTGGTGTTTTGAGGCGGTGGGGCGAGCTGGGGAGTCAGCGCCGCGCGGAGGCGTGCGGGAAGGTGGGGGTTGAGGAGTGGGCTTTGAGGAGCGATTTGGAGGTTTTGGGCGGGGCAGGGTTGGGGGTTTGATGGGAAGAGAATGGAAGCAAGAGCCGGAAAGGGGAAAGAGATGTTTTGGCTTGGAGGTTCGTGAGGGGATCCGGATTAGGGTTCTTGGAGGTGGGGTGATGAGCGGCGGTGATGTTGGTGTTTTTGCGTGAGGACAGAGATTTTAGTTAGAAAAGCCATTAGCGCGTTTTGACATGTCACGTAATTGAGATGGTTTTAGTAGTGACCACAAAAACCAACCTGGGTGAAATACAACTCGTTTACAGTCACGTAGTTGCCCGCCTTCGTGCCTGCCTCCGGGGTATTCAGCTGCTGTGTAACACCGAAGGCCACGTTTAGTTCCTCAAAATAGTTCCTAGATACATCCCTCTACATTCATTTCAACGCTCAATACTCCAAGGCCTGGGTACGCTTTGCAACAAGATGAATTTGTGCAGGGCATGTGACAGCTTCGCACGAGCTTTGTATGTTGGTGAACGACCTTACATGAATTACAAACTTCATGACCAAGTTTCGGACCTGTTGTCTTCAGCGGCAACTTGCCGGCTTTGCCAACCGATTGTTTCCCCGCCACGTGGATGGTAGGCCGGATGATAGGAATTCGACTTCAAAAATATGCCTTGAACCTGTTACCATTTGGGCCGCCGCAGTGAAGAACCAAAGTTGTTTCTGTTCGCTTACGTTAGATTTTCCTTCCTCCATCGGATTCGCCCAAGCGGCTATTTGGTCAGAACAAGGTATTTGTCCTCATACGTCGTCCTAGCAGTTGCAAGGTTTGATAACAATACACAAGGAGTCTTCCGGTATTGGCGGGTCATGCTTGCAGCACGAAACCACTAAGCTCCGATCATTCGCCAGAGGCATTTGAGCTTATTATGTCTTGGATTGACGATTGCCTCCCACATCACGATGCCTGCAAGACGACAGTACCCGGCGATGCCATTGATGAAAATGTTATGCCCAGGCTCCAAAAAGAGTTCCTGATATTGGAGACGCTCCTTATTTTTCTTTTGTTAAACTGATAGAGGCACACGGCCGAAGTGGACGTTATGTTAGCCTCAGTCACTGTTGGGGCTCCATTACGAAGCAGCCGTTGAAAACAACAAAGGATTCAATTAAAGACCATCTCAACGGCATAGCGTTCAAGATGCTTCCAAAGGCTTTTCAGGATGCAGTAACTGTCGGACGGTGTTGACCTGAGTCGGATTTCCATTACCTATCGACCTGTTTCTATTACCTATTCATTACCTATTACCGACTGAGTGGCAATACCGACCTGGTGGCAATTGAGTAACAGTTACATATCGTCGTCGGCGTCTCCGTCAGTCTTTTGCCACCTACCTCAAGTATATAGATAGCTTCTAGGGCCAGCTTCAATCGACAGAGTTCTCATTCCTGATCGTCCAGTTCAACAGACGGACAAGTCATCATAAGAACTCTGTCGATTGAAGCTGGCTCTAGAAGCTCTCTATGTACATATGGAAGGGATAGTAGGCTAAGCCAGTGACCGAGTCGGTGACCGAGTCGATGACCGAGTCGATGACCGAGTCAAGGGGTAGGTAAGATAGCAAGAAACAGGGTGGTGAGTCATAAGGTGGTACCTGACAGTGACCTCGACGGTCGACAGTACAGTGCCTGGACATTAGTTTCCCGACATTTGCAAAATTACACCAAAACTCACCCTTTTTACCTTAAATTTCCTCCACCACCACTTTATAATTATATAATTTTAATTTATATATAAATAATAATAATAGATTCAATTTACCGTCCGACCCGGTCCCCCTAATGGGTCCACGCAGACTAATTCCTATGGTAAAAACTCAATATTTACTGAGAAAAACCCATTTTTTGGGTG
>Ga0307515_10002138_pt1 | contig 43352 bp, 40 predicted proteins | sample 17_EM_MG_FD_194513 | JGI IMG/M metagenome (GOLD analysis project Ga0307515, IMG submission 194513) | Populus trichocarpa ectomycorrhiza microbial communities from riparian zone in the Pacific Northwest, United States - 17_EM | ecosystem: Host-associated > Plants > Roots > Unclassified | place... | reverse complement strand
AGCGTCACCCTTTGCATTGCAATCCCGATCCAAGCGTGTACCCAATGAACCCATTCCGACGTATGGTCACAGTTGCCCACAACGCCAGAGTGTTTGTTTAAAATAGGAGACCGACAGAGCGAGAAGACACTGCGAAACTGCGATCGGAGGGCGATATGCAACGCGACGCGTGGTATTGACGCCGGGCACGGAGTAATCCGCCACCGGGGTGTCTCTGACGGCACTGACGGAGCGCGTCCACTCTGACGGAGCCATTCCGCCCGGACGGAAATGTTTTTTGCTGATGAACATTCATGGTTGTGATTCGTCGGGTGCCGAATGGCAGCGATGACCAGACCTCCAGCATCCAACTTGACGGTTCGTACACAGATGTGACGCACTAGAACGAGCTGATTGATTTCATCAAAAAAAATTGTGGCCCGAAGAAACCATACTGTCTGACAGCGATATACCAATGCAACTTGATGCAGGAGATATTGGACGAAGAGTATTTGGGATTATACGCACTGGGGCAAATTATGAATGACCCTCCATTTGTTCAGATATCATTCAACAGTTCCCTTTCCAATGCCTTCAAGTCGAAACTGGAATACAATGTGAAACTATTTTTGGTGGAAATGAAGGCAGCTACAGGGAAGGATATTGCAGAGCACTAAATTAGACCAGCCAAGGTAATCCCCGCTAGCCTTGTTACGGTTATATATTCCCCACTGCTAATCCGTATACTTAGACTTCGGAGGTATCCTATGAAAATGAAAGAGTGGTGGATGAGGAGGCAGGAGGGAAAGTGACTGACAGTAGTATTAATGTAAGTTCTGATTGAGTGAATAGAATTGACTATATTGCACATATTTTTGGGTCCAAATGCTTGTCTGTGAAATACCTAACATTGTGATGAATTTCAGGAGAGCCGTAGTATGAGCCCATCAACCAAACATACCTCGGTGCAACTGAAAGAGATCATTCAGGATGAAAAGCATACCGACCAAGGTGCACGAGAGGTTCAGGAGCAAGTGGGTCGTGAGGAGGACCTCAATCCAGATAATACCAGTTCAGTATTGAATACTGTTCTCAACTCAATCAACAATGAATTTAAATATGAGTTTCCTGATGAGGCGGTCAGGCTGCTGAATGCCCATCCGATTTGCCAATCAACAGATGACTGTGTTCCAGGCCACAAGTATCCAATTCCAGACCTGCCCGGAACAAACTTCTGGGCACCCCAGGTTTGGGCCATATTGTTTGATTGTGAGGAAGTGGGTTTGGGATTCTCATATTTGAGGGGTGCTGGTGGCGGATGGAATGGGTCTTGCCATATACTTTCACCTCGGTGGCAACAGCAATGATATGCACATTGCTGAGTGAGAAAGTTCAAATGGGGTTACCACTGTCGATTTTGTGGGGGAATACCCTTGGAGAGTGGGTTAATCTTGCACAGAATGACTTTCCCGGGATTATCGGCAATCAACGGGAGTGGTATCTGTTACGGAGATAGAATTCAGTTCCCTGCCACCTTTCAGAGATCCAGTCAACTCCACTGCAGGGGCATCCATCGCTTACATCGGCCTTTGAACCAATCCTGGTGGTGACAAGGCCCGGAGTTGCGGAGACGTTCAAGAGTGTCATCGACGGGATGACATATGGAACCGATTTCAAAATCAATAACTTGTTGCACACGGAACATACAAATCTCCCCTAAGGGGATCTGAAGCCCAGTATTGATGAGCCAGAATTCCGGATGGAATATCCACATTGTGTCGTATGATTCGTCGACATCGAGAGCAAAACCATCAAGCAACGGCCAACTCACACACTGTTCATGGAGTATTGGGATTTTTGATGAGTCCCATCGCTAAAAGACAAAAAACAGTGAGGGCTGGCGCATTGCGATGAATGTGAGAATCGGATTCAAACTTCCAGTTGCAGCAACGCCGGGATTCAATTCACTCCATGACTACTGTTTTCGGACGATGTGGCAGTTTTCTGCTGCGCCTGAAGATCCAGAGGATGAGACCGTGATGGAAATGAATGGCACTGAGGAACTGTATCCCGCTGTCAACAGTGCGATGCATGCTATGGGGACAGATGACCATGATTCTCCACGGGATGCTGCACACCGGTTGCTTCAAATTGCAAAAGCCCTGCACTCTCAGGAGGTGGTCAGAATATACACTTGTGAATGGGAAACCACTTGTTCGGATACCGAAGGAGAATGCACATCTTGTTGATCTCAAATGGACTGAGGACGAGCAAGCTAAACCAATGACCCTGGTGGAAATATACACTTCACAAGGTGTTTCTGGAGCTTGGAGGGTACATAGAAGGTGGCTGGCATGTTTCTCAGTGGTATTGGGAGACACCAAAGATCGGAATGGCGTTTCACCACAACTGTATGATGAATGGCCACTCGATACTTAGGTGGAATCTCCGATATTCCGATGGCTAAGAGACACATTTCTGATGATGCGTGTCAATGCACCAGCAGAGTTTCCGGAACATGACGAAGACGAAGGATCAAATGAGATGCTCCTGCTCGAACCTGAAAGATATAAAAGCTCCTTGCCTCGTGCACCTCCTCCTCCAAAGGCGGTGCTATTTTGTCCTCTGCCAGGCCAAGTTCATCATTTGATGTGGTGGCTCACAAAGTTTTTTGCAGATGTTTTGGATATTTTCTACCTGTATGCGGAAATGGAGAACGATGAGCGCACAGAAAGGCTGCTCGAATTCCATGTTTTGCCAAGTTCCTCTGTGTTTGTAACTACACCATAAGTGAGTGGGACAGGCCTAAATCTCACAGAGGCAAACGATGCGGTGATAACTGAGATGTTCTGTGTATTGTAAGAGCAGTGCCGGGCCATTGTACAGGTTGTCCGACTTGGGCAAAACAGCGTTCCACACACATGGCCATTGAACAGTGGACCCAGTGGTTATGATACCAGAGCGAGTGATCTCCACCAGCTCTCTGGAGTGGCACGAATGAGAGTCCTGCATAGCCTGATGAGCGCACCGAACATCACGACATTGATGATATACCGCATTCTGGAGTGTCAGGAGGACCATATGAAGCAGCTTACAGAGCACGGAGACATCGTGCCCTCAGATGGTGAGGACAAATCATAATGATTTGGGCAGTGTAATCAAGGTACGCCTCTTAGAACATTCAACCAATACAGTATCACCGACCGATGTAAAACAGTCTAATGATATGGACGATGACGCGCTGGTGGGCAGTCCAGGAGTATTGGTTAGAGTTCAATTCCATTTCGTGTTAGATGATTATGGTGATGAATATGGGATGAACTCAATGATAAAGAGATATCTGGTAAACTGCAACCTAGCCTCAGTTGGTTGATCCTATAAGTGATGAAATGCAGGTGTGCCAGGTTGATGGTTGACTAAGTCAAATTCCGAGGTGCCATATATTTCTCTTTGTGAGAATCTGTCGCAGCTGCAGTCGCTGCTCATCCTATATTGTCTGTGTGGAATTGTAATACCACACTCAGGGAACGGCATTCGAGTTTTGAGGTGCACCTGAACCTCCAAGTGTGATTCCAAATATTCGTTACTTGTCTATTCCAGGCGCACAAGACACAAGAATTGCTAAAAATTTCAGGATATTCACTGAATCACCAATGTTGAATAATTTACTGTCAATTGCAAAAGAGAATCACTATCAACTTCGTGACTATCCGGAGACAGATCCAGCACAGTATATCTCCAATCATCCACGGATAGAAAGACTGTCTCAGCAATATCGAGTTGATGTATCATATCCTGATACACGGATCCCATAACCCTAGCTTGCCCGAAGAACGCGGCCAAGTATCGCGTCTCTCTGGAATGCAGTTCAGGCGATCCTCTGATCCCCTCCCCTGTCGAGGTTGATGGTCTCAGATTTGACACTGCATGCTGATTTTATTGAAAGGCCAATTTCGACACGCCGCCACTCATTATTAACATAGGATCCCACTCAGGCACCCCTCTGAACTGTGTATACCCACTTCACATTACCCTTGAACAATTCATTTTGCTCCATTCCAAGCTGTTTTCCTTCCATCCTGAATGCTTTGAATCTGTTGCTGCCAGAACACACAGAGTGTCCATCATTGGGACAATAGACTTTTGTGTGCAGGCGTGGCTCATCCCACTCGGCCCCAGCTAATGTCCGAAAATAAGCTTGATTTGAATGTGAAGGCGGCTGCTGAAATGCAATAACTGTCATGCTCTGGGTCGACAAGTGTTAGCAACGGGTCCAAATTCCCGGTTCGGTTCCGGGTCCGGTTCCAACCCGGAACCGGACCGTTGCAACGGGTTTCCACCAAAAACCCGGCATTTCAAATCTACTATTTTGGGTCCAATTAAGTATCTGAGTTCTGATCGTATCGTGACATGATCAGTACGTAGATTGTGTAGTGTTAGCCCCTCTTTCCCCTCCCACTCTCAGATTTGCGATCCGACCAGTATTCGTTGAGTCGCTATCGAAAACCCGCACTTTTCGCCCGCAATATCACCTTATTTCACAGCGATTCAACGAATATCGGCCCAATCGCAAATCTGACAGCGGGAGGTGAAAGAGGGGCTAAAACAGTAAAATTTATGTACTGATCATGTCACGATACGATCAGAACTCAGATACTTAATTTGAGGCAAAGTTGCAGGAACCGTAATATGGAACCGCGGTCCGGTTCCAACCCGTCCCCAAACCCGCTGGGTACCCCTGTTTTCCGGGTAACAACCCGAACTGGACCATCCGGTCCGGTTCCAAACCCGGACCGCAGCCGGGTAACCCGGAACCGTTGCTAACACTAGTGTCGACCCATCCATTGTAGAATGTTGTCCATCTCATACTAATCGCAGATGGGCGATTATAACCACACTTAACTGGATGTTGCCTAAGAAGTATGTTCGGACTTATATGTTTCCAAGATCCGGAATAGCTTGAGTCATTTGGGCTCCATAACCGAGCGGCAGCTTGAGAGAGTGAACCTCAAAAGACAGCTTCTGCTCAGTGACTCTGCAGATGACTGGCAACTCCCGCTCACCTGTACACCACACTTCCTTGAACAGGCTTCAATTCACACCACTTCTAATGCAGACTTCACTACAGTTTGACTAACTAGTATGTTTGGGCTGCTGAAAAACCATATCTCAAAATCGATTATGTCAACTGATTTCCATCAAGAGAGCTCGAAGAGATAGAATCTGAATGGCAGTCCCTGCTCAGCGGCTCAAACTGTGCCCGGCAAGCTCCTGCCAGAAGTTTGAGACAAATCATACACAGACAATATATGATTTCGGCCAGCATCCAATCCCTGGAGTCCATTAAGAATCATTAATAATGAACGCTCGAGTTAAGAAATGGCAGTGTCTGAGAGTGCAATTCAATGTCAAAGTAAGGCAGGCCTGCAATCCCAGCGATTACATTTGATTGAATCCTGCATGCCAATTCAATGCTCGCTGCACATCAATTGCCTGGAACTGCATGCTGTTACTCATCTTGCCACTGTCAGATGAATCCTCATGATGCATTCATATTGTATTTATGCACCGCTTTGAACCCAATATTTATGTTAAGTCAACATTGTAGCATTGAGACTCATAATGAGGTTGTGATTATATGACGCGGTGTTTACATGATATTATGTGCAACATCTAAATGTGGATGACTATTTATGTCCCATGTCCTAGCATTCTTGGCATTGACAAGAACAGGAATTGATTAGATTACCGCTGAATCTTCATTGTACCTTTACCATTCTTTCTGTATGTTTAATCTCTGCTTTGTAAACCCAAATTCTCCCTCTTCTCTTACACTGACTGCATACATATTTTGAATTCAGCAGACTCGGACTGCTGAACGTGAAGTTCTGCACATGATATTGCCCAATCGACCGCTAACTTTGCAGCAGTATCCTAAAACAACAGATAATCAAGACAATAGGGTGTCCATCCGACAAGTATACCGCATTCGGGGATTTATATTTATCCACTAACAGCAACGAACTCAGTTTGAACCCATGTAACTTCAACAGTTGCCACTCACCAAGGTTCCAACTCTATCCTCCGTCCAAATTCTGCAAGATTCTTCAACCCACTGACAATTCGGTTCCACATGGTCACCACTCATATGCTCAAAGGAGAGGCATAATGAACTACCTTCGGAGGAGTCATATGCAAGGGCGATCAGGATCAACCCATTTGTCAGTATTCCATATGTCCGGCCCAGAGTGTTAGTTTGTGATACAACCATGTTAATGTCTCGAGTTCTTCAGGGGCGTTGAGTTCTTCAGGTGCATCTAGTTCAATTCAAGGTATGTTGGCTTCAACCTACCTCAATTGTTGCAGCAATAGCATACTTGGATACGAGTGCTAATATTGCGGAATTGGGGGCATGGAGAATCCATCTAATCTGGTGGACCTGACACTCCCTAAATCACAGGGAAGAACTAGCATCGACAAGATGAATATGAACTGCTGACATGTCTTCCGGACTCATTCCACGCACACCTCACATTGCATACTCCTGGACAGAGTGTCGCTCATTCCAGGCATGCATCGAATTGCATCCTACTTGACTGAGTGTTCCTTTGTTGCCCTATTTTCCTGTTATTCTACTAAACTTCATACTATATTTACCCTTATATACTTCTGTCTACATTCTCCAACTTCACTTCATCTTCATCAACATGGAACCTACGGCCAGCCAGGTGAAGAATCACTATTCACAGAAGAATCACGATGCCCACCTTGAGAGAGCACTGGCAGGTGCATTGAAGAACACAGCCAATCTTCATTTGCGATCAAATGATTAAACTTCCAACCCAGCCTTCGAGTATAGTGTTGGAGATAGCTTCAGTCCGTGCTATTATGCTTATGATGCAGGATGATGACGATACCAATCGGGAGATCGGTGAGATTGAAAGTCAAGACCCTGGAAAGTCCTCCTTGTCATCCGATATCGAAGAAGACGATTTGCACAACCTGCAGGAAATTCTACATCTAGACCAGGCGCTCCTTGATAAGACAATACGAACTACAAGGGCTCCACAGCCTAAGAAATGGAGCTGTGCGGTTAGTGTCATTGCTCGCACTTCGCTTCCAAATCTGCGACATCCAGCAGGGCCCATACCACCACCATTCCTCAAACGCCAAAACTGAACCATCAACATGTTACGCAAGTCTGACGTTGTACCTGCCGAGGCGCTCCCCCTTCCCAAGGCTGGTGTAGACAACAATATTCGTTAACCAAAGGCGAGTGGAGATCAGAATGTTCCTCAACACCCAATGGCGACTTTTGAGGTAGTGAAATGGTTCATGGAGGCAATTGTATTCACAAAGACTCCCTGGCCCATGATTTCCAATCAGAAGTACTCGATGGTTGACGAAGTTTGGAAACTAGCCATTGAAGCCCAGGATTGTCAGCGGGCATCAGCCGGTGCTCCTGTGGGTACACCATCTGGGTGTCAATTGCCCGGAGGTCCATCAGTTAAAACCAATCCACAAACATGAGACGCTGTAAGTGTTCAATCTGTGTTCTGCTCCTCAATTGGACTTATGATGATACTGAACCCCAGACATATACGTAGTTACAACTGAAGATTGGTACCATTCAATGGTGCTTGGCGTATGGAGCTCGTCGAACTATTGTTCTAAGTTACAGGAGGATTCGGGATCAGAGACTGAGTTTCAAATCCATGTTACGGAGCTCCCGCTTGACGATGCTTCTCACTCGAAGGGCATCAATGGTAAGAAATCATTGTTCGTGCAGATGGAAGTCCTTGACGTAATCTACCATCAAATTCTCTTCACCACCAATAGCATGGGGTGATAACTGACCACATCGCAGTTCTTTCAACCTCTCACACCGCAGATGTCAACGCTTGTGGCCCCAGCTATATATTGTGTGCTGTCTGAGTATGCCACTGGATTGAAGGGTACAGTTATGTTTTCTCAAGATGAATATTGAGGCAAATTTTGCCCTTCCACAGTGATAGATTGTATTTCTGCAGACGCCACTGCACTCATCAATTACACATGGAGGGCTGCTTCATACCTTCCCTCCACAATGGTGCTCCTCCACAAGAATAGGAGCTCCGCAATCCCCATCGGCGCTCCTCAGTCTGCATTGGCACTTTAATATTGCATTCAGTGCTCCATGCCGCCTTCTCTGTCGGCAGTGCTCATCTATGATGGGAGTTCCTCAATCCCCTCCTCGACCTTGATTAGGAGCGCCTGTATTTCATTCCAGACGCTTTTCCTCCCTCCCCTTTCGGCGCTGCTCAGCATGGATGGGCTGCTCCGCTATATAGTTGCTCCTGAATCCCTGTCGGCGCACCTTGGCCTGGCTTTGCTCGCCTCAATTTCATTCCGCGCTCCTCCATCACCATCAGCACTCCCCTTGCCCACCTTGCAGTTCACATCAGGCACTACTCCTTGCCTGGTGGCGCCCCTCTTTTTCCTCCGAATTCATCCAATTGCGTTTCAAACTCCATTATGATTCACCGCGAGCTAAGCTGTCGATTCCAACTTGTTAGATAGCACAAATCGAGCCACATGACATTGGAATTCAATTTCACCCACTCGCCAGTGCTCAATCATTCGGAACCCCAAGGAGCACCTCTCGCTACTCAGCGACATTGATCAATTGTGTGTTCCTACATATGTCAGCCTAGATATAATGGGAGATCCAGTGAATGACATTGAGAATATGTTCGATTGATATCATTCAATCACTTAGTCGGGTTATCGTTTTGGTTTTACATGCTTCATTTTCAAATAGCTTGCCATTGTCTTTGGTTCTCCTCAATGTAGCGATGCAAACAATATAATGTTGAATGAGATGCTGGGTAGTATAGTATGATTTAGAAGTTGATATTGAACAATAATCTTTGCATCATATGTGGAGAGTATTCTTATTGCTCCAGTACATCAGCAGAATCTCAGATAACGCCTGCAGTCCTTCGAATGAATATCCATACCAACCCAGGCATCTCTCGGAGTTACTGTGGGATTCACGCATTGGTTGGGCAACAGTCTCAGGTGCTCCCAAACTTATCACGACTGCATCCATGAGGCGCCCGTACCAGCCATCAGAGATCCCAGTTACTCCAAAGGCCAGCCGTAATGCCCACCTAGGGTCCGATTCTCTCCTGAAATTGACACCTCTAAGTTTACACACCGCCTCCTCTCACACACCCCTGGAGGCTCCCAGTGACCAAATTACATTTCGCTGATGCTGATCGATGCCGAACCATTGCAATATAGTAACCGACGGTGATCTGAACGGGATACCAAACAACTGCGATATGGCTCCTGGATTGGTCTCAAGCAGATCGAAAATGACCACCGAGCATACGGAACAGTCCACTGAATGGCATCACAACAGACAGTCAAGAAAACTACCAAGAGATGATCACAGACATCTCACAGTGATAGATATCACTGCCAAAAGACTTCACACGGAGATCAAACCAGAGGATTACCAAGTGCGCTGAGGTACCAAGCCACTAACCGAGACGCTTCCAGAATGGCGTACAAAACGATCCAAAGCTATTGCTGAACAGCATACCAGACTGAATTCCGAACCGCCTCACCAGAGGCCTAGCAAATGCCTACCGAGAAACCAACAGATATTCCAGGGAATTTTCCAACTGGGATGGGCACAGGGTAGTGGACTAAGAAAACACCGAAGCCATCATCTGAATGAAATTCAGGGAGAAACGGCTCACAGAGACTCTACCAAACGCCACATCAAGAGATGCCAAAATCCGTGAATACATCGTACAAAGCGGCTTTCCGACAGCAGATGCATGCTTCTATCGCACTGAGTATGACCACCTACTGTGCAGCTTATGTGTTAAATATGGATCAATGACATACTGCCCATGCCTGATGCTATTGTCGGATTGTACCAGCCTCAAATGGTCAGCAGCGAGAGTCAGATTACAACCGATGGCACTGAGAATGCCAGGAGTGCAAGCTCACAACATTGCCCACAGTAAAGAGAGGGCGCCGTCGCAATGACGTCGAGAATGAGCACATTGGGACGCATCATACGAGAGTAAGTCAACAGGCAGAACAAGTCACGACAAGGCATAGCCGTTGCAATGACACCGATATTGGGTGCATTGGGACGTCTCATGCTCCAGTATGTCAACAGGCAGAGAAAGTCAACGAAGTCACTGGACAGCGGGCTACTCGGAAGGACGACCAAAGGCAAAGGCAGATAGTCTATATATCAAGCAAAAGCCAAACTGAATTACGTGTGAAATCTCGGAGATCATGGTTACACTGCTACCAGCCATGATGACATTCCGCAATCGATATAATGAAGTTGTTGACAGAGCAAAGAATTTTCAAAACAGGGGGAGATAGGTGTGTGAGATCAGTTGAGTCCTACAGACAAGTCAATAGTACGCCGAGCCGCAAGTCTACCAAGTCGACCAAGATTTCACAGAAGCGCATGATTGAGAGTACAAATATGAAGTCGACCGGATCGTCACTGAAACTGACTTCCAATGATGATTACCACATCATGCAGCAGCTATGAGTTAAAGCCACTTACCAATGACTGCTGGCTCTCAGAGATATTCGACATAGCATGCAAGACCGCTACACAGAGCTGAGACGGCGCTGGCGCACTTGAAGGTGGTAAGGATAACCCTCATGAGAGAAGCTCACTTGGTAGATGTTGATAAATGAGACGAGACTACATGATTGATGTATACAATCGAAGGCCACCACCGATTCCGGCAGCAGAAGCTGCCATTGATGCCAAGTCGTGGGCGGAAGCTCTATCACCTGGATGATCTCGACAAACCCCACGGCGACATGATATGAACTATGAGTGCTCTACTGGATGGCAGGTCGGATGCTGTGAGAATTCGGGAGTGAGATAAGGAAGAATTGAGGTCCGAGTCTTGGGAGTGGAGGAAAGTTATCAATTGGGTGTTCCTTTCTTCTGTATCTTCTCTTCTCTTCTCCATACTTCATTACTTCTTTGAATCTCGGTCCGGTATAAAGGGGGTTGGAACATGTTTTACAGCCTCAGGATCTCAGTCAATGGGAGGTTGAGTTTCCCCGTGTGCCGGATCCGAAAAGATGATCACCCTGAGCAGTCCTGATCGGTTGTAGGACTTAAGGGTTCATACGAAGGTGTACACAAGATGATTGTTTCTTTCCTGGTTTCTCTTCACTTCTACTTTCAATACAACTTTACCTCTTGAATTTCAGCCCAGTACAAATGGCGTCGGCATGGGTTTTTACCACCTCCGGATCACTGTGATGTGGAAGTGGAGTTACTTGCTGCGGATGATCCATCTAAAGGCTACCATATGATGCCAATCGGTAGTGGGCCTTTTGAGTTGTACGAGTACATACATGGCATGATCGTATAATGCTTCCTTTGTTTCCTTTTCACTTATACTAGCTTTGGCAGTGCAGGAGGTCTGCACCCAGAGAGGGTGATAATGTCACAGTGGCACATGACCCGGGCCAGATAACAGCCATTCTATACTGTCGGCTTGCCACGAGCCTTAGATCTGTAGCGCTAATCTTACCTATACATCCATGTCTACTATTACTCGCTTCTATGTTTGCAACTGTTTTCCTAGAGTTACCATGCATATACCAATCAGGCCGAACGCAGGCATACGTGCCCTTACACTGGCTCCATAACTGAACATTGTTGTCAGAATGCAAAATGGGGAAGTGACATTCAGGAGTATTATCAATAAGATGACTAACTTGACAGCATTTCAAATGGTACACACATTGGCGGTGGAAACAGCAAGTTTCGCTGATAGTAATCAAAATGCCATCATTGATCATTTAGAAAGCCCATTGAATATCCACCTTCTGTGTTAGAACTTGTTAATACCAAGACAGAAATCGTCAAACCATAACCAACTGTCACAATATTCATGTACTTTTCATATTTTTGATTGGTGTTCTAAGTACAAAATCAAAAGTGATGTGGGCTGGCAAAGTATAATTATTGGAAGCATTAAATTCATGACTCCATTCATGGCTGTAGGATCATTCCATTGACCTTGATATTTCCGTCAGCTGCTGAGGTGGCTATGTTCAGACACTCCTGACAATCTGGAGACTTATTCTGTAGTGTTAATACAAAGTTTAGAGGTACTGCAGTCAGTTGCAAAGGGTTCAATCTATGCCTTCTGAACTGAAGAAAATGCAGCTCAAAGAGATCCTGTATAGAACCCGATACAAATTACAAAGCCCTGTGTTTTCCTCAGATAGTCACAATATACCTTATGAATCGTACACTACTACTGTATGTTCTGCAGGAGAATTAATACCTGATGGATTTCACCTAAATCTATGATGAGCAACTAAGACTGGAATTATTTGTGGTGGAATGGATGAGTTAGACAGCAGAGTGCCCATTGTCAACTATCCACCACAACACATATGGCATCCAAAGGCAATCACTCAGTAATGAACAGTCCTGGCATGAGGAGAGTTGGAATCAGGTGAGTGAATATGGTTGAACATACAGCTGGGAGAATTTAACCAGATTGCATGGATTTGTAAAAACTAGGTAAGAGTGAATGGAACCAAGAGTTACAAAAATATGAGTGTGTATTTTACTGTATATAGAGATAATGTATATCTACCATGGGGTGTTCCAAATACATATACATCTGATTGCCCAGTCCACCTCTGGCATCAATATGCAACTGTATGCTCCCCCTCTTAATGTGAGTTGTGATAGGGAAAAAGAGATCTTCCAACCATATCTCCTCTCATATGCTTTGTGTAAAGTACACCCCTTCAGTTTCATACCCTACAGACGGTGGTGCACAAACTTGAATGTAGATATGAATAATGTCAATCCAAAGGGACAACTTATACCCAGATGAGAAACATAAACCCAAAGGAAAACCATAAACCAAGAGGAAAAACATAAAGCTAACAAAAAAACATATCTAGAATTTCACTCGCTGAAAGCCTGCTTTTTCCAGCCTTCCTCCATATCCGCCTTCATAGTCCCAACACCCCTTTCACAGTATGAGATGTTGACAAACCAAATGTTGCATTGTATAATTGCCTTACACATTGTGTATGTGGCCATTGTATTATACGTCTGGGCTTCCATAATTAACTCAGAATTTTCTTATACTACTTGTTGGAAAATCGGTACTGCTTTATTACCCATTATTATCTAATTGTATGCCAACAAGCTACTTTCAATATCCAATGTTCACTTGCAGAACTGGTTAAGGCTGAACACAGCTAGAAGTAATCTGTTGTATTCATTTTTACTGTTGGTGTAATAATCAGAATTGCTACATTTACTGTTAGAAGTCAGACTTTTGGGTACCCATCTCCTGGGAGTCTGTTGTCTTCTCTAGAGTTATACCGGCCACCATTTCAATTGTGTATGGTGGAGTCACAGCGGCCACTTTTTGGACAGGATTTGACATGACAGTCTTCATGATTTTCATAGTAAGTTCTATTACTGGGGTGAGCATGACCTCTTCTTGTCACATTGGCGACTATTGCAGTGGTATCCCTCCCTCCATCTGCTAACCTATCCTTGGCCAGATCAATGAACAGCTCTCTAACAATAGTTTGAGTCTTGACAATATCTGATTCCTCAATTGGTTGGGGTAGCAGTGGAGGCATGTTGTTCACATTGGGGACTGCAGGTGGCACAGGTGTGTGATATGCTGAGGGAGGAACTGATATTTAAATCATACGAAGGTGATTGTGGTTGTTGCGCTCATCAATGCACAAGTAATTAGTATGTGCTATTACTAACTGGCATTACCATTTGATTTCCATAGCTTCATCCTGGAAACCTCCAGATGTATACCACTAGTTAGTCATTAGCGTATAGCTTGACTTCATATGGCCAATAACATATGTATAACTGAGCCCTCTCTGTGCCAACACAGGTTCCCTGGTTGATTGGCAGGCGATCACTATGAATCACAGCAACTTGTCACGCACATTACAATCCCAAATGATCTTCCATCACTGTAGATACTACTGCAAGTGATCTCAGGGATTCATTGTTGCCTGTATATTACTCTTCAGTCTGACATGGTGCTTTTCGATCAACTGTCATAATTAGCTGGAGCTATCAAGGCCATTGGAGTTGTCATTGTACTTTCATATTTCAACTACTAGAAGTCTAGTTTTCTGTCGCCACAGTTCAAGAGCCAAACAATCTGTATACTGGCAGAATCAGTAATGTGATCAAAAAAGCCAGAAATAACTGACCTGATGTTTACTTTGCTTTTGGGGGTAAGCTCCCAAACAGCTATTTCCACACCTTCTGGTAACAATCCTACAGCTTCATCTAGGCAGTTGCTCTGGCTTTGTTGTGCGAATGTTTCCGATGAAAGAAATACTGGAATACCATTACCAGTCATATTCGAGATATTCCAAGATGAGACATACTGTGTATTGGCAGTCATGTTGGCTGTGGTGGGAGTGGCTGAGGTATTGGTGACAGCTGTAGTCATGACTACATTAGTGCTGGCTGCAGTATGTAAAAGATTAATTCAGACAGTGGTACTAACTTTTGATACTGTGATATTCATGGCATCAGTGAGTGCTGCTCTCATGTCATTGCTTGACTATACTGCCATTGTAAATGTGATTAGTCATGAGTTATGGTTGAGTTGGAAATATTGAGTGCAGATATCAGTGAGTGATTCGAGTTGAATTGGACATTACAGTGGCTGTGTTTTCCTAGTACCATGGAAAGTGGATGCTACTTATATACCTGGAGGAGTATCTTGTTCCAGCTTCCGCATCATTCAATCTCTATATAGTTTGCGGTCCTTATATACTCCTCTGATATGTACTCACCTCTTCTTTGCAGCTTATGCTTTTCTTGGCCTCTTTGGACTTGGTGGTTAGGTACATATTGTGTGTTGTTCCATTTCTTGGTAGTGATTCTACTCTCCATTTCTGTGGTATCTATTGGCTTTCCAATCTTGTGGTTACTAGAGGGGATGGGGAGCATGGTAGGAATTTTTGGTGCAATTTTGGTGCAATTTAGCCAATAGAAATATTTCTTTCCACTTCATATTGCAAATTCACAAAAATATATCAAGGTAATATCATTGCCTGTTGACTTCTTTTTTGTTCTATTTCTTTTTGTTGTAGTCCAAGCAATGAATCTCCTTCCTTAATCCTGCTTACTCCTCCCAGAGTTCCCTTCATTGTTTGGCACTATGGCCAGCTGGCACTGCCTCTGTAGCATTCCATTGATCCAAGGACTCATTTCACCGCACCATATCCTCTACCATACCATTATTATTTCTTCATGTCTTCCCCTTAATTCAACATATCTAATATCCCTGTATGTATGTTTGGCCTGCATCTGCTTTCACCTAAAATTTCTCAAATTCCATACAGTCTTCCTCTTGTACTGTGCTGGGCATACCAAGGTTTCTGACACCATGTATGCTATCATTACCAGTGCAGAACATTATTTGCTGACTCCAATTTATCACGCCCACAAGCCCTGCTCCATCTTGCTCTATCTGGATTTCCTACACATGGGCCCAATCGCCAATTTTAATATTGTCAGCTTGGAAGTTGGATGCTTGGTTAAAGTAATGTTTACTGACATTTCTCAACTTCTTTTGTTGCTATATAGAAACATTCATGCCTTCTTGCTGTCATTTCTGTTGCATTGCGCTAGTTGCTAGAAGTAACACTGTATTGTTAAATTCATGAATCTGGTTGGCAGTATTACATGTTCAGCTATCCAGCTTTATCAGATTTGACAAATTGTGCCTGAATGTTGGCCGAAGTACTGATGATCAGGCAGATGTGCGGTGATTCTCCTGCATGCACAACATTATGCACTTAGATAGTAGATCCTCATCACATTCACTTAGTCTGAAAGGGCTATAAGCTTAGTCCGGGTTTATGGATTAGGGTTGTATCTACATTTGATTGTTGCATTATTGGAGGTGTGGTATGAGCTTATTGTGATCTTGCAGGTAATGTAACATTGGAGCAGCAGATCAGTACATTTTGTATTCTCCACTTCTTGGTTTGCTGCCACACATTTTTGGGTTCCAGACTGACAAATTACATTATTGAAGTTGATGACTGCTATTTTCACCGATATATCCCAATTGAGTCATCATTCATCTGCACCCCCTGGAGAGGAGCTCGCTGGCATTTCACGGTACGTAATACCCATACTCCGCTTTTGGTATGGATTAGCAGTTGATTCCCACCCAGTGCCATACTAGGTGACACATGGTCAGATTTTTCAGAGATGCATAGTACCATGGTGATGCACTCTATTCACACAGCATATATGTTGTCACACAGTCTTTGGTTTCGGGTGTATATCGAGCCACCAGTACTGTTCCATTACCTTCCAAACATTCCTTCCTCACCACAGTACACACTCAGTATATGTATAATTTTCAATGCTGTTATTCTCCTCTCCTTGCTCCACAACCTGTACTGCCAGAGGCTGGTTAAGATTTGTCTCTGGTAGAGTACTCCATTGGAAATCAGGTACATTTCGCCATCTCCAATAGATTAGTTCAATTCCTCTGGAGTTACTTTTTCTAACAGTTTTACATTTACCAGAATTTCTCCTATCTCCATCCACTACCTGTTTTGTTTCTCAGCCAGTCATAACACTGCAAAATGTTTTTTTGCTTCCTTACATCTCTATTTATCATGTATTTCCTTCTTTCTCAATCTTTCTAGCACTAATTCCACCAGCATTCTCCATAAACCAGCTTCAATTATATCCACTACATCATGCTGCATGGTGGCACTGGGGTCTCTTTCCATTGTGGTCACTGTAACAGATTATCTACATCTGCATTTATCATTTCAGAAACACATTTTGTATCCAAATTGTATATTGATATAGATGCAATCCATACATTCTACTACTGGTAGGTAATTGGCAGGTAAGTTCAGTTAATGTATTGATCTATTAGTATCTTTGTCCACAAGAAATCTGACTCCATTTATGTAAATGGGAGACTTTTTGAATTCTGGTATCAGCCCGCAGCTTTAATATATACTAATATCAAATCAGTTATCCAGCTGAATGCTAAAGCTAGCTCACATCGCAATCTGGGTCTAGGTTTAGATTGTGTTTTTCCTTCTGCAAGGTCGCCCCGTCCCCATCCAAGTTGAAATTGACTCCCACTACTATTCGCCCCATACCATCACTAATATCTGTTGTCTTTAAAGCCCGATCTTTGCAGAGAATTATCCTCAGGCTTGCCATAGATATCTTTGCCTCAGTCTCCTCATAACACTGGATGACATTGTGTAAGATCCAGATCAGAGGGCCCCCACTTTAAGCATACCTGGGAAGTTATAATTGATGGACTGCATAATACTGTCTAAATGCCCCATACACTGTATCATTTTAATATTATAGTCAATTTACCCTCTCATTCAATTTCGAATCTGGCACCAACCATTCAACCTCTACATACACTAACTCAACTATTGTTACTCTGTTCTAGTCCTGATCACATTCCACTTTCACTGTGGTGACTTCTGCTCTCTCTGTTTTGGCAAAAAGTTATCAAGGTTCTGGGTGTGTTCCAACACACACCGTCTAACTCCTGGTACTTATTCTAGATCATGTCCTAAATTCCATCGCTGCAGGTGATTTACCACAATAATTGTCAAGATTCATTTCCACAATCGATTACAGTTGCAGTCCTGGTATTTTCTAATGTTCTCAGATAAAATGCGGATAACAATTGGTAGCTCCCTGTGCTAGTCAGGTCAGCTGATGTTCATTATGAGTAGTCTGAAAGGCCATAAAGTTCTGGCTATTCTTATGCAATAATTTCAGTTATACCCACAGTGAAAGTCAACCAGTGACAGAATGTGCATCCCAGTGAATGTTTTGGACAACTCTACCATATTGGGGGAAATTCAGGTATCTGCCAATGGGTGCTGATATGCACTGACAGCAGACATCATAAACTGTTACTAATTGAGAATGTCCATCATGGCCCCAACTCAGTTCAAATAGGCCCTACCTGATTCTCTCTTCTACTATCTCTATTATCATGTAAATAACTCTCTTGGATATGCAGAATATGTAATTCTTACAGAGCTAACAACCAGACTCCAGTCCAATATAATGGGGGGATTGACCGCATAGTTAATTGTTTCCAACTTCACCCTTATCTGTGAGAGTGTGTATTCTTTAGTTTATAGCAAACTGAGGAGTGTATCCTTTACCTTTGGCCTTGATATACTTTCTATCCACAACTCCCATACATGGTCAAATGTCAATCGTCTACCACTTTCTCACTCCGAGAGCTGGGAATCATCCACTAATTCCAAGCCTCTGGTATTGATACTGCATAATGGATTGTTCTTCCTCTCCAGTCATGTATGCCATCTGGTATCTTTCCATCCAATGAGGGAGTAGGTGTCACTTTCAAGGCAACTCATTTTGAATAGGTGTATACTCAGACTGAATTGGTTCTTTCATCTAAGTTACACATTGCCAAGTCACTGTATGGGAAGAACGAATATATTTGACTAAGTCCTGGAGCATTACTAGTGTTAAAAACCCAGATAAGTCATGGATTCACTCCCAGTTACCCTCTTTTTCTTTATTGGGTTTTTTTCTCCCATTGACTACACCTGTACAGCCATCCTCCAGCCAAATTCCCTGATTACCCACTTGTCCTCTGCTTCCCACCTGCCTGCTGAGTTCACTCATCTTCCTATCCATTCCTCCCTGCCAGTAATTGCCACTCATTTCTGACTGGCTGTGTTCCTTCTTTCCCCAACCATCCCAGCAATTTAGCATCATAAGAAACATTCACCATACCAGTAAATGCCCCCCCATATCGATTGACCTCGCCTCTTGTCTTTCTTCACTGTTCAAACTCTGCTCTTTCCAGATGGAATACCTCATACCTCTCCCTTTTCAATGGCAGGCTCTATTATTCCAAGCAGTCCTTACTTTAACTAGACTTATAAGTTTTCCAAGCTGCTGGTGAATCAATCTCTTTTGTCTCCCAGAAAGATAACAACAAACATCACCTTCTCCAATCCATTGATAGTGGAGATGGTGATCTCCCAAGTACTACTATATAGATTACTCTCAAACTTTCAGGCTTACATTCCACAGAGGTAGTCCAAGATAACCTGCCTGGATGTAGATTTTGCCAACATGACTAGTACTAGAATATCTATTCCCGGGATGTTTACTGGTACAGATTCTGCTACCTTATTCAATTCAGATGCATTACCATTAGCATTGATCACTGTGCAGTCCATACATTTCTAATGAAGGTTTGACTCTGCAGTGATCTATTTGCTGAATATATGAATCCTAGATTCTTCAACAATGAGCAGGGGATGCCAGTACTCAGGTATCTTGTGAGAATTGCTGAAGTGGCCCTTGAATGCTGCAATTCATTCTAGCCATTGTGATACATCAGGCCAGAGCAGGCAGAAACATGGGTAATTTAGATTATCTTGGGTGCAGGTATAGTACTAGAAGAAACTTGCTTCACAATGGGAAGTCAGACCGTTTTAACCTTTGGTAGTAGATGACTACTCAAGTTCCCAGATTCTCCCATCTGACTGGCCAGAATTGTATATTTGGGTTGACTGCTTCAAAGAACTGTTTAATTGTGAGTATCCCGGGCCAGGGCTTTTATTCATCGCACATTCACAGCATTTGGAGTCATTGGAGTTCATTTCTTGATGCAGTCTGCCTGGGCTGGTTGAATGCTGAATGCCACCAGTTTCTGAATTGTTCACTTCTCTATCTTACTAGAACTCATTGAAACTCTCAGAGCCTCATCCTGAATACGTGGTCTCCTATTGTCACCGTTCATTTCATAGTCCCTCATCATCCATGTAATATCCAGAAAAGTATATGTCATGTATATACAGCCTTCACAATCATAATAGGGCTGTTGTTGTAATAGGGGATGATAAACGCTTTCAGGATGACTTTTTAGCATTGCGGATCACTCTTGCACAGACATTCCTTGTATGATGGCATATAGATATAAATTCAGCTTTCAGCATGGCAGAAAGCCTCTTACAGTTCAGCTTTCATCTGCCTGCAGTTGTTATGAAAACATCCATTCATTATGATAATGGGTTTCTCAATCATCACAGTGCAGGTAGATTGAGTAGATGTGACTGTGTCCTTGACCACCAGCTGAGTTCCAGTATTTGATGAGTGGCTGTAATATGCTTCAATTCACTTTGTAACAATTACTCATCTGAGCACAGAGGTGCCCATACTTCTGAGGAGTCTTATTTGCCTCAGTTTCCAGCTGATGGTAAGGGCCATGAACATGATGAATTTGCTATGATCCTGCACATTGTTGGACTACTTGTGGATAGACGTTTCAGTATTACTAGAGCACCGATCACTAAAGAAACTCGCATTGTCACTGGGACCAGCAGAAGAGGAAATCAATTCAGTGTATGCTGTGGACATGTATTCAGTATAGAACAAGCAGTTTGGAGATTAGATGGTCATTTAGGAAGTAAATTGGGGCCGGTCAGTTTTCTAAGATGGATTGCCTGTTTGGAAGTAATAGAACGCCTGAACTTTTGTCAGTTGGCATTTGTTTTGAAGTGACCACTTGTCTTGCACTCGCTTTTCAGCCCAGCTCAAACACCGGTTTCAGTGCTTTGCTTCAAAACATCTTACGATATAGTCTATTCCTCGTATTCAAATCCCTGCAACCCCCTCCCCCCAATGGCTACTTAGTATGTAATTATCATGTATCATATTCATACCAGCATTATTAGATTCCAATTTTCATTTTCCTTTAGATTGTTGTATTCAATTTTGCTGGAATGATATCCTTTTTCAGTTGTATTTTCTTGTCCCAGTAGAAGAGAGGTACCTATTCTAATGTTCCCTTCATCTGCATTATTAGTCCCTGTCAATCTGGTATTAGGTTGGAGCCATGCACTTGCAGGTTGTACAGTTAGCAATGTCAGTATGTTTGTCTCCATAATTGTCCCATTAGCAAGGTTGGTGCAGTTCTCTAGATATTTGTCCCATTTGTGAGATTGCTGGCAGTCTTCCTGGTAATAGGTCAGTATGACTTGTCACATTGATCATCCTAGTTGGATGGTTAGTATCTCATTTGCAGTGTTTATCACATTGGCAAGGTTCCTAGCCTGCTATTTGTATATATTCTGATTACAAGGTTGTGGTTATTTTCATGGTGTATGACTCAGTATAAGCTAGGTGATTTTCCATTAGTGATGTCAACATTCTCAGCTGTAGCGCATCTGGCATGTCAATTCAAGATTATTAGTACTGCCCTTTGGTATATTGTCATATACTTCAGAATACACTGTATATGCCGGGTAGGTATCGTTTATTGGTGGTTTCTCTTGTTATGGTAGCTAACAACCTTCTGCGAGTAATTTTCACCATTCTGTGTGCAGCTTTCTGAATTAGAATATGTATCTGGGTAACATGTATACTGATATGACAAGGTAAGTTGATGGAGAGTGGATGATCAACACTCTACTACATGTCCCTTAACATCCAGACTGTGTAAGGAAGGTTTATCTCTGCTTCATGGGGAAGTGATATGGTGTGAGGGAACAATTCCAGATACGCAGACATGAGGAACTACACAAATTGAGTGGATCTACAAATTCTCAATTCTAGCATATGGAAGCAAGAATTGTAAAACACACAGTGTGTATTTGTTTATATATTGAGACACAGCATATCTGTCAATGAGGTTCACATATATATAGACATTCACATTGCTTAACCCATCACTGTTAACCTTCTATCATTGTATACCCCCCTTGCAAATATATCGCATTGTAGTGTACAACTGATTTTCCACCACACTGGAATGCAAATTTCCACTTTACATGCTGCTGGAGGAGTACAGTAGATACACAATAAGTACTATAAATAGTACACATTAGGTTTGGGAGATGATAGTTATTGCCACGGGAATACTGGTTGGGGTTACGATACATGGCGAATGGATACTGCTGTCGATTGGTCAATTATCGTATGGCTCAGTCAGAGATTTGTGTATATGATGGATCATAACTACCCAAAGCATTCTCAATCCAACCTAGACAAAGCATGATGTAATATACTTATTCATAACTATAAAAAAATTGATAACCCCTTCTCTGATACCAGCTTTCACAAATTGGCACCGCTGTATTGTGCTCTACCTAGGCACATTCATCATTACATATGATGCCTAATGAGGTTGTCATATTATAATGTGGATATTGGCAATATGTATATGGAAACAGGCCACAATCATCATGCTGAAATTTAGCCCAGATTTGAAGATTCACCAAATCAGTCTCTATTTGTTACTACACCGACAGTGGGTGGTACAGGAACTTGCCTTATATCACCAGACCATATGGTAATGAGTAAGCTATTTCAATAGCTAAATGAAAAATATCGGCCAATTCCTCAAGATATTCAGCTTGAGAAAAATATACTTTCTGCATGTGACTACATGATCCAAATTGTGGTGACTGAGATTGCACAGTCTGTGATGTCACCAACTACCTTGGATTGTACAAATTGGAATCCATGCAGCTTGATAAGTGGAACAAACATCCCTATCTTAAAAATTTACAGTATTTGAAATGTCAGAAGCAATATATACAGCAGCATATAGTGATCAGAGGTAGAATGCAGTCCAACCCAGATAATATTATTGAAAATACGGAAGTATCTACATTTCTCTTTAATAGTATTGTATCCTTTTTAAGTATTTCTCCTTACGATAAGATGGTACTTTACGGATATGAATAATGTGGTTTGTTAAAAACTTTTAATAATTTTGTTACCTTTTTATTAAAGGCTGTCTAGAAAGTTCTGGTTAGAACTTGTCTGGAACCTTCTGTTTAGTTCTGTTGGAAAATAAATTTATCAGCGCTTATCTTTAAAGACTGCACCTAGATTGTTCTGTTGGATTCCATACAGTTCTTATGTATTGTGGTACAGTTGGGGAGTGTGTCTGTTCCTGTTGCAGTAATTGATCAGTGACCGTGGTCCCAGACAATGACTCTTCGATTATTGTATATATTGAAGCTATTTCTCTGGTTAGAGACCAGTTCTTTGGACTTGCTCAGACATCAATAGGAATACTACAAATGTGCCTCTCACCTCTTCGCCTTAGTATATCCTTGCCTTTCAAACTCTTATCAGTATCGTGATGCTCGCATTGCTATTCCTTCGCATCAGTCTATTTAGATTTTTATAAATCTATTCCGACTTTTGTTGTTATTCCCTATTAGGTTATGAGCTGGGATGAGCAATACTGAATCAGAATCTGATCATCCTCAGCTTCATCATAAGCTTTTTGACCTTTATTTGACTCCGGTGGAATATCCAAGTCCTGAAGTCTCCAAAGGATTACCATCACCTACACCACAAATACCTTGTTGTCCTACTGCAACTCCTTCACCCCAAAAAGGAAAAGGAAAACCAATACTTGGAGGATCCTCTTCAAAAAATCCTGACTTCTCCTTTTCGACAAGAGCCAACATGGAAACACCAGTAAACGTTAAGTTTGATTGTAGCGGCAAACATTCCGGGCAGGACAATTATCGGATATGGAGTGCCTCACTAGCAATAATACCTAAGGATATTTTGGCATATGAAGTGGTGGTAGATGGTTTGTCTCCAGCTGAAAATGCTGATCATACAGAGGTTGATGCTTATATAAACCTGTGCTATTCCGGGTCGATCATAATCATACAGGTGGTGTCTTATGTCATTTTGGAGAAAATTGTGCAGCTTGGGAACCCGCACCTGATGTGGACCTGGCTTCGCACCAAATATTATAGTGATTCGGCCTTTGCTCTAGTTCCCCAGATAATGAATATAGTCTCCCTTCCTACTCAATACTCTGTGAACAATTTATCAGGGGTTATATCCAACATGAGGTTGCAGTTGCTCCACCTTACGAAACTCTCAAAAGCTTTCTTTGATTCGTATCGGAGAAGGTCAGCGGCATGCCTAAAGAAGGATAACGCTAAGAGGGATTTTTTGCTGGGATTTTTGGTTAAACACCACAAAAATGGTGTCGATAATTTAACCACAAAGGATAGTCTGTCGTATGCTGATGTTGAGCCAACATTGATGTAATATTGATAACCCGGAATCTGACATCAATTCTGCCGTGTTTGTTTCTAAACCTTAGGGTAATAAGAAAAAGGGAAAGAAACCTGTCAAGTCAGGTAATAACAACTCCTCCTCCTCCTCCTCAACATCCAGAGCTTGCACCTGGTGCAAGATACGTATTCCCGGACAGTACGAGGGACGCACCTGGAATGAATGTTTTCGGTTACAGAAGTCAAATAATGAAAAGAAGGAAAAAACAGAGGAGAAGGTTAAGGAGGAAGCAAACATTACCATGGAAGCTAAGGTAAGAGACAAAGCTTTCTACTTTGACACCGCCTGTACCGCACACATGACCCCTCATGCGGGGTGAATTTTCAACTACACCAAGTGTTTCGGATTTTCAAAATCCAGTTCACAGGTGTGTATGGAGAATGTGGGCAATGGCGATGTGATTATGGATTGTGTTCTGAGAGATGGATCGGTTTCTTCTTTTCGTGTTTTTGATGTTTCCCATGTTCCTATGTTAGGTCAGCCTCTGATTTCCAGGAGAAAATCACAGACAAATGGGTATCCTGAATTTGGAGAGGGGGATTATATTTTAAATCAACAAAAGAACAAAAGTTAGATTTGAAGCTGGTTTTGATGGAAATCTGTTTAAAATTTCTGGGATAACACATTCAGCCTGTATCACTAACGGCTTTCGGCATCAGGCTCTCGGACATTCAGCACCATCAACAATGGAGAAAGCACTAAAATTATTCTCTGATGCCAATATACCAACAAGACCAAAAGACTGTACCAGCACTTCCTGAATTGAAAGCAAAATGACTCGGTTTCCTCGAACATTGACACCGAAGAATGATACAATAAAACTCAATCTTGTTCATTCCGATTTGAGTGGACCCTTTCCAGTTCCGTCATATGACTTTGTTACAGAAATGGAACTTCAACACCACAAAACTCCCAAGGCATTTCAAACTGATAATGGTGGAGAGTATGTTACCAAGGACTTGAACGGGTTCCTTAACTCAAAGGGAATTATACATGAGTTTTCCCCTTGATATTCCCCTGAGTCAAATGGCGTTGCAGAACATCCTAATCGTACAATAGCAGACTCACTGAAAGCTATCCTTGAAAGTGCATTAACTTACGATAAGAAATCATGGGCTGAGGCTGTGTTATCCTCTGTATATAGAAAAAACCGACAACCTCATTTGGCGCTAACGGATCAAACTCCTGATGCGGCTTTTTATAGCACCAAACCATCGATCCAGAATCTTCAACCTTTCGGCAGAAAATGTTATATTGACCTTCCGTATCAGAAACAAACGGATGCAATGATATTGTCCCCAAATGGCACAAAGGGCTATGTTTACCAGATACTCAAATATCGACCAGCATTATAGAGTGTTCTTACCTGATAGCAAGAAGACCATAGTATCGGCAGACATTTTCTTTCCCCCTCTTAAGATAGAATGGGCTTTGCCCTTAACATACTGTTGCATTGACCAGTTACTTACTCCTCTCAATCGAACCCTCACGAAATGTCTATCGATTATACCGATACTACTAAGGATGAATCATCAGATAGTCAGTGGGGAAGATGGCTGGATGAGAATCCTCAGGAAGCCAATGATCAGTTTGATAATGGTCATCCGACTATTACTCATCATATTACGGCAGACTTTAAGAATAGAAAAAACTACAGATATGTTGTGGCTCCCTATAGGGTTTACGCTGACACCAATATGGCGTATCATGAAGCCCTACCTCAACAACTTGAAGATGAATGAATCGAAGAATTGGATGAATCAATTCGAACGGTTGTTCCTGCCGACCACTTTTTAAAATTTCAACTTCAGGATCCTAACCAACGATCTCAACTTCCATTGGGATCTGGTGCTTCTACTCCTCCACGAACTATGACGCCACCATCAATTCCATTTGGTCAGGTTGTGACTAGTGCCGGAAGAGTTGTAAATCCTCCTGACCGCTACAGATTTGCGCCTGAAGTTAGTAAGCATGATGCACCTCCTCAACCTCCAACTCCGGAACCTCAACCTCTGGAAGGACTCGAAGGCTGTCAAAGGGCAAATCCAACTGTACTATAAATTGAAGAACCTCAGTCCTATAAACAGGCCAAACTGTCACCACAATGGTCAGATTGGAAGCGGGCGATGGAGGAAGAATTATAGTCACTTAAGGAAAATGATGTCAGGGATGTAATCCCAAAACGAAAAGGATGAAAGATTTTGGCTAGCAGATGGGTATTTTCAGCCGAAAGAAAAGCTCAACAAGACATCGAATGAAATAACGCATGCTTAGTTACTGGAAGATTCTTGCAAATCTTACGCCAGGATTACGACAAAATATTCGCCCCCATTGTTCGTTATAATTCTCTGAGACTGTTATTCACTATATCGGGATGTAATGGATGGCGCCCTCATCAACTGGACGTCAAAACTGCATTCCTCTATGGGATTTTGGAGGAAGATGTATGTATGGATCTACCAGAAGGCAGCCGAGTAGATGGGATGGTGGCTAAATTAAAGAGGTATATCAATGGATTGAAACTATCTCTGAGGGAATGCTACTAGCAGTTAGTAAAATACATAGGACCATTCCGATTTGTAATCGCTGCTTGGGATCCCTGTGTTCTCATTCACGAATCTGGAGATCTCATTTTGGCTATACATGTGTACAACATTACACTCTTAGGAGCAACTGAAGGGCTAAAAGAGCAAACTATTGACATGTTGAAAACTGAGTTCAAAGTTAACGATATGGGTGGGCTCAATTGGCTTCTAGGAATCCATAATTTTTTTTACCGACGGTGGCTTGACTCTTTCCAGAACTTAATTTATTGATATGATTCGAAACCGTTTTTTGATGCAAGATTGCAATCCTGTCCCAACACCTATCAACTCGAACCATAAGTTGAAGGCTATTGAAACCGAAGACATGGCTACCGATGCAATGGCATATCAACAAATAATCGGATCTTGAATGTGTTTAGTAACTGGAACAAGACCTGATCTATCATATACAATTACTCACCTCTCTCAATTCAACTTATCTCCCTCCACATTGCAGGTTGCAGCAGCGAAACAAGTACTACGATATCTCCCAGGGACAAATGATAGATACCTCTTTCATCCTTGGAATAATCAACTCAAAATGACTGCTGATATGGATGCATCTTAGGGCAATTGTTTAGATATGAGATGAAGCTTTTCTGGTTATATTTTTCAACTTGGGAATGCTACTATTCCTTGGAGATGTCAAAAACAGCGGTCTGTTGCTACCTCTAGTTGTGAAGCTGAATATCTGACACTTGCTATAACAACAAAACATCATCTCAGGTTGAAGCGTGGAACACAGGAGTTATTGAAAAAGGATATACCAATGGCTCTCTTTTGCGATAGCAACACTGCTATAGATGTGGCATATAATCCACAGTTTAATGACCGATCAAAACATATCGATGTGGCATCTCACTTTACTCGAGAACAAATGGATGAAGAAAATATGTCAGTTATGAATGGACCATCAGAAGAAAATTTGTCAGATATTTATACCCACGGAACGACGAGATATGTGAATGACCACTTATGCTCAAAAATGTTTGGATCACAGTGAGAAGGGGTATTGAAAATATGGAAGTATCTAGATTTCTTTTTACTAATATTGTATCTTGCTTAAGTATTTCGCCTTATGATAAGATGGTACTTTACGGATAAGAATAACGTGGTGTGTTAATAACTTTTCATACTTTTGTTATCTCTTTATTAAAGGCTGTCTAGAAAGTTCCAGTTCGAACTTGTCTAGAACCTTCTGTTTACTTCTGTTGGAAGATAAATTTACCAGCACATATCTTTAAAGACTGCACCTGGATTGTTCTGTTGGATTCCTTACAGTTCTTATGTATTGTTCTACAGTGGCAGAGATTTTCTCTTCCTGTTTGAGTTATTGATCCATGACCGTGGTCACGGACAATCACTCTTTTGTCATTGAATATATAGATGCTGTTTCTCTGGTTTTCGAACAGTTCTTTAGACTTGCTCTGAGATCGATAGGAATACTACAATATTTCTTCTCGCCTCCTTGCCTTAGTATGTGATCGCCTTTCGAACTCTGATCTATTTCGCAATGCTTGCATTGCTATTTCTTCGGATCTTTCTATTTAGATTGTTACAAATCAATTCGGACTTTCGCTGTTATATTCTATTAAATATGATTAGAATCTAGATATTCTGGGTTGTGAAATTGAGATTCATAGGTATCAATCTTGAACCACCATAGTCTCATCAACACATACTAAGTATTCCAATATTCTTCTTGATGTACAGTCCAGTTTATTAATATATCTGTTCTCCCAGTCGTTCTGAAGATACTTACATCAGCTGTCGATCTTTTATATTCAGTATTTTGCGTATTAATATTATTTACACTGAGATTGAATAGGTAGTAATATTCGCATTCCAATACAAAGAAATTGGCAGAATTATTACAATCGAAAAACAATCTCCAGATGTACACTTGTAGTGATGAACTGAATCATAAGTGCTTACAATATTTAATCGATTCAAATACCACTTTTTGATAGTGGTTATTATTAGAATTATAATAATTTCCCCAGGTGGTTGCTAAATGTTATTAGTCACAACTCTTCTCATATCATAATAAACAATACATGTGAAGGATACTTGTTTTATGAATAGGAATACAACATGTTAGTCCATGTCATATTGGGGTAGCACTTGAAACATAATACTACAAAGTAATATCAGAAGATGATAATAGTTCAATCAATTAATATTCAACTGACAGAGGTATAGCACAGAAGTTGCAAGACTCATTCGGAGGCGATTTGAACCAATAATAGACCCAGTTTTGTGAGAACCAAAAACTGTCTAGGACATGTCCTGTGCTATGGTCATAATAAAAGATATATAGTCTATATATCTGGCTCAATTCAGCCATAAAGATGTACCCATTTTCCAACTTTCAAATAAAGTTCAAACTCACTTCAGATCTGCAACTGAGCAATATCCAAGTTGTCATAAAATTGATATTCTTGGCATTATGCCATGTTCACTCTGCTGCAATCTGTATTGATTATGAGTAGATACAGCTCAACTTCTAAAATCGAATCTACCAAACCCTGTCCCATTCGAACTGCAGTTGGAATATCAGGTCACGGCATTTTGAAATATATTTCATGGCCCATGGAAAGCTTTCAAACGATGGCCAGTGGAAGATATATCTGTTGTGAGAAACCGGTTAAGATGATTAATTATATCTAAGTCTAAGATGTTATGTAGCCAATATGGTTGCTGCCAGCCCTAGCTCAAAGCAAGCTGATGATGTAATCTACAAAGACTTGGACTAACACTCATCCAGGGCATAATTACATGTGTAAAACACGAAGCCATACAAAGAACAGAGCAATATCCAATAGATGGTAGAAGCAAAACTGTTTCATGCCCTTAGCTCCTTCCACTTGACTATTCTGTGGCTTATGTCTTGGGTGGCATTATTTGGAAGCCAACCCTCACACCAGTGGTTGATTTTACTATTAGCTTCGACTGTCTAGAGTTCCAGTGAACCTCTCATCTGAAGGTGGTACAGAATTCTGTTATATCCTAAGCAGTATTGTGTTATAGAATTGTATTTAAAGTACTGCACCAACTAGCTGGAGAATTGTTCACTTCTATTGCAGCGTTTCAGTCCCAATCTTGGGTTATACAATGTTTCCCTGTGATATTGAACTTCGCGGTGTCGGTGTGGGTGTCGGTATCAGTGTATGTGTTGGTCTTGGTGTTGGTGTTGGTGTCAGTGTAGGTGTCAGTGTCAAAATTGGAAATACTCCTGTTGGTGATGTTGACATCTGCTCAACAAACACAGTAGAACTATTGCTTATTGTTCCGCTTGTTCAGCAAGTGTTCACTCAGTATTGTATGGTGGTAGAAAGATGTATACAAATGCAATGGAGTCTGAATATTGGTATCAACATTGCATACTCTTCTCCATAGATCATTCTTCCAACTCAGCCTGCTGTTGGGAAGTTGTTTCTGTAGATTGTAGATCTTCATCTAGAGTATCTGCAGTGAGGGAATGTTATTGTCATGTCTCACAGTCTAGGGTTGAAGGTACATACAGTATAACTCCAAATAGTAGTTCCTCATCTTCACAGTAGAGGAGTCAAGGGACTTTGTAGATACCTAACAACACTGGCCACCCCCAGTCTCTCAGGTTATGGACATGATGTACCCAGCAAACTGTAGTTGACCAACTGCTGTGCTCTCCAGGTGTTCCAATGTGCTGTTATCACACAAACATCTCTAGTCTATTACTCACCAACTTCCCATCGACTATTGAAATAACTCACTTTATGTCAATGTGCTTGACTGGCCATGGGTAGACCTGTTTTCTAATTTGCCATAAAAATAATGATACCATGTCATTCAGTAACCTGCCATCTTCACAAAAGTAGTATACTACTCCTCCACAAGTATTAACCCGATATTGATCTAATCCCATGCTGTACTCCTGGCACACTCTTCTCCATACATTTAAGAAACATGTCCCATTAACATGTTCTTTAGATGATGTAACCTGTACATACATACCATTCAACACAGTGGCCATTGCAGCACTCTAAGTGGTTGAGTATTGTACCTGGTTGAGAGAAGGCATCATTGGCTGTATTGAATCATCATGTTCAATCCAAAGTGTGTCCTGATTTTTGATGGATTTTCTATCCGTCTTGCAGTTTGCAGCCAGAGTGTTATGTAGGTTCGTGATTCAAGTGCTATCTGCCTGTGATAGTGATTTAGAAATGGTGTTCTGACTGGTTACACACGTGTTCGGAACCTATTGTGACAAACCTGTCAAAACAATTGATGACTATTACATGAAAGATGCTACTACAGAGTCTACAAAGCAGCTGTAAACTCTAACCCAAAGACTTGCGATGTTGTACTATACTAAGTCTCAGTTTAACAATATCCTATCACACACTAACACTTTAAGAAACTACACAGCTCTTTACAGACTGCTCAATCAACTTAGTATCAGCTACTATATGAATCTATACTTGACTCATATGTAAAGGCCACAACTCAAATACCCTAATTATGATGCTTCATGTGAACTGTTCTTTGGAGAAAGTCACCCACCATGGCTAAACCTTATTAAACAGTCCTGGTGACATCACTTAACAAGAGATTGACCCAGGTTAGATGTTTGGAACTATATCTAACTGATTCAAAAATAGCTTTAGTTGTACAGACTCCATCACCAGAACAGGAGCTTTTGAGACAGAAATACAAGACTAACAATATTCTGCTGTTTACTGCCAACTGCAACTTACTTGTATGCCAATTTCTCTGAAAGTTATACTTCTGCAATCCATTTGACACCGCACTAAGCAGGTTCTGCATCAATTGTATATCAGTGCCTTCTGCTGACTGCATTTCGAAACAGATTGTGTCATTCAACATCAATAGGGATCTTCAATCGAGAAACATCAAAAGCATCATCTGCTCAGAATATTCATTAGTGGCTATCCTCTTCCATTCAATGCTAATCACACTTGCCCTGAAAAGCCCCCAATGATGAAAAATTGTATCTGATGTCCACAAACATCTACATGCCTGGCTTTTGTAACTCTCAATGATGGCTCCTGTTATAAAACACTGGCCTCTAATAGTGCATCTAAATATCACTATAATGTGAGCCAACAACATCAGCAAAATGTACAACTGTACAAACACCACATATCAACCTCCCAGACAGTCCGGTTGATCTCACAAGTCCTTCTAAGTAATTACAAAAGCTCACAGGCCCCGCTGCAGCTGTGCAAATTGATCCCCGATGCTGCAGGAGCTTTTGCAGGTGCACCCCAAACCACCTGCGGTTTGGGTGGTGCAATGAAGACGCTACGATATTCGACTTACAGGATAGTCAAGTATTGGAGCCACTGAGTCATTAGTACGGGTCTGTGGGAGACCTTGAGAGCAGCTCAGAGCTCTGCACAGGTCTGCAGGAAACTTTAAACTTGGTGTGGTATTCTCACAGCAGTAGTTCCTGGGTCCCATAACCACATGCCAATGTGTATATCATATTGGACTTTGTTATGATCTCAAGAAGATTTGCTACATCATACTATGACCTGTATTATCTGTCTAAGTCTATCTATATATAAACATATGGTCAATCTGGCAGCAGATGATACTCTAGCACAATCAGACAAGAATCTGGCATCACCGATCAAGTGTGCTTACAGACACACTTGCAGGCTGTGACTGTACAATCTCAGTGACAGTGATAGTGCAAGTTAGAAGATGTACTTGGAAGCTATGATTGGGGGAACTTGGAGGCTGTAATCGAGCCAATTTGGAGATGAGGCTTGTGGCCATGAGCATGCAGCCTTCGAAGCTGTGATCCAATGTAAAGGCATATGCCTTTGTGTGACATTGTATGAGGGTACATCAGTAGATACAGTTTCAAATGTGGTTGACAATATTGTATAGTAGTATGATGGTAAGTCCAGGTAAGTTAGGGAATGATCATCACTAGAGATCTATGGCTCATGGCATGCCAGCTATATCAAGCAGGTGTTGACTGGCCCTGGACACATCACATGCAGCCATGCCATTACAGCAGCTCTGTTTGTAGATTCAGCTGGGGGCTGAGATCAAGTGAATGAAGAGATACACTGGAGGCCATAATTGTGCTATCTGGAGATGCTCTTGGAGGCAATGACTGAGTGAGTTGAGAGATGCACTCGGAGCCAGTGATAGTGTAAACTTAGAAAATGTAAAACCGCATTTTTGGAGATGCTGATTGAGGCCATGATAGTGTGAACAGAGAGGGTGTAATAGTGTATGCAGTAAATCAAGCACAACGAGTCTGCTGACAAATGAGAAACATGTGATGAGATATGCAGGAAGAGAAATGAGAAATGAAAATGAAAGATTCGTGATGAGAAACATGAGATGAGGAACTGGCTGGGAGAAGAAAACTGTTGATTGTGGGTTAATGCTGAACTCAGGGTATGCTCTACTTGGTGTATGCTGTTCTCAGTGTTAACTCAGAATTATGGCATGTACTGATAGAGAGATATGAATTAGTTTCATGCTCGGAGTGGATGGTAGAGTGTTGGACCAGACATAGATGGATGAACACAGGAGACAGAAATTATCAAGAGAAACTAAGACAGAAGTGAACTTGATGTGCAAATCAATGTACCATTTACCTAACTATAGGTAGGTATCCCCATATGAGGGATTTTTGACCAGATCAGGCAGGTCATACCCCTCATTTCCCTCATCCCCTTGTATTCTTCTTATCAGTGCCGTTTTCAACTTCCATTTCTCTCCCTTGTCCTCAGCACTACCATCTCGTGAGGACATGAAGCTATGTCATCCCTCTCAATAACTATATGCAACCATCCAGAGTCATCACCTAGTACAGTATACACCGAGTACAGTATATGCAAAGTACACCATACACCATGTCCAGTATACACCAAGTTCAGCGTACACCAAGTACAGCATACACCAAGTTCAGCATATCCTGAGTACAGCATCCACCCAACAATGACTGTCACACATCTAGTCTCCCTTCATTCGCAAGATTACAAGTTGACCACACTGCATGTAGCATCAGCCCCCTGATTGCCTCCCTACTGATCAACTGCCACCAGCCAGCTCTGCATGAGAGCTCAAAGGTAAAGTCAACCTGACAAATTCCCATGGTTGCAAGTTAACTAATGGTTGAATAGATACTCAGCAGCCATCGTGTGTCCCAATGAACTCCCTTCAGATGAACCGCCTCCAAGTACTCCTCAAATTTCGCTTGATCATGGCCTCTAAGTACTCTGCAACTGTAGATCAGTCATGGGCTGTAAATGTATCTCAATGGTCATGTGATCATGACTTCCAACTATATCTCAGATGTTGCTTTATCATAGCCTCAACGTTTGCATTATCATGGTCTCCCAATCCATCTCCGAACTCACTTGATCATGGCCTCCAAGTTTACCCAATTATTGCCTCCAAGTGTATCTCCAAACTCTCTGCATTATGTCCCCCAAGTATACACAGACATGGCCTCTAAGTGCATGTCCAAACTCACTTGAGCACTACCTCCAAGTTTACACAATCATTGCCAGCAACTGAATCTCCAACCTCACTTTATCGCTGCCTCCATGTTCATATAATAATTGCCTCCAAGTGCATCTCCAAAGTTGCTCAATCAAAGCCTGAAAGCGAATCGCTATGTTCACTGGATTTCAATCTTCAGGTGGACCTTGCATTGCTCCCAAGCACTGCATGCAGTCGGTCATGATATATCCCGTATATATAGACACCTATATACATTCATAGATAGATCAATGAGAATCGTAACTGAATACATATGGTAAAAAAAGTGTTTACTGATAAGTAGTAACTAAGATTTCCCGGTACATGAGCAGCATTCCCAACGATAATTTCATTTTTCCCAGACTGCTATATAGCAATGTGTTGTGCTCCCAGGCTTGTCTCCTGCATTTCCATGTAATAACTTGGTTCTCACTAGACCTCCTATGTCCTCGCAGAGTTCTCATCAGCACTCCCAGGTTCACATAAAGGCCACCCACATCGACTCAGTCAACTCTGGTAGTTGACCACGCTGGGATTCACATCTGACAACTCCAAAACGCTTCCAGTGGCAATAATTCATTTTGCTGATGAATTGCATCTGTACATTTAATCTTGCATAGGAATTCAGGCCTCAGTGTGGGTGAATTGATTGTCACTACATGCTATCATTTATCTGACCAATACCTTAGGATAGCATACTTTTTAATTGTAGCATTCACGACATATACAATCTTTCATCCCCAGATACATACTCTAGCTAGACATTGTACTAGTGAAGCATATGTTGAAGTTTTCAGTCATTAATGTAGTATACTGAGAAATAGTGCGCATTAAATCTGAATGCAACCTCGTGTTGTTAATCTATTTACTAGCGATCTGGGTATTTACAAGAACTGGAACAATTTCTCTCTCACTAAATCTTAATTGTACCTTGCCATTCATTCTCTCCACAGTGTTTCCTGTTTTTGCAAGCTGATTTCATCCTGTATGCAGTAGCTGCTTACTTGTATTTATTGTTAGTATCTTCTTTCGTTTTAATATTGTGAAACCTATTTCGTTTCCTTATGTACCAAGCAGACAGTATATAAGAAGCTCGATTTTTACCCACAGAAGAATCTTATAGACTGCTAACACAGCTACAGAATTCTACAATAACAGTTTAGCATAAAAATAGTATATTCTTCAAATGGATATACCATATACATAGATTCATTGTAAGCTGCTATTTCTAACGAACTCTAAATGCACCCTTTTGACTCCAACACTACATCATACAAGTCATGTCTCTATTCAGTGATATACGTTGTCAGCATGCTGTATCAGTCTGATCCCATATAGTCTTCCAATATGATTGAGCTACATTTCTAAGAACTATATCTGGAAATATTATATACACAGGAAATTATGATTATATAGTGCAGAGTACTGCTTTTGGCCAGCTCAGAGGGCAAGCCACTAACTCAATAATGCAAATGTTCACAATTCTTCAGGTTCATCAGGTTCTATTTTCAGTAAATTGTCATACATATATAAACAATACTTGTATAAATTGATCATTTTGAAAAGAAATGCTAATATTTTGCATTGGGTATTAGAAATCCATCTATTCAAGTACACCTTTCAGTTCCTCTATTACTGCTAAGGACAGACATTGACAATATCAATATTAACAACTGAATCTCTGTCTTCTGGAAAAGCTCTAGCCTACTTTACATTGCATCCACTGTCACCTGGAGTCTGTTTCCACAACTGCATTTTTGCACTTTTATCACCACTGGATTTGATATTGTTGCTTATTCACCATATACTTGGCTCTCTGCTATCCAACTTCTCTCTTCATGCTAATATGGACCCATTTTGCAACATACACTCTACATCCAGCCAACTCAGAAATTACTATTTCCAGAAGAACTCGAAGTTTACCTTGACCTAGCAGTCATATCAAAGAACATATCAAATCATTCTAGACACTAACAAGTTTTACATCCTATGTACGGTGATGTATATTAGGCTGTTGGCAACTGAATTGTATGGACTTCATTCACAGCAATGCATTTAGGATGAAGAAGAGACCAATTTGGAGCTCAATGAATTTATAATTGATGCTATTGAGGAATTGACCTGGTTTGTCACCAACAACAAAGATTATTTGAAGGACCCACTGTTTCTTCCCCTTCCAAACGAGATGAACTGCACCAAAATATTAGAAACTTCAAAAGTACAACTGGTGATAAAATGGCAATGTGCCAGTACTGTCATAATATCATCTCCTGCACCAAATACCTTCATCTGTAGAAAGTCATAAAGTCACAGGGAACCTCTGGAAGGGCTTGGGTGTTGTCAGACATGGATTGCATGTTGGTCAAATCCCAGAGTTGACTGGACCAATACAATGGCCTTCAGTGGCATGAGGTTGCACTGGCGAATAATCTACGTAGAAATAGAAGATTTCATGACACCCAGGGGAGAAATTCAAAGTTGCGGTGAAAAGCCTCAGACTGCTGACAACTAACTATGGAGTGCCAACTACAAGCCTGGGAGCACTAGCAACAAGCCTTGGGTCACTAACAACAAGGCTGGGAGGGCCGATGACAAGTATAGAAGTGCCGGTGACCAGTCCATGAGGACCTTCAATTTCAGTAGAGCAGTCTGGGAAAATATGTTCTTTGGGAATGCTGTAGGTACGCCTGGAAATCTTAGCAACTACTCATCTTTGGAGAATTTTTAAGACCCATCTATTCAGTGTGTATTCTCATCTATGAATCTAGATATCTATATAGCTATCCATCTGCACACAGTATATCTGGACTGGCTGCAGGCAGTGCTTGAGACGAATTGAAGGTATACCTGATTAGTGTCAGGAATGGTTGTGGGCCATCAATTCAGGTCCGGGTCCTGGTCGCAAACGAACCGGTGCCAAATTGGCGGTGTGAGTGATCAATAATGCCGAACCATCAATTCGGGTACAGTTTGATGGAAGTCTCCCAACCCATCTGATTTGGGCGGGTTCTTAGCAGGTTGTCCAGCAGGTCCATCTGTAGATTCATATAATGCTCTTGTTTTTGCTGCATGATAATAGTATCTTATCAAGAGCATTTATTCAACATCCAGTAATCACTTTTTGCATGGTTTGCAGTGTGAGATGTCGATTATTTTGGAATCTGTATTGTTGCTTTTATATATAGTATGTTTGCCGATGAAGGCAGTCAATAGTTATGTTATGAGCTCAAATATCTGAGCGATGACTTCTTTACCCGATATGCAAGACCAAGCATTGTGGAGGCATCGTTGACACTCATTTTCATGATGGGGTAACCAAAATATCATGCACTGTTTTGCCTGAAAAGGCAGCCATTACTTCTTGTATGAATTATTGCCACAAAGTGACACTTAGATTACCCAAGATGCAAGATCAAAAATTGTGGATGCTCTGTTGACGCTCATTTTCAGGATGGGGCAGGTAGCATGTCGCTTTTGTTTTTGTCCCTAAAGGCAGCTAATACTTCATTCATGGATGTCTGCAACCAGTAGCCACTTCGAGAACCCAAGATGCAAAGCCAAAAATTGTTGAACCTCCGCTGATACTCATTTTTAGAATGGGGCAGTGACTGTGTAGCTATCTCTTTTGCCTACCCAGACAGGCAATAGGTCGGATGTGCATAACAGCGACCAAATCAATCTTCTATTAGATTGCTTATAAGACCAAAAATCGTTGACGCTCTGTTGACTCTCATTTTCAGAATGGGGCAGTGACCATGTGACGATCTCTGTTGCCTAAGAAGGCTGCCAATACGTCGGTTATGCGTAACAGTAACCACATCATGTTTCAATTACTTCATTTCCAGCATCCAAAATCGTTGATGCTCCATTGTCAATCATTTTTATGAGGTGGTAGCAATACTTTCACTTCTTTTTTTGCCAATAAAGGCAGCCAGTACATTGAATATGGGTTAATGTTGTTCCACGGCCTGTGGATTGCCCAAGACAAAAGACCAAAACTCATTCACACTCCATTGACTTTCATTTTTGGCATAAGGCAACAAGTGTGTTGCTTCCCTTTTTACCTATCACAGCGACAGATACGTTGACTTTGGAAGGTTGTGACTATGCAGCCCTTTGATAGCCAATCGTGTAAAACTAAAAATTGTTGATGCCCTTTTGATGCTCACCTTAAACACATCCTAACAGTCATTGTATGCTCAATAATTGGATATAAAAATTTATATAGTCTTTACTGACAACCCAAATATCATTTCAATGCATAATGATTGGCATCCAAAAGTTTCGTGGCCTCTCAATTCCTGATCCCCCACAATACATGTTATCTAAACGGTTGATGATGTAGCCCTATCTCATTCCAGCACTTTTCGCCGGCAATTTATGGCATGTAGATCCATTCACTAGTTTTTGATTACTATAGCCAGACTACCTCCCTCTCCTCATCTGGCTCCTTCTCCTCGATTTCCATGACCTACTGTAACCAATTTTCAACCTCTCGACTATGTGCACCAAGTCGCAGCTGAGAGGTATGTAGTTGGATGCCTGGATTGCTGCAGCATGACTGTCGACAATGATACAGGTTTGTGTCGCTAACTGGTCCCTCCTTCTATGACTCATACGATATCACTGACTCAAATTTGGTTAGTAAATGTAGTCTATAATTTAGTTTTCGCATTCACACTTTCCGGTAACTTACACGTCAATATCAAGTATCTTCGGTGTCTATCAACCAGATTTGTATACTAGAACCTGCACATAGTGCATACGATCGTTGCACATGCCCAGACGAATTGTGTTGTCTCACAATTTGGTCACTGAATGCAAGAAAATGCTGACTCATAGCAAAATAGGTGCACCGATTGCTATTCAAATTGATACATTGTCAAAAATAGCAATTTACATATCCATTCATCCTGTGATGCAGGAACCATCACCATTTCTTCGCCCAATTCCACTTTCTATGTTGTAATTAGCTAGGGAGGCATTATGCAGAGGCAAACTCTGAAGAGTTCAAGTGGCTTCGCTTTTGTAATCAGTGATGAATAAGGCGCCGAGTCGGGCAATTGAGATGTTTAGCATCTGTTACACTGCTTGCCCAGAACCTAGCCTCATATGACTACTTGCAGGTCGAGAAGTCCCTTGCGGCATTTGCAATCTTCCGAGGACGATGTCAAGAGTCTCCATAAGCCCCCCAGATGTTCTAAGTGCAGGTTTAGCTGCAACATAGTCCGTTTCCAGCTAGACGATTGCCGGAACCTTCAATTCGGCCAGCCCGTACATCGTATCTCTTTCAACAATGTTGTAGGCTGTATCCCCCCATCCCAGTTGTGTCAATAATTCAAGCTTCATCTCATTCTGCCGAAACTTTTCCATGCGGTGCTGTACTGTTTTAGAGTTTGTGCCTATCACCCAGCCAGATTCAACATCTTCGCTTGGCTTGCCCAGCTCCGGATCATCATGATCATCTTCCTCATCGTCCTCATCCTCATCATTGTTGGATCATGCAAGATGGCTCAGACTGTCTCCGATCAAATTCAGCATCTCCTCAAAAGTATTTTCAGGCTTTCTGGTTATCAATTCCGCATTTCCGGCATTTTTCAAATCTTCCTGCTCCTATTCACTCGCTGTCTCTCTGTCTTCATCTCGCTGTCTTGCCACAGCGGTTTCTCAATCCACATAATGCTTGATCCATTGCACTGTCTCTTCGTTGCTTGAAAAGTGCATTTCTCATCTTCGCTCCTCCAGAAGCTTCTTTTTGGATTGCAAACTGCACAATGCCCCTACAGCTCTGACCCATTCTGCTTCCAAGCCACTTTTGCATTCATTCGCTGGATGGCATCATCATGTGGAATGCTTTGGCAATTTGCTGTATTTTCCTGCCAGTAGAGGCCAAAAGTTCTGTTTTGGAGGGTTGACCATTGTATTTTGTGTTGACTTTGTTGTTGGGCGAGATGTTGGAGGTTGCATGATATGGATGATATGGAGGCAAGATGCGTCTTGTATGTCAAGGTTGGTATGTTTGATCAACTTGAACAAAGCAAAATCTGTGTTTTTACCATCACTACATTTGGATTAGTTATGCTAACCGTACAATATGAATTGATCGTTAGCCTCTGTTTCATGTCACATCCCCAGGATTTGTTGAGAAAAACATCACCAGACATCCTTTCCGTTGAAGGATTGCCTGTTAATATCTGACACACCTGAGATTTCTGCTGGCATTCACATCTATTCATCGCTGTAAACAAACACAAAATATTGGACCAACATACTGCAAATCACAGGACGGTTGGAAATCCTCTCAACCTGTGGCTAATCGCAGCAGGATTTTTCTTGAGTACGTCCTGCAGGTTGCCAGGTAATCATTCCATTGTGACTTGAAGCTAAATATTTATTCCTCAGGACTTTCCACTTCTTTTCATTATCATCTTCCTTTCATTTTCCAAACCAGCAAATCATGGCTGCACAAACACCTCGGCAGGGTGAAAGTGGATCCATATCGAGCCGACCGAAAGGCTTTTCATCAAATGCAGCAGTCGCTGGGACACCACAACAATGCAGACACTGGTTACTCCACCGCGACGCTGCCAATGCAGCCACCTTGAATATGACCCTGGACACACATTTGAACATTGTCTGTGAAACAGGCAGCACCAAGAATAAGAAGCAGCGTGCGATAGAATGTGAGTATATCTATCTCACGGCGGGCAGCTGTCGACTAATCTTGTAACATGAAGCTTGGATAAGTAGAGAGCTATATGAGCAATCGATAGTTGCCCGTAACAGGAAACCTCCATGGTTGGCCATGGCATTTGTGTGCACAGTCCGCGAAATCGATCATCATGATGTTCTCAACTCTGGGAGTTCCATGGACACATGTCATGATAAGTGTCCCTGGCAGTGACCAAAACAGGCTTCAAATGCATTAGAGCGGGCTACGGAACTGTATATGGTGGAGGTAATTGCTGAATCTCACCTTTACAAGCAGTAACTAATTTCTTGTAGGTTTTCAATATTTCTGCTACTGTGGCAAGGCAAGGAGGTCAGGTACAGCTAGAACAGTCTGACATGCGCCTTGCCTTGAGTATTGCCAAAATCTCCAAAGGAACATTTTTGCGTGCCACAATAGAGGAAATGCAATACCTGATCGAGAAACCTTGCGCCGAAGTCAGAACAGAGACGTTGGAGGAAGTTGAGTTTCCTGGGGATAGATAGGTGAAGGCTGCTCTAGAAAGACACCCAGCTATGGTTTGTGAAAATCACATGGACAGCTGCCTTCCTTGCAAAAATGGCACAGCAAAGCATCCGCAGACACACTGGAGGCGCAATGGAAAGGGAGCCCATTGATGACACCGTCCCGGACAACCGTCACCTGATCCAATGCCAACTACGAACTGAATGCCACCTGCGCCAACCCGTGACTATGAAGAATCACAAGGTTTCCAAATCGACAGTGTGCCAGCCGGATATGTGTATTTATTTGCTTCTCTGCCGAACACTTAATTTACCAATCATGATGCATATGTGAAGGATCACAAGCACAATATTGAATGTATTCCATATTTGCAGACTGATGAAGGAATATCCACTGGTTAGTACACTATCTGCTGTGTGGTAATGCAGCTAACATCAATTTTGCAGACAACAGAAGCCTACTGCGCGAACCTGCAAGTGAAGATGAGCATTGAACAAAACGAATGGGATTTTGCAGTGTATTACTATCTACACTTAGTGAACACTTTAGAGTATAAATTGAAGCATATATTAATATGTATTATTAAAGAACAATTTCGTCATAAAGGAGAAAGTACATGAAGATGACAGAAACTCTGCCGAAACACCAGTAATGATATACTATGCCACATGCAATGATTGCATATTGCGGATACACCCCTAGCAAAATCAGCTTCAATGGAGCGTCCATGATTTTTGGTCATGTAGGGCAGGTAAATAATAAGAGACATGGTTTCTATAAAGCATGATACAATTATTGGCCACCGGTATGGGCAAAAATGCTAGCCATGACATTGCTACTATCTCCTAAAACTGAGCGTCACCGGAGTGTCAACAATTTTTGGTCTTGTAAGTCAGCTAATTAATAAGTGAGTTGGTAGTGGTTATACATAATCTACGCATTGGCCGCCTTTATAGGCAAAAAAGAAAGCGACATGCGCCATGCCCTATCTTGATAATGAGCCTCAATGGACCATCAATAATTTTTGGTCTTGCATCTTGGCCAATCTAAGTGGCGCTTGATCGCAGACATGTATAAACAAGGCGCTGGCAACCTTTATAGGCAGTTAAGCAAGAGATATTCCTGTGACATCCTCCCGCGCAGTAACGACTTATATCCATTACAAAGCTGCAACTAAGTATTCATGAATGTTTTTGCTTACAACAACAGTCAAAACTTCATATAAAGTCAATAATGGCAACATCGTGCCTTGATTAACCATGATGCAAGGCCAAAAATGATTGACACTCCATTGACACTCATTTTCAAGATGGGGCAGGGAGTGTGTCGCTTTCTCTTTTGCCAATAAAGGTGGCCAATATGTCTTTTATGAATATCTGCAACCAATTGCCACTCAGATTACCCAAGATGCAAGACCAGAAATTGTTGATGCTCCATTGATGCTCATTTCGAGGATGGGGTAGGGAGTGTAGCTCTATTTGTTTTGATTATAGAGGCAGCCAATACATCAACAAAGGATGATGACGTACCAATGTCAATATTTTGCCATTAACAGGGAGATATCCAAATACAACCATAAATAGAAAAACCCAAAACACAGAACCAAAGATTGGAACCGATGGGTCTGGGCAAACTCGGCAAAACCCGGGGGTCGATTGATCAGGGTACGGATTGGGCCAAGCAAGAGGCACGGGATAGGGTTTTTGGAGGGGTCAAGGACCGAAACAAAACATCATTGCAGTCGAAACCTGGACCGCTGGCCGGTTTCATCAGCAAAAAACATTTCCGTCCGGGCGGAATGGCTCCGTCAGAGTGGACGCGCTCCGTCAGAGCCGTCAGAGACACCCTGGTGGCGGTTTACTCCGCGCCCGGCGTCAATACCACGCGTCGCGTT